>BCSF01000486.1_pt1 | contig 15378 bp, 22 predicted proteins | sample 1016431 | NCBI WGS metagenome assembly BCSF01 (sample SAMD00045685;SAMD00045686;SAMD00045687;SAMD00045688;SAMD00045689;SAMD00045690;SAMD00045691;SAMD00045692;SAMD00045684;SAMD00045690;SAMD00045691;SAMD00045692;SAMD00045684;SAMD00045685;SAMD00045686;SAMD00045687;SAMD00045688;SAMD00045689, study...
AGGTTTGCAGCTTTATTTCCCGAGGACCGTGATTTGATATCGGGGATCGGTAGTTTAATGGGACGTGTTTAATGAGCATCTTCGAGAAATACACGGGGTCATCTTCCTATTACACCGAGGACGAGTTAGACCGTCTGGAAAACCCTGAAAAATACGGCTATACGCAAGAAACGTATGACGCGTTTGTTTCACAGACTCAGCAAAGAGCTGAAAATAGAGCCATAGCCGATCAAGCGGAAATGGACGCTCTAGATTCTTACGTAAGCTCTGGCGATATCAGCTTCAGTGGTCGCAGTGGTCAAACTAGCGATGCTACGGCAGGGTTGTCCGGATTCATGGGTAATTTTGGTTTTCCCGCGCCGTTTCAACAGGGGTCTGGCGATACCGGTGATGTCATGCAATCAGCGCCCGATCAAGTGGACCAAGGCATCGCCTCGTTACCTGATATGTCTGAGTCGAGCCGAGACGATTCACCGCAAGGCGAGATTGCGTATTACGATCAAAACACCTGGTTGGATGGCCTGCGAAATATGGCTTACGGCCCAATCAGTGCTCTCGGCAAGGTGGCTTACGGCGTAGCGACCAACCAGCCGAACACGCCGTATGTAGTGCAAGACCTGGAGACGGGCACGATTCGTATGAGCGACGGGACGCCAATTACTGCTCCTGCTCCTGCTCCTGCTCCCGAAGCTACGACATTTGCGGTTCCCAGCGTTGCGCAAGCTGTTCCCGCAGCTACATCACTTGCTGCTCCCAGCTTCCCGACGTCCCCCCCAGCTAATACATTTCGTGCCCCTGAGAGCTTTACGCAAGGTCTTACGCCTTCCGCGCCTTCGCCATTGAGTTCGCCAACAATTACGTCGCCGGCAGGACCCGTGATGAGCCGGGCGGCTACTCCTTCTCCGGTCGGTGATCCGTTTGCGTTTGAGGATGCGAGGATGGACCCGATGCGGACAGATTTTGCTCGCAAAGCCAGTTCAGGAGTAGTTGGCATAGACCCTTCCGAAGTTAGCAAAGGCTTTGACCCCTTTATAGCGAATTACGACGCCGAAGAAATTGCGAGAATCGTTAATGATATGGCAGCGCTTGGTAACTTGCCCGCAGCACCAACGCTGGCGTCTGAGGTCATCACCGGTGGTGGCGACACCGGTGCAATTTCCACCTACACGGGATATGACGACTACACCGCCGCCGATTTTAGTGGAGGCTCTGACGACCTTGGAGCAGGAGACTTCACGGGCGGACTTGAGATGTAGGGGCTGAACAAAATGGACCCTATTTTAGAGCATCACTACAGGAACCTTGCGGAAGGTAAAGCGCATAAAAACGATAATTTTTAACGCAGCCAGGATTGCACTTCTTCCTTAAGCACGATGCTGGCGATGTTGATTTTATTGCGCAATGCGTCCAAAACTTTCTCGTCAATAGTGCCCGGTGAGACGAGGTCGATGTAGGTCACTTTGTTGGTCTGCCCGATCCGATGAGCGCGGTCCTCGGACTGCAAGCGGATTTCCAAGTCATAGCTATTGCTGTAGTAGATGACGGTGTTGGCCGCGGTCAGGGTGATGCCATAGCCCCCTGTCTTAGGTTGTCCTACGAAGAAGCGCAGCGGGTCGGACGGGTTTTGAAACCGATCGACAATCTCCTGCCGCTCGTCCTGTGGCGTAGCGCCGTAGTACAGGGCTACGGAATCTTGTCCGAAGCGATTTTGTAGCGATTCCGCTATCTCCTGTAGGTCGTGGGTGTACGTCGCCCAAATGATAGCCTTACCCTGCATCTCTTCTGTCACGTCCATCAGTTCTGACAGGCGGTTGTTTTTGATTCGCTGCACTTCGCCGTCGTCGGGTCTCAGGTGGCCACAGCAAATTTGCTGAAGGCGCATAATCTGAGTCAGGACGCTGGTGGTGGTTGCTAGCTCACCGTTATCGAGTTGTGCTAAAGCTAACTTTTTCATCTGCACGTAGAGCGACATCTGTTCCGTCGTCAGTGGCACGTCGCGTCGTGTGTAGACTTTGACAGGCAGGTCAAGGCAATCGGATTTGAGGACGCGGCAGCTAAAGCGGTCGAGCTTTTCGGACAGCTCATCCAAGCGGCGGTAGCCGACAATTTGCTGGAAGCTCCGATGTCCCATCGTGCGACGCTGGACGTTGGCGTAGCGGCCCTGGAAGGCAAAATAGCTGTTGAACCCTAGCGCTTTCTCTGCCAGGAAATTGCACTGGCTGAACAAATCCATAGGGCTTTGCGTGATAGGCGACCCTGTCAGGATGCGGCGGTACTTGGCGTAGCGCTGCAACGACAGGATGTTCTTGGTCCGCGCTGCCTTGCGGTTCTTGATGGTCGTGGACTCGTCAACAATGACGATGTTGTCGGGGTTGCGATAGAGAAACGCGGTGGCCGCATCGGTGCCGCGGGCCGAGGAGAACGCTTCGATATTCATGACAAAAATCTTCAGCGCTTCGTCACGTTCAATAATAAAATCGGTCAGTTCCTCCTGAAACTTTTTAGTTTTGGCGGGCGTCCATCGCAGGACGCGCCTCGAGATGCGCTTTGGCAGGTGGATAGGCACTTCACCTTTGACCCAGTTGTCGTAGACACCCTTCGGGGCGACGATGAGGGCGGCTTTAATCTTCCCGGCATCGTATAGCGCACCCATGGTGTCGATAGCGACTTTCGACTTCCCTGTACCCATCTCCATGAGCAATGCGTAGTAGTCCGCGGCCCACGAATCTTGCAGGGCCTTTCGCTGGTGATCATACGGTTGCGTCTCGTATTGATAGCTGTTCATGTCGTTTCCTGTTGTGGTAAAAAAAGTGTTGACAACCGAATCGTATAAGATATTATCTTAAATCGTCAAGGCCCAACCGGTGCCTTTAACCACGACAGGAGAAACACGATGAGTGATGACCTTTCCACCTTGATGGAGGCTGATTTTGAAGAGAACCAGGCTTCTTCCATCGAAAAAGTTGACCAGCAGGGGCTAAATTCAGTAGCCGCTCTGGCCAGAACCATCCGCGATAAAGAGGCAGCAGTCGCTGACCTCGAGCAGCAGCTTAAGGAGGAGAAGAAAGCGCTGCTCAAGCTGACTGACGAGGAAATGCCTGCGATGCTTGCAGAGATAGGCATGTCTTCGTTTGCTTTGGACGACGGCTCAACCGTTGATATCAAGCAGACTTACGGGGCTTCTATTTTGGTCGACAAGCGGCCTGAAGCTTTCGAGTGGCTGAGAGACCACGGCTACGACGACATCATCAAGAACACCGTTGCATGTCAGTTTGGACGCGGTGAAGACGATCTTGCAAGTGCGTTCTCTGCATTTGCCGAATCACAGGGCTACACGCCTTCCCAAAAAACCGAGGTTCACCCTCAAACGCTACGGGCGTTCGTCAAAGAACGTTGCGAAGCCGGAGACGAGTTCCCTATGGAGCTATTCGGTGCGTGGGTAGGTCAACGTGCGGTCATCAAACGAGGTAAGAAATAATGGCTAGCAAGAAAGAAGTTACCGTCGCTGGCGGTACAGATGTGGCAGTGTTTGACATTGCCATGATGGAGCAGGACGCCGGGGCGGGCATGGAGAACATGGGGCAGGAGGACTTAGCGCTTCCGTTCCTCAAAGTTCTGTCCGGCAACGATCCTGTGTTGGACGACGAGACTGTCGATGCTCGCAAGGGCGACATCTACAACACGGTTACTGGAATTGCCTACAAGGGCAAGGATGGGGTTCGCGTAGTGCCGTGCGCTTATCAGCGGCGGTTCATCCAATGGGCACCTCGGGGCAGCGGCAGCGGTGCGCCGATCGCCATTTACGAACCAGGTGAAACCCGTCCGAAGACGGAGCGCAGCACTGACGACAACAAAGACTATGTTGTCGGTGGTGAGGGTGACTACATTGAGGAGACGCACCAGCACTTCGTTCTGCTCCTCAACGAAGATGGCTCTGCCGAGACGGCTATCATTGCTATGAAGTCTACGCAGCTCAAGAAGTCGCGTAAGTGGAACAGCATCATGGCTAGCCGCAGCATGATGGGGAAAAACGGGCCGTTCACGCCGCCGCGTTTCTCCCATGTCTATCACCTCAAGACCGTGCAGGAGGAAAACTCCAAAGGGTCTTGGCATGGGTGGGAGATGTCGGTGGATGCTCCGATTGCCGACATGACTCTGTACCAACGGGCAAAGAGTTTCGCGGAATCTATCTCGCAGGGCGATGTAGTCGTGAAACACACGGACGATGAGGGGAATGCGTTTAGCGACGACATACCTTTCTAATTGTTAGTTGCGGAGGGGCTTTATGCCCCTTCGTTTTTTTTTCGTCCGGGGGTTACATGTCAACAGAAAAATTTATGGCCATTTTTGATGGCCTAAAGGAAGCGTATGGCTTCTTTAAGATAGAAAAGACTGCGGCTAACGGTAAAGCTCAGGGTAAGGCGGGCGTGACCCGTGAGCCGCGGACCAGGAAGCTTTGGGAGAACCACCTATCCGGCAAGGGTAACGGGCTGGGCATCATCCCTATCAACGAGGACAACCTATGTAAGTGGGGCTGCATCGACATCGACCAGTACCCGCTTGACCACAAGTTATTGATTGAACACATCCGCAAGCTGAATCTGCCGCTTGTGGTATGCCGCAGTAAATCTGGCGGCGCACACTGCTTTTTGTTTTCCAAAGATTGGGTCGAAGCGAAGGACATGCAGAAAGCTCTGCAACACTTGTCCGCGGCCCTCGGCTATGGCGAGAGCGAGATATTCCCTAAACAGGTGAAGCTGCATCTCGACCGTGGTGACGTTGGAAACTTTCTCAACCTGCCGTACTACGACCACGAGAATGGTTTGCGCTACGCGTTTTTGGACGACGGTACTTCCGCCGACCTTAACGAATTTATAGCTTTGTACGAGCAGTACGCTCAGACGCCTGAAGAGGTTATTAAGCTTCAGATTATCGACGGCGGCGGCACGGATTTGATGAAGGACGGGCCGCCCTGTTTGCAACTGTTGTGCAAGCAGAAGATCAGCGAGGGCGGGCGAAACAACGGCCTGTTCAATCTCGGGGTATATCTGAGAAAGGCATTTCCCGATAGCTGGGAGTCAGAAATCCTGACCTACAACATGGAGTATTTATCACCGCCGCTGCCGTTACCTGAGGTCAACATTGTCGCCAAGCAGTTGGAGCGCAAAGACTACGCGTACAAGTGCAGCGACGCGCCGATCAACTCGCATTGCAACAAGGAGCTTTGTCGCACGAGAAAGTACGGCATAGGGGCCGCCGTAGCAGGCGCTACCATCGCCAACTTGCGTAAATACAACTCCACGCCGCCGGTTTGGTTCATGGACGTGAACGGGGAGCCTTTGGAGCTTGATACGGATGCGCTCATGAGCCAGCCGATGTTCCAGAAGTCCTGCATGGAGCAGTTGAACTTCATGCCGCGGTCCGTGGCTAAGGCACAGTGGGAAAGCCGCATCAGCACTTTGATGTCGGAGATGCGTGAGAACGAAAGCGCCATCATGGAAGTGGCGCAAGACGCCAGCATCAGTGGGCAGTTTTATGATTACCTCGAGGAGTTCTGCACCCACCTACAGCAAGCGCAGGATAAAGAAGAAATCTTACTCCGCCGCCCGTGGACCGACGAGGAAAGCGGCGCTACTTTTTTCCGGCTTAAAGACTTTGAAGCCTACCTCAAGAAAAACAAGTTTTTTGAGTATAAGTCTCACAAGATTGCGCAGCGGTTACGGGACATCAACGGCGACAGCGTCGTGCTCAAGATCAAAGGCCGAGCTATACGAGTGTGGAAAATCCCATCGTTTGAGAGTGCCGACGTGAACCTAAAATCGCCAGCGTTTGGGAGCCGACAGGAGTCTCCGTTTTGAATGAGCGCGATGAAAAAATTATCCAGATGATTGACGACCAGCGCATGACCCTTACAGCGGTGGCGCGGTTCTTCGGCATTTCTAAGCAACGGGTGTTTCAGATTTACCAGAAGCACCTGTCGGATAGAAAAGAGATAGAAACGTCGAAAGGGTCTCGTCCGGACTTTCTATCACCACCAGAAGAGGACTGACATGTTTCGGATATTCGGGCCGCCTGGGACGGGAAAAACGACGACGTTGCTGAACATGGTGGACAAGGCGTTAGAGGACGGTGTGGAACCAACCCGCATCGCTTTCTTGGCGTTTACCAGAAAAGCGGCAAACGAAGCTAAGGAACGCGCCGCCGAGCGATTTAATCTGGACCCCTCGAAAGACCTCGTGTTTTTCAGGACGCTGCACAGTCTGGCCCTCACCATGACGGACATCCGTGCCGAGCAGGTGATGCAGGATGAGAACTATCGCGAGTTCAGCACCGCCATCGGTATAGAGCTGGGCAGCCAAAAGAAAGTGTCGCTCGAGGACGACATCTCCACGATTGTGGAAAGCAACGACCCCATCCTGGGTTTGATCAACTTGGCGCGATTACGCAAGGTTCCTTTACGCCTGCAATACGACCTAAGTGACATCAACTTCAACTGGCTCACGGTCAACTACGTCGACAAGTGCCTACGCGAGTACAAAGAATCTCAGGGCCTGTTCGACTTCACCGATATGCTCGAACACTTCGCCAGTAATGACGCCCGGTTTTGCCCGAAGTTTGAGCTGTGCTTTTTAGACGAAGCCCAAGACCTCTCGCCGCTTCAGTGGGATATCGCTCATCTTCTCGATCGACGGTCGAATAAAATGTACTGCGCGGGCGACGACGACCAAGCTATTTACCGATGGGCGGGTGCCGATGTTGACCACTTCATCAACCTGCCTGGTGGCAGCGAAACGCTATCAAAATCGTACCGCGTCCCGTGGCGAATACACGAGGTGGCAGAAAGTATCGTAAACCGTATCGATCGGAGATTCCCAAAGCGTTACTCGCCTCGAGACGAAGCAGGCAACGTTATGCGTATCGCGGACGTCAACAGCCTTGATATGGCGACGGGTGAATGGTTAATTCTTTCGCAGGCCGCGTATCAATTACTTCCTATTACCAATGACCTCAAGTCAAACGGTTACCTATTCAGTTATCGCGGACGACGGTCCATTTCCGAAAAGGTTAGCGAGGCCGTCAACGGGTGGGAGCAGTTGAGACGCGGGCGACAGGTGTCTGGTGCGGTAGCTCGAATCGTTTACAGCTACATGTCCACAGGTGCGAGACTAGTACGGGGTTACAAGAAGCTGAGCGCTTTGGACGACGACGACCTCGTCACGCTTGACGAACTTATCGAGCATCACGGCCTGCTGGCAACGAACGACATGATTTGGTCCGAAGCGATGGACAAGTTGCCTATAACGGACCGGGCCTACGTGACGGCGCTACTGCGTCGCGGCGAAAAGTTTAACGGCCGGCCTCGCATTACGGCATCCACGATCCACGGGTCAAAAGGCGGGGAGGCGGATAACGTTGTGTTGTTAACGGACCTCAGCACTGCCGCAGATATCCAGTTTCAACAAAGCCCTGACGACACGCACCGCGTGTTTTATGTCGGGGTGACGCGGGCAAAGCAAAACCTGTACATTGTTGATGCGGAAGACGTTTCTCGCAGTTACGACCTATGACCATCACACTTCATGAGTACCTCCTGATGCTGAACGACTTGGAAGAGCAGTACGGCTTTTCGATCGATGACGGTGATTGCGCCGTGATTTGGGACGAAGAACTCGGGGAGTGGTGTGTATACGGCCCTTCCGATCAAACGGTACATTGAATGAAACGAGACGCTTTACTCCACGCCGCAGAGAAACTACTTAACGGACCGCGAAATCAAGCCTATGGAGACGCGTTGTTTAACCATCAACGAATCGCCGCTGGATGGAACGTCATTGTTCAAGGCGCGATGAGTACTCATGGCGAACTGACGCCTGCACACATAGCCCTGATGATGGACTGGGTGAAAACCAGCCGATTGCTGCAAAGCATAGACCATGAAGACTCTTGGGTGGATAAGGCTGGGTACTCGGCTCTCGGAGCGGAGTTCGTGGACAAAACTAACGGAGACCGCTGATGGCACTTCAGATGAGCATGCTCGCGCCGAAAAGCGAGTGGGTTCCGCCGCTCGAACTTCCCGACATCACGTCCGCTAAGAAAATAGCCATCGACGTCGAAACGCGGGACCCGAATCTTAAGACCAACGGACCAGGTTGGCCCACGGGCGATGGTGAAGTTGTCGGGTACGCTATTGCCGTAGACGACTGGTCCGGCTACATCCCCATCAGACATTTCGGCGGTGGCAACCTTGATGAGAAAATCGTCAACCGCTGGCTTAAGAAAGTTTTTGAATGCCCTGCCGACAAAATTATGCACAACGCCCAATACGACCTCGGGTGGATAAAACAAATGGGGTTCGATGTCAACGGCAGAATTGTCGACACCATGGTCATCGCCTCGCTGCTGGACGAGAACCGTTTCAGCTATAGTCTCAACGCACTCTCTTACGACCTGCTTGGAAAAGTTAAATCCGAGAAAGGTCTGGTCGAAGCCGCTCGGGAGTTTGGTGTCGACCCCAAGGCCGAGATGTGGAAGATGCCTGCCATGTACGTCGGTCCGTATGCCGAGGGTGATGCCGAGCTAGCCCTGGAGTTATGGAACTATTTCTCGGTGCAGTTAGGCAAAGAAGAGCTGTGGCCTATCGCGAATTTGGAACTTGACCTTCTGCCTTGTTTGGTCGACATGACGATGCGCGGGGTCCGCGTGGATACCGACAAGGTCGAGCGAACTCGAGACAGCCTCCTCAAACGTGAGAAGGAGGTCATGAAGGAAATCAAACGTATCTGCGGTACACCCGTGGAAATCTGGGCAGCACAGTCGCTTGCTCATGCGTTCGACAAGGTTGGCGTCCCGTACCCGAAAACCGAGAAGGACGCACCGTCGTTCACGAAGCTTTTCTTGCAAGAGAATAGCCATCCGCTCGCGCAACTGGTCACCCAGGCGCGAAACCTGAACAAAACTTCAGGCACCTTCATCAACACGATCATGAAGCACTGCCATGCTGATGGCAGGATCCACAGTCATATCAACCAAATCCGCTCGGATGATGGGGGTACGGTCTCCGGCCGCATCTCGATGTCCAACCCGAACCTTCAGCAAATCCCGGCCCGCGACCCTGAGTTAGGACCGATGATTCGCTCCCTGTTCCTGCCTGAGGAGGGTGAGCAGTGGGCAGCGATTGACTTCTCGCAACAAGAACCGCGGATCTTAGTTCACTACGCCCACGTGTATGGCACGATGCGGGGCATCCCGCTAGACGGGGCGAAGGAGTTTGTGCAGGCGTACAACGAAGATCCGAGCACCGACTTCCATACCATGGTGGCGGAGATGGCTAACATCCCGAGGAAGCAGGCCAAGACCATCAACCTTGGCATGATGTACGGTATGGGGGTTAACAAGCTTTCCGAAGAACTGGACGTCTCTGTCGATGAAGCCAAAAGCCTACGTAATCAGTACAATGAACGTGTGCCTTTTGTTAAGGGTCTAATGACAGGTGTGACAAACCGGTTGAACGACAAAGCGTCTGGCGGTTCGCTACGATCGCTACTTGGGCGTAAGTGCCGTTTCGACTTATGGGAACCCGACACGTTCGCCATGAACAAAGCGCTACCGTACAAACAGGCTATCGACGAGTATGGTGCGACTACCCGTCTCAAGCGGGCTTACACGTACAAAGCTTTGAACCGTCTCATTCAAGCGTCCGCAGCGGACATGACTAAACGAGCGATGGTAGACATCTACCAGTCGGGTAAGCTCCCGATGATTCAAATTCACGATGAGATTGCGATGTCGGTTCAATCGGTGGACGAGGCTCGCGAGATTGCCGCGGTGATGGAGAGCGCCGTGCCCCTAGAGGTGCCAAACAAATGCGACGTGGAAATCGGCCCAAGCTGGGGCGAGGCCAAATAGTGCCATGTCGGAAACCTGGGCGCAGAAACAAAAACGCCTAGCTCTTGAGAAACTAGGCAACAAGTGTGCCTCGTGTGGCGAGACACGCACCGGGGTGCTTCAGTTCGACCACATCAAACCTATTCGGCGTAAAAAAATCGACGGCAGGACAGAACGCGGCCCTAGCAGCACACAAACGGCAAGAAGTATCGTGACGTCCGACCAGCCGGAGAAAACATGGCAGATCCTCTGCGCCAACTGCCACCAGCTCAAAACGAATATCGAACGCGCCCATGGCTGGGGTGACGATTTTAAGGACGACACTTGAAGCTTTGCATAATGTCGTATATTCTCCTAGACGGCTAAGAACCCAGGAGATTTATATGGACACCGAACGCTGGAAAAGCATCCTCGTGCCTCGAGATGTTTACGAAGAAATCAAAGCCATGAGTAGGAAAGAAGGCCGGACAATCGGCGGCCAACTCCGACTTGCTTTCGAGCAGTACCAAAAGCAGGCCCGGACTAAGGCCGTTCGCGCCGCTAAAGCCGCGGAACGAGCCGCGGCTGAGGCAGACGAACAAAAAACCGATTAACCTGTTGCATGTTTGAGACGAGTTGCGATACACTTTGCTTGGACATGTTGTTCCTCCGTAGTTGAATTGCCCCGGCTCGGTTCCCCCGGCCGGGGCTTTTTTTTGGAAGGTGCTTGACATAACCCCATAAAATCTCACATCATTCGACACTCGTAAACAGTGGAGAATGTTGTGACAGATTTGATAAGCATCGAAGAGGTTTGTGACTTAACACGAGTCAGCAAGCCCACCATCTACCGCCACCTCAAGGCTGGTAATTTCCCCACCCCGGTAAAAGTACCTACTAATCGCTCTCGCGGTCCTAAAAAGATCAACCGCTGGGAACGCTCCGCTATCGAAGCGTGGTGTGCCCAAAAGCAAGGCGAGACGCTCGAGAATGCGGCCCGTACTGCAATGGCCACGGACCACGGGACTGAGGCCTCCTGGTACGAACGCAACAAGTTCCTAGCCCAAGCTGCGATCGCCGGGTTCCTCGGCGCAATGCTCGTGTGGTGGCTGCGATGACCTCTTTGTTGGGGCAGCCCCAGAAAAAGCTGGCAGACCTGACGGACGAGGAACTCGCCAACAGAGTGCTGCAAAGCCCTGCTTTGGACAGCATGGAGCCGACCTGCGTCGAACTGGCGAAACGCGTCTTAGCGCTTGCGACGGCTAAGCAGCGGCGAGAGTCCATTGATGCCCACCAAAATCACGCCATGCGTATGGAGTTCTTCGAGGGGTTTACCACGGCGATGAACCGCCACCTCATCTGCCCTCTCAATGCGTCAGAGACTCGTAAGGTTCTCGAAGCTTGCTATGCGTTTATCCGGGCGAACTATGCGCAACTGTTGGAAGACGTCGACGGCGAGCGATACACGTGGCGCGATGCAGGGGCTGACTATTATGAAACGCGGAACACGAAACAAGAGGAAAAATAAATGGATATAACAATCAGAGACCGACGAAACTTTGTTTTGATGGAAATAGAAACCCCTCTCAGGGGGGCAGAGTTGTCTGACGCTAATTTGCCGATGGCCTCTTTGACAGGTGCCGATATGGCAGAAATTGATTTGACTAACTCTAATCTATTTCAAGCCGATTTACGGGCAGCCAACCTCTACTCCGCTGATTTGAGCGGAGCTGATTTGAGCGGAGCTGACTTAACTCGTGCCGATTTAATAACCGCGGATTTGAGCCGCGCCGATTTAACCGAGGCTGATTTAACCGACATTCATGGGTCTTTCGCGTCATTCGTGGCAGCCAATCTATGCAACGCTAAATTAGCTGGTGCCAATCTAGCTGAAGCTAATTTGAGCGGAGCTAATTTAAGGGGAGCTGATTTAAGGAGAGCCATACTGACTGAAGCGAATTTGAAGGGGGCCGACCTGAGTAATGCTGATTTAGGTGGCGCTGATTTTGGCGGAGCTGATGTTCAAGATTGCACCGGTTTACCTTTCAACGTACCCAATCCGCGCTGACAAAATGACAGCACATATGCTGTCAAAAAGTAGTGGGCTTATGTCTCTGTCACACCGTCTGTCATGTGACAGACCGTCTGACAAGCGTAAGTTGTTGAATTGTAAAAGGGTTTCAAAACCGTCTGACAGACAATGGAGGCGAATGATGGTACGAAGCATTAAAGGTGAAGGAGATCTTTGGAAAACACGCATTGAGTCCTACGATGGCGAAACGTTGCTGGATGTGGACGGTCTCCTACGCGGAGCAAATCTGGAGGGAGCCCAGCTGAACAGAGCGGATTTACGCGGAGCGGATTTACGCGGAGCTGATCTTAGGGGGGCCGATCTAGCTTTATCGGACCTGACCGGAGCTGCTTTAAACGGAGCGGATTTAAGCCGGGCCTGTTTGAGCATGGCTAAGCTGCACGGAGCTGATCTTAGGGGGGCCGATCTTAGGGGGGCCGATTTGTACGTGACTACCCTGCACAGGGCGCTTCTTTGGGGAGCCGATCTGCACAGGGCTGATTTGGCCGGAGCGGATTTGTTTGAAGCCGATGTTAGGGGAGCCAATCTAGCCGGAGCCAATCTTAATGGAGCCGATACCTTCAAGTGCATAGGATTGCCAAATAATTTAGAGGAAGAGGCGGAGGAGGAGAAAGACGATGGATAGAACGCAGTGCGATTGGCAGGTTATTGAGAAAGGCCGGACCTACAGCATTCTTGAATGCAAGATTTGTGGACGCGAGACGGCCATCGGGCCGGGTGAGCGGGTGCGGTCAGAGCAATTCAACTGCCCGTTTGACGTGGCAGAACGAGTAGCGGTGGTAGCGCAGTGATCAAGGGGTACGAGGAAATCAGTCGCCATGCCTCCGTTTTGGAGTACGTGGATTGGGCAAATATCATTTTTCAGGTGCGTCGCGCTAAGCGCTGGCGCAACGGCGATATCGCTCGACACTTGGTGAAAGAGTGCGGCATGGATAGCTACGTCGTGCATTTGGTCAGTGCGGAACTCGGGCGGCTGCAACAGCGTAAGTTGCGCGAGCCGCGAGTGACGTTAGCTATCAAGCTGTTTGACCTGTATGAGCAGGTTGTTGTGTTTCAACCTATGGATCGAATAAAGGGGAAGTAATGACCGTAAAGATTGAAAAAGAGCTGGCCGAGCAACTGCTCGCCGTAGACTGGTCCGAGATTATTCTCGCCATCTGTGCCAAAAAGAAATGGCGCTACGGGTCGCTGGCAAAAGCGCTTAATTGCAACAGTCCTGCGATAGGTAGGCTGGCCCGATATGAGGTGGCCGAGCCACGGCTTAGTACCGCGATAAAGTTGTTGGACACGTATCGCGAAGTGGTGCTGGAGGATGGCGACGGTGACTAAACCTGTATCAGAGCAATTTGGCGGCGGATTCGAGATTGTTGACACTAGTCAACCTCCGGCCTTCGCCACCCCTCACCGCCACGTCGGTGAGGGCGACAGGCAGGGTACGCCGCTGTGGCTGTACAGTTTTTTGGAGCTACGTCATGAGTGTCGATAAGACAATTCTCAATCAACTCCGCCGCGCTCGAGACCAGCGCGACATCGCGCTGCGAGAACTAGAGTTTGCCAAGATGACTCGGTGGCTATGGCTCACCATTGGTTTTGTCATCGGCGGCATATTTTTTTGAGACAAGAGGCTAGGTGAGATGAGTAATGGATACGGCAGAGCCGTTAAAAATATCAGCGCGGTTGATTACACAAGGCGGCTTAACAAGTCTTGGCAGCCCCCGGAACCTCGACCGTTCGTCACGGACCGCGACCCGTACAAGGATATCGCTCGGACCCCTGAGAATAATTTCAACGAGGTAGGGGGTGGAAAGAGATCGAGGAAGTAGTGAATTAGCTGCTAAGCGCACGGACTGCGGACCACGGAAGGCTGCCCTCCAGGCGGCCTGGACCGCGCTTAACAAGCTTTCGGAGGTGTTAGAGGCTTTCAAAAGCTTCTAGAAGCTCCTCAGAGGCTCTGTGAGCGCGGTTTTTTGTTTGGGGCATGGTTGACCCACCCTACGCCCCTATCGCCCGTTAGAGGGCGAATACGGCGCTTAGAGCGGCGTAGACGGTTCCAAGGGGATAGGTGGGGAGCGGCGGAGGGCGGGTCAGAGGGGGATTTTAACGGATCTCGGACCCCAAAGGTGGCCGATGTGTTATTATTATAATAATAATTAACTTGGAGAGTGTTTTATGACCTCGTGGAAAGATAGGCAGTATGAAGACCTCGAAAACGCAGTCGCGGAACTCTATCGCCTCTTGCAAGCCTCTAAACGCGAAGCCCTCACCGATAAGCAAGTCCAGCACAACATCGTGGAATTTATGAGGGAAAATCACGACGTCACCGTGTCCGCTGGTTGGATAGCGGGAATTTATTATGGCGGCGCTCCGTCCATCGAAAGAGGATCGTGGCTCGCGGTTCAGAGTTTTATAGAGGTGATGCGCGACCCACGGCTCTCGGCTCACGCGTTGCAAAAAAAGCGACCTTTTACCTATATAGAGCAGAAAAAAGAAAAAAACCGATAGGGCTGTTTGGTCCGTAACCAGCGTAACGGCGTAACCGAGTCCAAAAAGCTGTTGTTATATATAGAGATTTTACTGTTACATAAATCAAAAACTTTATGTAACCGTACCTAAAGTTTATGTAACCCCAAATGTCCAAATTGGCTATTGAGGGGCCAAATCGTTTTTTTTTTTTTTTTGATTTCTCCTATATATAGAAAAAGGGCCGTTTTTATGCCAATCTCTCCTGGTAAATAACTGGAGAACTAGTTTTGACCGACGAAAACCCCTCTGATTCACCCAAAAGAGGTCGAGGACGACCTCTCGGATCCCGCGACTCGACCCCTCGGAAATCTACAAAACCCCGAGGACGACCCCCGGTTAACCGCAATTCCAAGCTCACTCGACGTCAAGAGCTGTTCGTCAAAGAGCTAGTCAGCAAAGATGGCCAGATCACGATGCGGGAGGCTGCCATCAATGCGGGCTATCCCGCGACCTCTGCGCACACTCGCGCTTACGAGATGACCAACCCCCGTGTTTGTCCGCACGTTGTCGCCGCCATACAGGCGTATCGAGACGAGCTAGACGAGAAATACGGGGTGAACTATCAGCGTCACCTACGAGACCTGCAAAAGATCCGAGACATGGCATTGAACAACGGCGCGTATTCAGCAGCCGTTCAAGCCGAATATCGCCGGGGGCAGGCTCAGGGCGACATCTACGTCAACAAATCGGAAATCAGGACAGGCTCGATTGACAGCATGTCCAAAGACGAAGTTCTGACAGCATTGAAGGAGATTAAGCAAAACTATGCGCCAGTCACTATCGACATTACTCCCCAGAGACAGAGCGATTCCCAGAACCGCAGCAAAGCGCGAAGCAGACTTCTGGAGAGAGATGAAGCGGGGGATGCAGAAATCGGGGAGGAAATTGACCCCGACGAG
>BCSF01000487.1_pt1 | contig 15369 bp, 21 predicted proteins | sample 1016431 | NCBI WGS metagenome assembly BCSF01 (sample SAMD00045685;SAMD00045686;SAMD00045687;SAMD00045688;SAMD00045689;SAMD00045690;SAMD00045691;SAMD00045692;SAMD00045684;SAMD00045690;SAMD00045691;SAMD00045692;SAMD00045684;SAMD00045685;SAMD00045686;SAMD00045687;SAMD00045688;SAMD00045689, study...
AAGTAGCAGACACAAACTCCATGAACTCTTCGCACAGTTGGTTAGCGAGAAGAATACGGGGAGCAACAACAACTGTAGTGCTACCTTGTGCAGCACGAGCGAGCGTATCTGCAATCATGATGTAAGTTTTGCCGCCACCAGTAGGCACAATAATCTGACCAGCATTGTGCTGCTGCATAGCATCAAAAGCACGTTGCTGATGAGGACGAAGTTGCATAACCTTTGTTTGTATGAATATAGTATTGCACCTTATCTGGCGCAGGTCAAGTGTCTTGTGCAGGTTGTTTGACTGGCACAGGGAATCCCATGCTCTCCATATGTGCAGCAACCCAGTTATCATCACCTTGCCAATACCAGGCACCGTGACACTCATAAGTCACATTTAAGTTGTGAGATAAACAAGTTCTAAGCACATAGTTTAGAACATCTCCTCGGATATTATTGTACCCTTCCTTTACACTAACGTATTGGTATTCAATGCCATCAACTGTCATGCTCCCATTTGTAATAAGAACATCTGCCTTGTTTGGTTTCATCCATTCAGGCATTGATGGTGATATTTTCCACATACATTGGTATCCTGAGCATACCTCTGGACGGTCATTGTAGATAGTACAACCACCACAAGAATTATCACTTACAAAGTGACAAGGAATACCAGGAGACATGACGTACCCATGTATATCTGCCTGCAAGAATCCTTGGCAACACATACTACAATCGCCACATTCTCTAGGGGGTTGTGTATATGGTAGAGAGGTCAAACTACCACCTCCTTACCAAACTTAGCGAGCAGATAAAATGCCATACCTTTATCTTTCAGTTGAACACCATTATAGCACAGAGGAGTGTAGTTGCCCTCGCTATTCTTGCTTGCTTTAGTGCGAATCTGAAGCAGTTTGTTAGGACCAGTGATAGTATGAACTTCAGTTCCAGTTACATATGCTGCCTTGATTTGAGCAGAGATGTAACCATAATCCTCTGCGAGTTCTTGATAGTGCTCGGGAGAGTTTGCTTCGTTGATAGTCTTCGAGTTCAAGAAGTTACCATCACGGTCAAACCCAGCGTAGATAGTTTGCTTCAGTTTGGCAAAGACTTTGCTCTCTTCAAACTCAGAAGACTCATCAATAATTTCTGACAAGCAGTGACGCAACATCGTGACAGCGATAGACTCACCGAGAGTAAAAGATTTCAGTTCGCCATCAATCAGATCGTTCAAATCAGATCCATTCTCGATACCCAGAGCAGTCTCAAAGAGTTGCCCACGGTCACCTTTGTTCTTGCCAGGTTTAGGCAGTTGAGTGAAATCAAAAGTGTTAAGTTTCTCCTCAACTTGTGCTGTAGAAAGTTTCATGGGGATGTGTCTCAACATTCATAGTATGGCAGCGAACAGCGCCCAGGTCAAGCGATGGTGTGCAGTTCGCTCACTGGTACACTGCAATCAGTTCGTTTGCTTTTTTTCTGCTGCTGCCTTTGGCGGAGATGCTACGGGACACCTGCAACGAACGAATGTGAGCATTTTTGTAGAGTTCTCTACTAACGTCCGTATCATGGTTGCTGATGATAACTTTGACGCCCTGATTAGCGAGTGATTCTGCTCTCTTTACCAGTGCAACTTGCTCATCGTAAGAGAATCCTTCCTTGGCATAACTTGCAAAGTTAGCAGTATCAGAGGCAGGAACATACGGAGGGTCAAAGTACACAACGTCACCAGAACCTAGACCAGCGTATAAACGACCATCATCAAAATGCACGTTAGTGAACATGTGCTGACGCATGAGAAAGTACATACGAAAGTCCATCATTGCCGTGCTGGGTAACATCGGGTTCTTCATCTTGCCAAAGGGAACATTGAAACCACCTTTGGAGTTGTATCTAGTCAGACCGTTAAAACAGTGACGGTTCAGATATACAAACAGACGTGAGCGTTCTTGTGCATCAGTGGACTCATTGAATAGTTTGCGCCATGCAAGATATTCTTCCTTGTCATTATTCTCAGGGCGAAACAGTTCACCACAGTATTGAATGAAAGAATCGTCGTTTGGATGTGTCACCCACTTGTAAAGATTGATGAGGTCAGCGTTAATGTCATTCAACAAATATCGCTCGGCATCAACATTCAACGCTGTAGCACAACTACCAGCGAAGGGTTCAACATATGACTTAGCAGTACCAATTAAAGGCAGAAGATGCTCAAGGATTCTATACTTATTACCTGCCCACTTAAGGAATGGTTTCCTCATGTAATCCTCTGAATTACTAGTATCATTGCATAAAAAAAGACCTCTGTCAAGAGGTCTGTGCCACTTATGACACTGGATAAACGTCCCATCCTTGTCCGTCTGGGACCATGTTTTTAATAACGTGCTCAACGTTATCTATACCAAACACAACAACTTCTTGCTGTGAATAGAACCCATTCTTTGCTTTGGGTTTTGTCCACACAACTTTGTAGCGATTGTTGTCAGTCATTTTCTGCATACTCTCGTTCATAATAAGGCATAACTACGTCCCAAATGTAATCATGGATTTGTTCCATGTCTTCATCATAACCATACCAGGCATAATCTTCTGCTGACATGATTGCACCTCTATTTTCATCAGCAATCCAAGGATAACGCTGACATTCCTTTTCTGATGCAACGAAAGGATAACCAATCGGTGCTAATAGTGCATCAACATGCACTCGGGAGGACAACATATGAGAGAAAGGTTCTTTCTCCCACTCAGTAGTAATAACTTTAGCACGACGCCAAAGTTCTTCAACTACAGCAGTTTTTTTGTGAGCAAGAATTTCAGTCATCAGTTGATTTCAGCGAGAACATCATAAATTGCTTCTTCTTCACTACCGAGGATAGAAGAAACCCAGTCATCTTCTTGGACTTGAACCATATCGTTCTCGTCCCAAGAGACGTTGAAAGTTTCATCAGTCATCATTTTGTTCATCGTTAATGTACTGTCCGAATCCGTTGTTTTGAGAGATTTGTGCAGAGCGTTTCCAGTTTTTCAACTGACGACGCTTTTTCTTGAGCATTTTTAGTTCATCGTCGCTATATGCGACTTCTCCGTTTTCACCCTTGCGGATGACTTTGTTCAATAGGCGAATGTCTTTCTCCAACATCATTAGTATTGCATAGATTTAAGGGGTTTGGGAGAACCGTGTGCAGGTTCTCCAACTGTCACTGTTTATAAAGGTCTTTAAGGTGCAGTCGTTCAGCAACACTATCAACCTCAGACATCTGAGCATTGTAGTATGCTGGGTCAATCAGTTTATCACGATAAAACTTTCTTTGCAAGTCCTGAATATACAGAACAAGTGCATCTTTCACAAGCATTTTCTGGTCGTAAGTGAGAACTTGAGAGTGAAGTCCAATCATCAGGGGCGGCGCAACGTTTTGAGGTAGTTCAAAACATACTCACGAATATACATCAACTCATGATAACATTTCTGCTCATGAGCATGTGCTCGAAGTTTGGGGTCAGGTTCAATAACTGACTCAATAAAAATATCAAGTCCTCTATTGAACTTATCGTCTTGAGATTCGTTCTGCATGTTTAGTATTGAACTGTGTAATCCAAGTCGTAGTCTACTTCAGAAAAGTCATCAAACTCTAAAATTTCAGATTCTCTTTCGTTTTCAGTACCATCCTGTGTCATTATCAAGTTCTGGGTCAAACTTTCGTCCTTTGTTTTTGTTTCCTTTGGGTTGGAAGTTGTCATAGTTGTCGTCTGCCCAGTTTGCTCGGTTTGTTCCACCTTTTTGTCGCTTGTCACGGATAGATTTGCCAGGAGAATAGTAACCGCGTTCGTTACCACCACGTCGAAAAGTCTTACCCATTGTGTTGTGTGTTGAGATTAGAATAAACTACTAATAATATGTATCAGTCTACATCGTTGTAGATAGAAGAATAGTCGTCATCGTCAGTTTCTGGAAGAGGATACACTTGAGTGTGCAATTCTTCAAAGCAGAATCCAACACCTTTCAGAAAGTCTTGAGTCTTTTCAACAACATCCTGAAGATATGCAGACTCAAACTTTTTAGTGGTCACAGTATCCTCATCGCGTGCAATGAGAGTGAATTGAGGCATGATTCTCCGTTGAATACTCACATAGTATAGCATGAAAAAAGGGGGTTCAAGACCCCCTGTGACACTTATTTCAACTGGCACACTTACCTTAACTCGGTGCAGTATGTTGCAACTATAAAAACTCTACGCTCATTTGGCGTTGTTGGTGCTTGTCCATGATGAAAATTCATGCCATTAAATGTAATTGCACTATCTTCAGTTGGTGTGAAAGTTTCATATTTTTCAAATGGAGGTCTCCAAAGAGAACCTGTATATGTATCCTCATAAACTCTAACATCTCCACCAGTAGTACACTTTGGCGTTAAGTAGATAAGTAAGTTTTGATGAGGGAATTTGTGATCGACATGAATAGAACCCCAAGAATTATCTGCGGGTTGATAAGGTATCATATTTACACTGACTCTAAAAATACATCCAACACGAATTTGATTATATTCTAGAATCTGCTCAACATTACGAACAACATCAATGGTGTAGTGTTCGTGATTATTTCCTAGTTCACGAGGAACTCTTGTATCAAAATATGGTCTAGAAATTACACAATTATTATATTGAGGTATGTCTTTACCATCTTCCCAAACATCATTTTTATCATTGAGATTTTCACCACAATAATAATCTAAATGCCATGGTTGTTTATTTGATAAAATAAACTCTTTTAGTTTTGGATAACTCGTAGTAGGAGGAATTTTTAATTCAGTTATCAGACTCATAAGAACCCCACGCATTATTATTAGGTTGCTCTTCGTTCACATCCCAAGATGCTCCACTGCCATGTTTACCCCACTTACCAATAGGGCACTCTAAATCTCTCACCCAGGTTTTAATTCCCATAAAACAACCGCATTTTTTACATTGTTTTGTTGGACGAAATAAATGCTCACATTGTAAACACATGTCCATCCGTTGTTCCTGAATCTCAACAGGAACTTTGAATCTATCAAGAATGTCCATTTAATTTATCTAATTCATTTTGTTCTTTTTCTTCTTCAGTAAGTTCGCTATGATGCTTCTGATACACATTCATAGCACGCATCGTAACAAGATCGCGTTCAACTAAATGTGCAGGACCTGCACCAGCACGAATATCTGGGAATCCTAATCTTTCGTGTCGAAAGTTATATGTAAAATGTCCAGTAGGTGTTGCTTGAGGAGGAAAAGGAACACTTTTCGCTTCAACAAACCTTACTTGAAACCAATCATAATGCTCTTCTAATTTACCAATAACTTCCTCATGAAACTTATTACATTGAGGACATGAATCATCAACAAGCATAGCAAGTTTTACAATACCATGTTCACCCTCACATAACCAGTTCCAAGCATCTACCCATGGTGTATATTCAAATGCCATAATATATTCAAACAATATACATTATACCATATATATCAAGCGTATCGAGATGTAGTTCCGCCGTTACTCCATGCTACTCTACGCATGTAATCTTTGAAAGTATTCTCACTAGGTGCTGGGCGTGTTGTTCCCTGAACTTTAGAAACAACAACGATTGTTGCTTCGTTAGGGTCACCGCAGTTATCAGCGTGTTGCTCAAATCCTACATTAGTTGTTGTAACTCCAGCAAATCTAAACACCTGATTGCAACTATAACTAGAACTATGTTGATTAGCACAACTATTGGTTTGACCAGGATATCCCCAAGATGTATTTCCACCACAATGACTTCTTGCAGTGTAATAATGGATAACATGTCCAGATGGTGCAGGATAGTTATATCTTTGGTCTGCTGCGCCGCAACCATCACAATAATAAGTAAACCATTCTTTACCAGGATTTTGCCTTCTTGCCGCAGAAGTCATATTACCACTGTTATTATCAACGTGATACCAACCATATTCATAACTATATGATGTTGACAAATCGCTATATGGTGTCAACAAACTATAGTCAGGTTCACCCCAAGGTGCTTGCATAAAACACCAAGTTAATTGTGATGAACCAGAAGAATTGATCCAATAAAAACCATTCTGAGTAATATTATCATTCTGCTTCATGTCATAACAAGATTCTGCTGGATTATCTTGAGTGCTACCCGCAACTGGTTGAGAAGGAGGTGCAGTTAAAGAAACCCATTCAGTTCCATTATATCCTTCTAATGTACCAGTTCCTGCTGTAGTATTAACTCGAACTTGTCCAGCAGAAGGAGAAGCAGGACGTTGTTCTTCGCTACCAATAGGAACAACAACGTTTGCACTATTATCCATCTCAAAGTCACCATTGACATTAAGAGTGGCACTACCAGACAACTGAATTGCTGCCTTATTGTTGCGGTTGACTCCACCGCCACCTTGTAAATTGTTTGCTTTTACTGTACTCATTGTTTTTTACCTCAGTGGAACCAAATACGCCATTCTTTGTAGTATACATACTCTCGATATGCGTCGGTTGTACCCCAAATTGCAAATGGGTCGGTTGATGGTTTACCAGCACCAAATGACTGAACAGAACTTACATAACCGTTTTGGTTATTATTACCGTTATCCATAATCATCCAATCATTACCGACCGAACCGCCTTGGTTGCTATCTCTACCAGACCAAATTACCATCCAATAACCAGAACCATTATTCTCATAAGGAGAATTTCTATTGATACCATTAAAGTTTTGACTGAAAGAACCATAGTCAGCAGTATCAGCACCACCGTTCTCCCTATTATCTTTGTAATAACGTGCCTTGGTCATTTTAGGCATTTGAATACGAACTGTGGACAAAGAGTTACCACCACCGTGCTGTTCGTTAAAACCAATTCTAAAGTGTCCAGATGCGATTGAAGTTCTACCAACGCGAGCGTTGTAATCGGATTGGAAAGCAGGTTCTATAGTTCTTGGAGAACCATAACTAAAGTAATCAACTAAGTGAGAAGGTCCATATGTACCAAACCAAGTATGATTCAGCAATGCCCACCCATTATCACCTGTACCAAATCGATCTGATGGGTCATATTCAAATGGAAGGACACTATCTCCAACGTTCAACCATACTTCATTACCAGAAGTTAATCCAGCATCATATGCATCACCAGGATTATCTGCTGCTGCAACTGCACTAGAACCGTCTCTAGTGATAGCAGAAGCGCCAGTTGCAGCAGCATTTAATTCTGCCCATGAACTTCCAGTATAAACTTCAAATTTACTGATAGTAGTATTATATCTCCAATAACCAGTGGCAGGAGAACCAGGACGTTGAGCAGTTGTTCCTGCAGGAAGTTGTAATGCAGTGTCTAATCCGCTAAGGTCCAATGATGCATCAGCACCAATCTTTAATTTCTTTCCAGCAGGAACTGTCACTTGATTAAGTGAGTTTGCGGTTCCTGCTAATTTTGATACTCTTAGTGTTGACATATCTTATCAATTCATGTTAGTTTCGGACCATTGAGTTGCTGAGGTTTTACACTCAAGTTTTCCACTTGTAGTATTATATCTCACAGAACCTATAGGAGCATTTGCATATCTAGCACCACTAGTACCACTAGGTAAAGGTAAATAACCCTGAGTCAGAACTAATCCCGCTTCAGGTGCAAGTGCAGTACCCGCTGTTACCGTCATACGATAATCGGGTGCTGTAACTCCTTCGATATTTGCTACTTGTAATTCCATTAGATAATACTCCAAACAGCGTCTGCTTCAACTGTCACTGTAGAATTAGTGGCAATCTGAATAGGACCAACACTAAAACCATTAGTGAACTTAGCATCACCATTTGCAGTAGGACCAACTGTAAGATTCTCTGAAATGGTATCACTATTAGTTCTAATTACACCATCTTCACCAACGGAAGGACCGCCGCCTGCGACTTCAGTCCATCCAGCATTACCTTGCCCATCAGCATCAGCAACATAAATCTCTGCATTATCGTTATCAGTATTGAAACGTAATGTACCTACAGAAACACCACTGGGTTGAGAATTGGTATCTCCAGAAGGCAATCTCAGAATACTGGTTGTATTCAGAAATGACAGAGCAGTAATGACTGCTGTAGTGCCAGTTGCAATTTGGTTATCACTTACTCTAGTAACCGCCATGGATTGATTACAGTTGTACCCTGATAGTATTTAGCAGATTAGATAGGCATCTCCACAATATGAACGGTATCACTACCTAATGGAGCATCACCAGCACTAAAGACAATGTTTGCACCATTGGCATCTACTGTATAGTTAGTGCCTGCAATCTGTGCAACACCATTGAGGAATACTAAACAAGAATCATCAGTGTGTTGAACACCAGTATAGGTGCTAATTGCAAATGTTAGAGTTGCACCATCGCCAGTATATGTTCTGGTGATGTATTTATCAGAACCAACGAAACCTTGACCAGTACCAACAAGGTTACCGTCAACATAGACATCACCTTCTACAGCAACTCTATAAGAGTTTAGAGCATTTCTACCAATACCAATACCACTTCCTACAGTACCATCAGAATCGATAGTTAAATCGTTAGCAGGAATAAGAGGGTCTTTATCAGCAATGTCGATAAATCCAACATCGGTCAGACCAAACTCATGCCATGTTCCGCTGTAATAAATCCAACCAAGAGACTTACCAGGTTCCCAGTTGATATTGTAAACTAAATCACCATCGGCAGGTGTATCATATCCAGTGATATTAGCAAAAGAAGGTTGACCCTGTGCATCTTCAGGTGCAAGCAGAGTTTGCTTAATTACTGTACCATCTTGGTTGTTATAAGTAATCTTCTTAGCAACGATATTATTAGTAGAAGATACTTGACCTTGGAAAGTAACAGGACCAGCGAAGATAGATTCTAACTGGTTAGATGCACCACCGATAACCGTGAGTTTGTCAGTAAGAACCAACTCAGAGAATGTCTCAATCGTTGTGTTCTCTTCACCGACAACATTCAGTTGTGCAATATCTTCGTTAGTGATTTGACCTGTAACAGGGTTGATAACCTGGTTACCAATAAACAGGTCACCGTTAGAGTTAAGACCCGAATAGAAGGCAACACCTGCTTCCTCTTTAATCGACTGAGAGAACTTAATCTGGTCAGCAGATAATGTCTCTACTTGTGTCTGAGGGAATGCAGTTGAGTAGTTACCAGGACCGAAACCAAGATATTCAAACGTATGGTTACCAGAACGTAAGATAGAGTGTCTTCTAAGTTCTACTGGGATAGGAGAAACTACACCGTCATTAGTTTCACGAATACTAATCTTTCTAGTTTCTTCATCACCAGCACGAGCAGTAAGTTCAACGCCAGAGAGTCTGCTATTAACAGAATCATAGTTTGGAGTTGTACTTGGTTGCTGCCAACCCGTATCAGTCAGAAGGAATACAGTTGCTTCTTTAGTAATAGAAAGTTTGGGGTCCTTGTTAGGTGTAGGAGATGCACCATCGGTTGCATTTACGAGACCGATAGTTTCGTTGTCAGCGACGGATATTGCAGCACTAGGGTCAGCAACAGGGTTGTCTCTGTCAAACGTAGGATAGACTTCGTTGACGTTTTGACTGAACTTTCTGTCGTTGAAATTAGAAGTCGAAGGTGCAATAGATGCACAAAGGAGGGTAAGGTAGTAGATACCATCGGAAATGCCTCTCTCAAACTCTTGTACTACTTCAATATCGTAGATATAGAAGGTTCTATTCAATCCAAATGACGTAGTATCACTGTTCAGAGGTTGTATTACATAACCCGACAGAGGATCTCTAGGCAGAGGATTGGTCTTATCTTTATCAATTACATAACGAACACGATATGTTCTATCTTGTAAGTCACGAGGGTCAGGAATTCTCTTGATGAAAGTTGTGGGAGTGAAGTTTACACTATTGTATTGAGTATTGGTAGTGAGTGTTGTGTAAATTTCATTATCGTTAGAATCTACACTGAGATACCAACCACCAACTGTTCCAGCGACACCATTAACTGTATATGTGTTACTATCAAATTGTAATGGAGAACCTGCTGCACCAGCACTTAAACTAGAAACAGATGGACCATAAGGAGAAATCTTTGCTGTGCGAACTTCAGAAGATGCAGCACCTACTGTTGGAACTAACAGACAGTTAATCTTATCTGGAATAGCATTGACGCCTGTGCCATCTTGACGGGCACCGATTGCATAACCCTGAACTTTTGTTGATGGGGGTGATGCTTCTGTAGTATATCCAAAGAGATATAATCTAGTTCCAGCAGTTCCACCCTGTCCGACTAAGGCAGCGTTAATATCTTTAGTACGTTGAATGTCAATGTTGACCCAGTTAATAGAGGTTTCTTCACCAAAGATAACGTTACCATTGACTGTTCCACTATTATTAACAGTCAGTGTAATTACACGAGTATTAACATTGACAGAACTTACGGTAGCACCAGAACCAATATTGTCACCAGTGATTGTCATTCCTTGGATAACACCATTAACAGAACCATCATTGGCAAGAGTAATAGTATTAGTTCCAGAAGTACCTGTAGCAGTTGTTGAAATAACGTTTAGTGCTTTAGGTGGAATGATGTGAGTGATTGCACCTGCCTTATCTTTTGAGAAGGATTTTGCTTTGAATCCAGCAGACCTTAAAGCAGTATTACCAAAGTTGGAGTTAGAGTTAGTGATGGACATGTCAGCACCACTCTCACAAGTAAAGTGCGAACCATATCCAACAGCGAACACCGAAACTGCCTGAATAAATGCGTCATTAGCAGCAACAATGTGTCTATGTGCCCAACCCTTACGATACTCAGCAAAACCGTCTAAGTGAGCACCATCACCAGCAGTTGCAACATCATAGTTACCAGTAGAAGCATTATATCTTACAAATGCTCTATCATCTTTCTGCAGAGATAGACCAGTAAACTGTGCAACAACCATCGATTTGAAACCAGTTGCTTTAGCACCATCAGCGAGCATACCGTTCATGCCCCAGACACTTCTCAGGGACAAGTTAAACGCATATGGAGATGCAGAGTCAACAGTATCAATCTCAGTCTTAACAGAAATACTATTACCAGTTGCATTACCTGTTGGTTCATCTGACATCTGATAGGTAAATACGTTACCTGATGCAGATGTAACTGTGAATGAACCATTATACAATGATGCATCTAATTCTGACTGAGGTCCAGTAGAACCAGTAACACCACTAATGTTAATGTTAACACCGACAGAGAATCCGTGATTTCTCTCGTTACCTAATTCGTCAACAGTAACTGCCGTTGCAGTTTGTCCGTTACGAGTAATCTGGAAAACACGATATTCATCAGAAATAGGACCAACAATTCGATTTTCTTCAACTCTTGCCTGAATCTGGTCAGTAGCGGGGTCACCAGATGTATCGGGAATTGTAGCAAATGCTTTCGATACCTTCTGATAGTAAATCTCTAAATCTGTTCTCTCCTGAATGTTAGCAACGGCAGAGTAATCAGCATTAGGAACAGTGCCGTCAGCAATCAATTTAGAAAGAGGATTCAAACCATCTGCAAACTCAAAGCAAGTCAGTCTATGATGAGAGAACTTAGGTGCTAATGTTTCTGTACTATCTGGTTTGAAATACACACCCTCTTCGGCACCATCGAAGAAGGAGAACTGCCAAAAGTAAGTACCACCAGTTACTTTGAAAATTGCACTTCTAGGAGGAATTTGGTCTTCGTTGTTAATATTTTTGGATGGGAAAGTTGTAGGATAAGGAACGTACTTAGGAATAATCTTAGTACGACGAAGGTCAGTACCTACAAGAGAACAACCTCTAGGAACAATAACACCACCTTCAATAGAATTGTACTTATAAAGTACGTTATTGGGAGATGTGAGGTCTAAGTTTGAGTTGTCATCAATAGGTGGAACATTCGTATAAAGAACGTCTCCAGGTCTATTATCAATGACATATTCTGCTGGATACAGCATAATCGAGAAGGCGTCGAATTCGTCGTTCGACAGACCTACTCGATACGAAAATCTAGCAACTTCAAGAAATGCTCTTTGAATCGACTTAAATGGACGGAGAGCAGAATTTCCTCTGTTGTCAATGGCATCCGAAGCGTCAAAATCATCAGGGTTGACGTAGATAATACGCCCAGTTCTGGACGTAATAATATTCTTAAGACGAGTAAGAGCCATTTCTTATACTGCTTTTTAGTTATTTATGTTTGGTCTATATCAACCGTCGCCGCCAGTTGTAGTGGTGAAGTTTCTTACAGTAAATGCGTTAGAAGCATCCTCGAATCCAATAAGAGTAAACACATTGTTTTGAGTTGCACTCTCAACAATCAGTCTTTCTCCAGGACCAATAACAAGGGAAGTGATTCTATCAACATTACTTGCAGTAAGACTCTTGTTCAAAGTAATATAGTTTTCCGCTTCTACGTCTGTTGTATCAACACTTACATTACTTACAGTTACAGTAGCACGAGTTGCAGTAGATAATTTGGGAGAATCTCGGAAAGTATCCGATCCAGCAAAATCAACAGAACCAGAACCCTTAATTACAGTTAGAATTGTTCCACTATAAGAACGAACATACCCATATGGTTCGGAGGTTTGACCAGTTACAGTGAAAGATGTGCCACCTGCGGTGAAACTATCACTGCTATTTGCCCAAGTTCCAGAAATATCATAAACATAAATTTCATCAAAAGCATATGATGTGCTCATTGTGAGAAAACGATCAGTGCCGCCATAGTTTGCATTTGCAGCGGTTCCTGTACCACCATCATAAACATATAGTGTATCACCTAAGTTTGCATCTGCCGAGAAATCATATTCAATATAAGCACCACCAGAACCTGCTGTACCACTTGCAGTTCTACCTGTAGTATACTCTGCACCATCATCACCAGTTCCAGCAGTATTATCTGGACCCCACTCACCGTTAATTGTCGTAGAGAGACTGAAGTCTCTACCACTCATAGAAGAATCGGAAACATCAAAACGATAAGTTCTATCTTTGAAAGCAGTTAATGCAGTGCCAAGATATAAATTAAAAGTACTTCCATCAGTAGAAAATACAAATTCATTAACTCCAGTGCCAATACCACCAGTGGAGATAGTTGCACTAGCACCACCTGCTGTGCTTACAGAATCACCTTCAGCAAATTCTGTTCCACCACCATTCAAAGTGGAAGGTCCAATATGAATAATTGTTGTAGATTCGCTTTGAACGACAGCATAAACCAGAGCGTCAGTATTATCTGGAGAAGTTCCTTTAGTAAGGGTATCACCAACAGCAAACGTACCACTAACAGATTCTGTAGTTATTGCACGAATTAGAACACTCTTTACATCAATCTCAGTAAATGGGGGAATATAAAAAGATTCAAACTTTGCAGTCTTTTCCCCATCAGCAGATGTAATAGTATTTCCAGGGTCTAAGTCTGAACTGGAGTCAATAGCAGTGCCCAAAGCAAAACGATAACCAGTAATCACATCACCTTCATGCAATTTGTAGGTCGATGCATCTACAATTAACTTTTGGTCATAATCTTTTATTGCAACATCGTATGCAGCACCAGTTCCATCATTTGCGATTGTCAGAACCGCACTAGCAGATGAATCAATAGGTGCTCCATACAGCAATGTATTTGTAGTTCCTGCGGGTTTTGCTTGCCCTAAAAGTCCTTGGTCTGCCATTGTTTATTAGAATCCTGCGTAGAAGAATTGTTGGAGTCGGGTTTGACCCGTTAAGTTATTAGCACCAATACCAGCGCCAAAGTTTACATCGTCAAGAGAAACGTTGTTTGTTGACAACAGTGTAGCGTCTGCATCTGGGAAACGAATTGTTCTTGTTTCTGTAATATTATCACAGACAATATCAACTCTACCAGTTGCTCCTTCTGTATTTAGTGAAGGATTGGTAAGAGTTTTTCTCAAAAGAGTTTGTATTGCTCTTTCCGTGACAACAGTATTTCTAAATCCAGTGGCATTTAGAAGAGGTGTATCTGGAAAATAAACAACTTCCGTAGTCTGAGTGTTTGAGTTGCTAACGTTAAATTGAATCTTTTTGGTAGGATCTGCAGCATCAGACAGAATCAACGCCTCAATTGATTTGTTTGATAATGTCTGAGTAGTATCTTCACCAACCAAAGTCAGGTTTTGATTTGGAACAGTAATGATTCTATTTGCGTCAAGCGCGTCAGTATTAAACTGTGCCCAGTTTGTATCAGTTTCTGCGTTAGCAGCAAGTTTTAGATTTACTAAAGTCTTACTAAGAACAATCTGTTCAGTTTTTGTGTCGAGTAATGTAGATGCTGTAGCAGTTGGTTCAGCAGTTGTAGTTACTGTACCAGCGTCAGGTAAGAAATAAGAACGACGAGTATCGCTGGTAGTTGGCCAGTTAATCTGGAAGATTGCCTCTTCTTGACCATCAACAAGAACAAAATTATCCTCATCAATAAGAATAGTTTTGTTGGTTAGTGTCTGTGTAGTATCAGAACCAACTAATGTTGTACCATTACCCTGAGTGATGGCAGGCAATGTCATAATTCTGGTATTTGTACCAGTACCAATATTACCAACTTCAAATCGCGCTTTTGGTCCCTGTGCGTCTTCCAACACAAATTGGTCATCAGACATCAAGAATTGACCAGTTACTTTAACAGAACCAGTTCCTTTTGGCGCAAAAACAAGGTCTGTATTATCTTTTGATTCATCAATGGCATTGATATAAAGAGAAGAACTTGTTCCTCCATTATCAATTCTAGAATAATAAATACCACCATCACCAAATCCAATACCGATTTGATCATATGCATTTTGATATAAACCAGTATTTCGGTCCAAGTCAAAACAAAGTCCAGGTTCAGACTTTGTTCCCTGTGCAACTCCACGGAAGAGTTGATTGACTTTTGCCTTTCGGTTGGGAATCAAAGGGTCAGATACGACAACAGGGAGAATTGCTTCTCCCGACAGATTCGCATCTGAGATTGTATCCAACTGAGAAATTTTTCTGGTTCCCACGAATAATCACACGATTTGCTACAAGTTTATTTATACGGATACAATTCGTTGTATCTGACAAATCGCCGTGCATTAGGTTCTACTTCAAGAGATGCACACACAGCGAGATATGATTCCCACTCACTCTGCAGATGCGAAGGAATCTGCACATTCAAGGGTGTCACATTCTCGGTATCCGAACATGAGTGATTTAAGGGCAACTGCTTTGTCATGCTGCTTTTTATGATAGTTGATTACATCATCGATGCAAGATAACATCTCTTCATATGCCTGTCGTGCATCGACTTTATCATCATTGAGGTAATCGTCGATGCAATCTTGCATACGATCTTTCCGTTGTTTTGCGTACATTTTGTCC
>BCSF01000488.1_pt1 | contig 15361 bp, 21 predicted proteins | sample 1016431 | NCBI WGS metagenome assembly BCSF01 (sample SAMD00045685;SAMD00045686;SAMD00045687;SAMD00045688;SAMD00045689;SAMD00045690;SAMD00045691;SAMD00045692;SAMD00045684;SAMD00045690;SAMD00045691;SAMD00045692;SAMD00045684;SAMD00045685;SAMD00045686;SAMD00045687;SAMD00045688;SAMD00045689, study...
CGGGCACTAGGTAGAGAGAACCATGACCGGGAGCTGTTGAAGGCTTATGAGGTCAGGCTAAAGACGATTGAAGAAGACTTGCAGGTGTGCACTAGGCGAAATAAAATGCTTATGTACCTCAGCGCAAGTCTCGGAGCGATCGCTCTAAGCGCGACTACTATAGCTATAATCAAGTGAGCCTATTATGGATATGTCAGCTTTAGACGTTGGAACCATCATCGGTTTCGTCGGTTTGTTCCTCAAGTCGCAACAGGACAAGGCGAAAGCAGCCGAGGCCCTTGGCATCATGAAACAGCAGATCAAGAACCTTGAAGACAAGGCCGCTCATGTTGACACTAGGCTTGATCAAATAGACGAGAAGCTCACCAATCTTTTAGCGAGCAACACACGTCTTGAAACACAGCTAGGCTTGTTACTAAATCACCGGAGGGGTCATCACTTGATCAAGACTCCGGTGAGCGTTGAAGGCTAGGACTGAGCAAGCTCAACGAGCTTATAATATGTACTCCAGTCATTGGTGTTCATATAGCGGAGCATCCTCTGAGCTTCATGCTGTAACTCTGCTTTGATTGTGCCGGCTTGCTTTACTGCCTCAACGAAGGCCGGCTCACTCATTCGAGGTCCATAGAAGCTTGGAGGAGCTTCAGCAAGGACAGGATATTCAGCGCTATAGGCAACGTGTAGAGAGTCAGCGAATCCTTCACGCTCATCCTCCCACCAACCATCAACCCAAGTCCAAGACTGTCTTACTGTTTGATGGACAACATAGGAATAGAAGAAGTCCTCAAGCTCTTTCCCGGTCATAGTGGCGATGTCGCACTTGAAGCGCTTAGCCACTGAGTTGACCTCTTCAACTGAGATATTATGCTCATCAACGATCCCCCAGAAGCCTTCTTCACTCTCGAACTGATAAAGCGGCTCATGTGTCGGCTCTTCCCTTGGAGGCTCCACCGGCTGAGGAGGTTGAGAAGGTGGAGCGCTAAAGGTGGAAGGGCTTCCACCTTTCGGTGGGTTCATTGGTCTTGGAGCTCGGCTGACTTGAATCTCCTCACCGAGACTCTGAGCGCTGATCAACGCTCGCTCATCATCGCTCATGTCTGTATTGTCTGCGATCTCGTCAGCGCTGTAGATTCCGCTTACTGCATCCGGATAGACAGCGCGAAGGCCCATAGTTAAGACGCGAGAGCGGAGCATCTGAAGAGGCATTTGTGTCCAGTTTCGATTCCTAGTAAGACCTTGAGCTTGAGCCATCTCCATCGTATAGGTGAACTCGTGAACAACCTCAACCGGCTCATCTTTTCGGGTGAAGTGCATAGTGCAGTGATCGACGGCCCAAGAAGTAATCCTCATGTATCTCACGAGTCCGGAGCGTCGACAGATGCCGGCCATCGCATCAGCGCCAAGTGAAGGCTTACCTTTCAAGCAATACGCTTGCGTTGATACAAGGCCCATGTCTCCATTGAAGTGACCGCCAAAAGCAGCGTGACACTTGAGGAGGTCAAGCGGGTTACGGTCATCGAGAAGTGAAGCGATCTCTTTTGCTTGGTCAAGATTCTGTGGAACGTAAATAGATTTCATGTCGTTTGTCCTTTTGTCGTTGTCAGTGTCGTTTATTAATCAATGATCATATCAAGGTGATGGGGGAACTCAGCGAAGCTCCGAGCGCTCTCAATATCTCGCTCCCAGTTAATAACGTTTCGAGAGCACCAAGAGACCACTTCTTGTCTTGGAAGTAGCGGGAACTCAGCACCGGTTAAGCGGTGAGCTTGGAAGGGACTGAGCTGTTCCTTAACAGTGTTAGCACATTCGTCAGCCGGTGAGATGCTGCCGTTGAGGTGAAGCGAGGTATAAGCCAACATCGCTAAAACGAGCAATAGAGCTCCGGTGAAGATGTCTTGGGCAAGTTGTCGGTCTTGTGGGTGTGTCATGTCGTTTGTCCTGTTGTCGTTGTCGTTAGTGTCGGTTAAGGTCTCGGGCGATCTCTCGGTTAAGTTCTTCGTTTAGCTCTTCCTCGTACTGCTCAACATCATCGACCACATCGAGGTCTTCTGTGGTGTCGAGGTCTTCAGAGTCATCATCTTCTTCTTCTTCGTTGTCGTCGTTGTCAGGGATGTAGTCACTCTCTAAGTCGTCATAGAGGTCTTCAATCATGTCAGTCCAGGTGTAACCCATTATTAGTTCCTTAAGTGGCGAGGGATGAAGTCAATAGGCTTAAAGTAGTCTTCTGTTAAGCACATCTTATTAGCACCTTCAGCGAGCTTCTCAGCGAGTGTTTGAGAGGGCTTGATGTGGTTGTTGATGATTCGGCTTAGAGTCATTGGTGAGATGTCACAATAAGCCGCGAGTAGGTTGAGCTTTACTGATCTCTTAAGAAGGGTTCTCTTGTTGACGTTCATAGTTCTTCTCCTGTGGTGATCTCTTTTACTGTCTCGTTGTTGACGTAATAAATGATGTAGTTGGCCCCTTCAAACTCCTCTTCATCAATCCAGCAGTCCGAAGAGTCACACACAAACTTACAATTCCAGTCATACCAACAGCCGTTCGACTCAAAGCCATGCTCAGAAGCGATCAAGCGATCATTGTAATAGATTGCATTCTGATCATGATTGATTGTGATGTCGTTCCATTTAAGAGGAGTCTCATGGCTTGTGATGTCCATGAAGAGGTCAGAAGCCTTGTTGTAGACCTCCATGTAGTCATGGTCTGTGAGTTCAATGTGTGAATGAATAAAGTTAGGTACGCTGTTCATGTCGTTTCCTTTGTCAGCGGTTGAAGATGACCAAGACTTATCACCTCTAAATATTCATGTCAAGAAAACTTGACGTAAAGTTTTAATGACCATATAACCAAGGGGAACCTTCACAACGACAAAGGAGATGACATGAAGGAGCATGAAGCGCGAAGAGCTGTATTGAAGCGCCAAGACTTAACGGATGGAGACAAGGTTGTCTTGATGGCTATCTTGATGACTATGGATTGGGACAGCTGGACTAATCGAACATCATTCAAAGCAATCGCCAACTTGACCGGGAAGCGGAGGAGCTCCATCTCTCGAAACATCCGAAGGATTGAAAAGCTCGGATATATAAAGAGAGACTTCATGAGCGCTGAGAGCTGTAAGGCTCCGGTTATGACCATCGATCAAGAGCGGTTGACCTGTTCACAAGAGGTTAACAAAGGTGTTAACAAGCGGTTAACAGGGGGTGTTAACGAGATGTTAACAGGGTGTTCACCGGATGTTAACAGGGCTGCTAACGAGGAGTTAACAGGGGGTGTTAACAGTGAGTTAACAGATGGTGTTAACCGCTCGTTAACACTATCAACAACTAATAATAATAAACCTATATTACAATCTAATATCAACCCGTGGGGAGTTCCGAATGAGTTTCTATGGGGAGATGTTTTGAGAGGTGAAAAATGAAGAGTCTGAATGAAGAGATTCAAAGCATCGTTCCACACCTCGAAGCATTAAAGGAGATCGCTCGAAAGAAGAGAGAGAGTGGAGAGCAGAAGCTGAGGAAACCACTTCTTGATTTCAGAAACCTCAACAGCTGTAACCTTGAAGAGAATGATCATGTCTTCACCTCCTCAGCTAGATTCGAATGCAAGCCGCTTCCATACTGTGGCCGGTGTGCCGAAGGCTTCCAATACACAATCGACGCCTCAGGAAACCGGACTGCGGAGCTCTGCTCCTTCTGTGAGCGACCAAGAAGGAGAATGAAGCGGCTCAACGATCTCAACCTTCCGGCTGACTCATACGGAATGAACCTCAACCGCTATGAATGGGACAGCTCAGAGCAGCGCCACCGGATTGACCAACTTTTGACATGGATGAAGTACAGAGCAGACAGGGAGACTCAACAATCTCCAAGCGTCTATATGTGGGGGAGACCAGGCAATGGAAAGACCTCACTCCTCTATGCTCTCGCCAAAGAAGCAGTTTGGAACGACTTTCGCGTTGAGTACACTTCACACACACGATTGATCGAGGGAATCAAGCGGAGCTTCAACGGCAAAGACAAGAATCCTCTCGAAACTTGGTTGAACCGGAAGAGTCTTTTATTGCTTGATGAGTTTGGAGGTGTTGGGGGAGCTGCGAATCAAACACCATGGTTTAAGAGCGTGACTGCTGATATGATTCAGAAGATATATGAACATTGGCAGAGAGGACAGCTGAGCGTAGTCATGACAACGAACCTCACTCCTCAAGAGCTGTTCAACTCTCTCGATCGGAATATGGCTTTAGTCTCCAGACTCCAAGCGATCTTTGGAGAGCCTCTTCAGATGGTCGGGAGAGACCGGCGAATCTCTGACAACTCACTAGCCGCTTGGGGTGTAAATTAATTCTTGCAACTCCGGTTCAAGTTGGGTCATCCTATTCGACCCAAGAGAGACCACTGACATAGAACAGCTTGTTTAGTTCCCATTTCACATTCACTAAACTGTCTCACTTGGCTTATTTGTGTTGACTTGTAGTATACTCCCCTATAATCTGAACGTCACACAGACAAAGGAGGGGATAAATGGCGAAAGGCAAATACAACGTTTATTTAAGCGAAGAGCCTGTTGACTACCTGAGAGAAGTTGCGCGGTATAATGAGCGCTCTCTTTCTTTCGCGATTGACAAGGTTCTGACTTATGCCGTCGAAAAGCACAAAGCAGCTAAAACAGGAAATCAAACAAGCCTCGATCTACTTCAACTTTTGGGATCAGCACCGGGGCCAACTACCGACAGCCAACGAGACAGCGGACTACTTCAGCGGCCGTCTCTACAAGCTGAGAAAGGAACTTGAAGAGCATGAATCCAAGTGTGAACGTGGTGACGATCATGGGGAGACTAGGAGCGGATCCGGAGCTGAAGGGGAGCGGTGACACTCGCTTTGTCAGCTTGAGGGTTGCTACTTCTGAATCCAAGTTGGTCGGACGTAACTGGGTTGAAGACACTCATTGGCACACTGTGAAAGTGTGGGGACAGACCGTGGGGAACCTCTGCCAAAGAGCAAAGAAGGGGACCTTGATTCATGTGACCGGGAAGCTCACAAGCCACATCTATCAAGAGAAGCGTTATTGGGAGATCAGATGCCGGCGATGGATCATCGTGGCGGATGGTCGAAAGATGGAGGCCAAGCCGGGGGAGCTCCTCGGACCGGAGGACCCTTGGAGCGCGAGGACTGAACCAAAGAGTTCTTGGGGACAATAAGACAACGACAACAGGAGACGACAATGAACGATAACTTGACATTCAACTTCAAAACCAAGCCACACCTATCAAGATTCTCACGTGACGGAGAGGGGATCTCTTTTGATCCACCTGAAGAACTTGGCGGAACTATTACACACGAACAAGCTATCATGATTCGTGAAGTGTTGTTGCTTGGTTGTGGGATAACACAAGCCTCAGTTGCTATAGGCTATTCGCCCTCATATCTATCACAAGGGCTTAATGTATATCATTCTACTTGGCCTACTAAGTTTCAAGAATGGGTCATCTATTTTGTTGGTGTTTCAAAGCGAAAGAGACTGAAGAAGAAGCAAAAGATTGAAGCATTCGAGAACTGGAAGAAAGCGCGGACTGAAGCCTTGAAGCCCTTGGACCAAGCCGCCGAAGAAGACAGCCTTTCTGATATCTCCTCTGAAGAAGCTGTCAGAATGCAAGTCATCTTGACCAAGAGACAACGGGAGTGGCTCCGGCTTAAGGCTTATGAGGAGGAGACGCAGATGACCAAGATTGTCAGAAGACTGGTCAATGAGGCGATGAATGAATCCACTGAAGCCTTAACAAAGTTGCTTCACGAGCAAGCCGAGGAGATAGATAGACTCAAAGCTCTTAACCGGACCCAAAAGACATATGTGCAAAGGACAGTGCAGTTCATCAATGCTTTGCAAAGAACCATGCTTGCAGAAGAACAGGACAACGACAATGACTAAAGAGCAGAGAGAAAGACGCCGGCTCTATATGCGAGAGTATCAGCGAAGGAAAGCAGCTGAGGAGACACCTCAAGAGAGAGAGGAGCGTCTTGAATACTTGAGAAGTTATCATCAGTGGAAGCGTATGTCTGAGACACCTCAAGAGAGAGAGGAGCGTCTAAGATGTGGTCGTTTAGCTTATGCGATCAGAATGGAAAGAGAGACGCCGGAGCAAAGAGAGAGAAGACTCCAGCGCGGTCGAGAATACAAGAGACGACAACGAGCAATGAGGAGACTAAACAATGATCTATGAACTTTATCATGACGGTGTTGGCTCAGTGGAGCTCATTGATCATATGGGGGATGACAAGCGAGCGGTTGACGCGGCTAGAGTCTCCTTCATGCGTGACGACACGAACAAAGAGCTAACCGACAAAGACAAGCGGCTGATTAAGTTCCTGACAGCTCATAAGCACACTTCACCCTTCGAACACATGACAGCCACATTTAGATTAACGGTCCCTCTGTTCGTCCGCTCACAGATCATGAGACACCGAACCTTCTCTTACAATGAGGTTAGCCGGCGCTATACCTCTGAGAATATCCAAGTGTGGAAGCCGGAGCGGTTGAGGAGACAGAGTGAGAATAATCTTCAATGCTCGGATGGAGACTTAGACAATCAGACCGCTATGAATATGCTTCACATCTCCCTTGGGACTTCGGTCAAGTTCTATGATGAGCTGATTAAGGGGGGAGTGTCGAGAGAGCTTGCTAGAGCTGTCCTTCCTCAAGCGACCTATACGACTTTCTACATGACAGGCAATCTTCACAACTGGGTTAAGTTCTTGAAGCTCAGGAATGATGAACACTCACAACCGGAGACAAGAGACGCGGCCCACGCTATCGAGGAGATGTTGTTAGAGCTGTTCCCGGTCACTATGCAAAGTCTCTTCGATGGGGATAAATCATGAGGGCGATTGTCTCAAGGGCGAGGGAGCTGAAGCGCCAAGGACTCACGATCGATGCAGTAGCGCAAAGGCTCAAGGATGAAGGGTGGAAGACTCAGAAGGGGAGTTCTCCGGACCGGTCAACAGTGGCCAAATATACAAGGGGATTATGTCCTCAGATCAGAGTAGTGAGATGAATGATATAGATGTACAAGTTGGACAAAAACGCGCACGCGAAGTCATGACCACCTTGGCCGAGCTCCGACAGCGCTTAGTGTATGAAGGCGATCTCTCAGAGGAGAGTCAAAACTTGTATACTCAGATAGAGCAGACACTACACCAAGCGATAGGAGAGCTTTATGGCTGGAAGAGCGAAACGACAGACCACCAAGAGACAGAGAACCAAGAGTCAGAAGGCGACCAAAGAGGAGATCATCGAGAACCTCAAGACCGGAATGACGATTGAAGCGGCCGCTTTACTAGCCGGTGTCTGTAGACAGACCTACTACAACTACAGAGAGAAGGATTCTAAGTTCGCTGAGGAAGCCGACCAAGCTAGCCGGTGGGCTGAGGCCATATGTTTAGAGCGTATTAAACAAGCGGCGATGGATCGCATGGATTGGAAGGCTTGGGCATGGATACTCGAAAAGCGGTTTCCCGATGACTATGGAAAGCGCCAAGAGTTACAGGTCACAACCGAATCATCAAGCGATGGGACTGCTGAAGTCCTCTCCATGATGGAGCAGATCAAGAGCCTAAGAAACACAACCGACCCCACCGATGAAGGTGAGGCCGGCGGTTCAACCTGACAACAGGATAACGACAAGTGACATCATATCATGTCAGACATTAAACTCAACCCGCTTCAACTAGAGATCATCTCGCGTATCACTGATGAGCAAAAGATCATCGCGGCTAGATGTGGATGGGGGAGCGGTAAGACCTCAGCGCTTGTCTTCTCTATTCTGTATCTCGCCAAGACTCGACCGGGGACAAGCTCTCTCTTAGTCACCGACACCAACCCAAGATACAACTCTGTTCTCATGCCCGAGATGGAGAAGTGGTTAGGTCCTCTTGGTTGGACATACAACCACACTCTTAGACAGTGGACCGATCAACACACCGGCTCTAGTGTGTGGTGTCGCTCCTACTATCGACCAGGTACAAGAGACGCAACTCACAACCCGCTTGAAGGTCTCAACGTCACAAGCGGTGTATGTTTGATTGATGAGTGTCAAACGCTCACAGAGGAGGTAGCTCACAAAGCGCTAGGTCGATTGAGAGCCGGACCATCTCCTATCATGATCCTCGTTGGTTTACCGGTCGCTGATGCTTGGTGGTGTCAGATGGCTGAGAACGCCGGTCAGCTCCCTCTCCTCTTCACCTCCTATGTCAACGAGGAGAACTTAGCGGCAGAGTGGTTTGAGGCTACTAAGCTCCTTCCAAAAGAGGAGCGTGAAGCGATGGTGATGAATAAGCCGAGACCCCCAAGCGGCCTCATCTATCAAGAGTTCACGGACTCTCATATCATTGAAGGGTGGACCTATCGCGAGGAGATGACAGGGCGGATCGCTATTGACTGGGGATTCCGCAAGCCTTCAGTGTTGATCATCTGTCATGATGAGGAGCTCCAAGCGGATGTCATCTGTCATGAGTTCAATCCAAGAGAGGTCACCACCGAACAGCTCACAGCATTGATTCTTTCTATAGCTTGGCCGCGCTCTCATAAGTCAGCCGCTCCCGGTCCTCGAATATGGTTGGATACAGGAGTAGCAGACAAAGCGGGAAAGGCGAGGAATGACCAAACAGGCCGAAGCGCTTTTAGGGTGATGAGAGCCGAACCACCAAGAGGTCTTGGGCTTCCTCTTCGATCGACAACCGATCCAATCAAGGTCGATGTACTGAACGGTATTCAAAGACTGAAGAGAGCATTCAACTCAAGGCGGTATCTGATCACCAAGGAAGTTTGGCAGAAGGGCGAAAGAGCCACCGGAAACAGTATTAGAAAAGCGCTCCTCTCTTACGGATGGGACAACAAAGAGCAACCGAAGAAGGACGGAAGAGAGGACCCACTTGACGCACTCCGCTATGATTGCATTATCTTCAACTGGGCAGATGCTACAGATCAAGGATACAAGCCAAGGTCAAGAGGTGCTAAAGTCAACCGGCGAGTGAAGGTTGGAGGCAGTAAAACAAGGAGCTTCTAATGCAACTAGTCGAGACTAAACTAGCAATCGTTCTCCTTGACCTCATTGGGTCTACCAAGTTTGTCCAACAGGTGGGAGCGATGAAGGCGGCTAAGTGGCTCCAGTATCATGACCGGTTAGCGCGGTCGCTTGTCTATAAGTTTGAAGGGCGAGAGATCGACAGGTCAGACGGTTTCCTCTTGAGCTTTGAGCGACCTATTGACGCGGTAAACTTTGCGCTGATCTATCAACAGACAGTCCCACCGAAGACTAAACTTGGATGTAGAATCGGGATTCATTGGGGAACTATCGTTGAGGTTAAGCAGAGTGAAATCTTTACGGTGACCGGGGCCAAGTCGATCGAGCTTGAAGGGATCGCTAAGAACATAGCGGCTAGAACAATGTCACTCTGTCAAGCCGGTCAAGTTCTCCTCACCAAGGAAGCGATGGCAGCTATCAAGGGGAGGACCAACCACTGGACACCGAAGGGCACACGATACGCTTGTGTTGGTGAATATCGGTTTAAGGGAGTGAGAGAGACTCAGATCATCTATGCAGTTGGGTCAACCATCGACTCTCTCCAACCTCCTCCAAGCTCAGAGAAAGTGAAGCGGATCGCCGGTCCCAACAAGATTAGGAGCCGAATGAGAGACAAGGAGCTCCGCGAGTGGTTATGGTGGTTCACTAAGACTCTAGCTCTCATTATCTCGTTTTGGCTTATCTCGATCTTCGGTCCAATCATCATCGATCCACACAAGCGCTTGATGAGTAACCTTGACCAATGGTTCTATTGGATCGACCCAATCTTGTTCACACTCCAGACGATCCTTGGGGAGCTGCTATGAGTGAAAAGAAACAGACATACAGAGAGTTCAGTCAGGTAGAGAAGGCGAGGAGAGGTTGGTGGTTCTCTGTCTTCTTCCTTTGTTTAGTCGTAGCGCTGATCCTCTTCTTGACCTATGTGAAGATCGTTGATGAAAACCGCGATGTCTTGGTTGGAATCCTTGGCGTCATCACCGGCTCTATTTCTTCCATGGTGGCGATTGCGAGCGGCCGCGATCCCTCAGAGGTTGAAGAGCTGAAGGACAAACTAGCCTCAGCGAATGCAGACAGAGAAGCGCTCATAGCTCGCTTGAGAGATGCACAGATACAGCTCCAACTCCATCGCGACCAACTAGCCGAGCTTCAAACGGCCATCATTGACAAGCTCTCTATGTTTGCCGGCTCACATCCAATCAAGACCAAGGATGAAGCTCAAGTCATCCTTCATCACTCGGTTGAGGAGTGGCTAGATAAATAAAGCGGCGGCAGTCACCCCAGTGTGCAAGTTAATCTATTATGTTCAACGCTGATTAAACTCAACTGCCGCCGGTCATCAACATAGACCTTGATTTTATACTGAACAAGGTTTTATTGATAAAATCAGTTCTAGGTGCTTATATTGTCTGAGAAGCACTCACCTTAGCCTTGGGGGATCAATGAGCTATAACGATCAAGAGCGCTCTCCTAAGCATATGCGAGCGTTGACTCCTCGATTCACCACAAAGGGGATCACCGGAACACAGCTCAGCGGCGGAGTGATCACCGGCAAAGAACAGAATGCACAGCTTACCGGTCTTAACTGGGTTAAAGAAGCTGAGGAGATGGTGAGGACTGATCCGATCGTTAGACGGTCTTGGCATATGCTGAGACAGACGCTTCTTTCTGCATCTTGGCGCTTTGTGCCGGGGATAGAGAACGATCCACAAGCGGAAGAGCTAGCGCGGTTCGCTAATGAGTCTTTCGGCTTCGATGGATACTCAGGACAGATGACCGTCTCTTGGGAAGATCAGCTTTCCTATCTATGGGAGTTCGTCCCACTCGGCTATCGATACGCGGAAGAAATCTACAGAGTAGGACCGGACGCTGAAGGCAAAATCAGAGTGTGGCTCGATCGATACGCTGATAGAGAGCCAAGCGCACACAACCGTTGGCTAAGCCGAGACAATCAACAACTCGATGGAGTCCTTCAGAATGTTGTTGGTATGAGTAGAGCTCCGGAGCCTATCCCGGCCAACAAGCTCCTCCTACTAACACTCAACAGGACCGGCTCCAACTTTGAAGGTGTTGGTATGTTGAGAGCTGTTTGGTGGTGGTGGAGAACTAAGCAACGAGTCAGCAATCTTATGTGTGTTGGTCTCGATCGCTGGGCTGTCCCAACTCCCAAGGTCAAGGTCGATCGCTCACAAGCTGAGAATCTCGGACTAACGGACGGCGATATAGACGCGATGATTGAAGATGCAGAGGGACAAGCTCAAGCATTCATCAGCGCTGAACAAAGCTATCTCGTCGAGAATGGCGCGGTGAGCTTTGACACTTACGCGGCTCAGCCTAACCTTTACGCTCAAGGGCCACTTGAGATTATCACCAAGTGTGACTCTCAGATATCGGCCGCTTTCCTCACTCAGTTCGCCGACCTTGGCAACACCGAGACAGGAGCGCGATCAGTTGGAGAGATTCACCTCTCAGTCTTCCGAAGAGCTGCCATCAATCTATGTGACATTATCGCTTCTCAAGTGAGCGGAGTTGATCGAAGAGGCGGCGGAACGATCGGCCGCTTGATCCGTTGGAACTATGGCTTAGTCGATCCTTCCAAGCTCCCTCGATTGACTCACACCGGTCTTGATACTGATGACCTAGCTGAGTCTCTCGGTATGCTCCCCGGTCTAGTTCAAGCCGGTCTCCTCACTCCGGATGATGAGCTTGAGCGAGCGATCAGAGAGAGACTTGGAGCTGGAGACTTACCTGAAGACGCTCAACGCTCAGCGCTAGAGAGAACCGCTTCACTCAAGGGTGGCGGTGTAGCAGCTCTAGCCGAGAACCTCATCAAGAGGAGGAGAGCGAATGGCTAAGCGAACCAAGGCACAAACACCGGCACCCAAGAAAGATCGGATCACTGGAAGCAAGAAGAATCCGAAGGGGAGCGCAAGCGGTTCAAGAGGTGGAATCAAGATCAGTGACAGAGCGCAGAAGGCCCTTGAGAATCTGCGGGATAAGCACAACGACCGCTATAACGCCAAGTCTAAACAGGTCGATCTAGGCACACTCAAAGCAGTGTTCCGAAGGGGAGCCGGCGCTTTCTCTGTCTCTCATCGACCAGGTATGGACCGAACTCAATGGGGGATCGCTAGAGTCAAAGCGTTCTTGAAACTAGTTGGAACAGGCGAGCGGAAGAAGGCCTATGACACTGACCTTGACTTGCTCCCCAAGGGACATCCACAGAGGACAGAGAAGAAGTCTGAGACTCTAGCTGTTCCGGATAAATATTCACACATTGACTTCACTCCACCCAAGGGAGCACAAGAGGCCGCTAAGCGAGCGCTTGAAGTCAGAGCAGATAAGCCAAGCTCTCAACGCGGTATGACTCCAGTTGGAATCGCTAGAGCTAGAGACTTGATGAACGGTGAGACACTTTCACCGGATACAGTCCGCCGAATGCTCAACTACTTCACAAGGCATGAAGTTGATAAAGAAGGTTCCACGTGGAACATACAAGGGAAAGGTTGGCAAGCATGGCATGGTTGGGGAGGTGATGCCGGCTTCGCTTGGGCGCGAAAGGTGGTTAAGCAAATGAATGCAGCAGACGATAAAGCGCAAGCGCTTAGGGCATACGGTGAAGCGGTCATGCTCTCCGAAGCCTCACCAACCTATGACATCCCTGAAGGCCTCACCATTGGTAAGCCGTTCAAGACATTGGCCCTTGGTCAAGTCTCATCACGGATGAACGGTGAAGCGATCGGAAAAGAGATTAACCGTGACCTCCTCACTGAGATGATCCGAGTCTATAGAGAGCGGCGTGAAGCTGATCCTGTGATTATCGATTGGCAGCACGCCACATCACCCTTCCAAGGCGGTCATCCCGCTCCACCGGAGAGCGGCTCAGCGCTCGGTCTTATCGTTGACCTTGAGCTAAGAGAGGACGGACTTTACGCAACACCGGCTTACAATGAGCGCGGTCTTGATGTGGTCAAGTCAGCCGGCGGCATCTTGTGGAGCTCTCCTGAGTTCCTCAACGGTGAGGTCTTCTCACGCGATGGCGGCTCCAAAGTTGGAGACGCTCAACTCCTAGCAATCACCCTCACACCTCGCCCAGCTCAATCTAATGACAAGATTGGGCGAGTTACTCTAAACGAAAGGACTTCGATGATGGATAACATCAACGAGTTGTCTGTTGAAGAGCTTCGCCAAATGCTTGTCGCAAAGGACGAGATGGTCAAAGAGCTTGAGCAGAAAATGAAAGACATGATGGAAGAGTCTGAAAGCTCCATGATGGAGAAGGAAGACGACAAAGAAGAGAAGATGACCGAGGACGAGGAGAAGGAGACCAAGATGGCTCACACTCCCGACCACGAAGAGAAGAAGGAAGAGGAGAAGAAAGACTATAAGATGTCTGAGACCCTCACCGAGAACACTCTTCTTTCTGAAGTCCAAGCTCTTCGCGAGAACAACGCTAAACTCAGCGAGCGTCTTGAGGCGATCGAGGCCGAGAAGCGCGAGGTTGAGCGGCGTGAAGCTGTCAACACTCTCCTCAACGAAGGCAAGATTCAGCCTTCAGAGGTTGAAGTCGCTGGTAAAGCGTGGGAGCTCCGAGAGCTTCAAGGTGAGTTCTGGCAGATGTTCAGCGAGCGTCCATCGAACAGCGCTGTCCCTCTCGTGGAGGTAGGTCATGGCGCAAGCGGCCAAGAGATCAACAAAGCGACCCTTGACCAAGAGGTCAGAAACCTAGCAGCTGAGAAGAGCGTGAGCTACTCAGAGGCGCTTCACTTATTCCGCGAGTCAAACCGCGATTACTACAACAAAGTTTTTGGAGGCTAAATCATGGCTAACACAGACAACATCATCTCATTCGTCGCGGCTGAAGCTATCACTGAGTATGCCTTGGTCAGCGTTAACACAGACGGCAAGATCGCAATCACAACCGCAGCAACTGACACACGTTGTGTTGGTGTCGCTCAGCGTGCTTGTGCAAGCGGTGACTCTGTAGAAGTCAAGGTCAGCGGCCTTACTCGCGTTATCGCCGGTAATACCATTGCTAACAGTGTCTCTCTCGTTATGGCTACCACGGCGGGCAAGGTCCTCACTCACGCGACAAGCGGTAACTACTCAATCGGTCAGATCATTCCAAACATCAATCAAGTCTCTTCGGTGGCTAATGATCAGATTCTCATCAACTTCACCGGTCCTCAGAACTTGGTCCCTTAAGGAGTTAAATCATGGCTAGTTCATACAGCAATCTTCACCCAGTAGATCAGATCTTAACAAGCCTCGTTCAAGAGGCTGTCCCAAGTGATGATCAGCTCATCGCTGACAAAATCTTTGAGACCATCAAGGTCCCTGAGCGCTCGGGAACTCTTCTTCTTGAAGAGACTCGGAACTTTATGGGTGCCGGAGCCGGTCTTGACCTTCAACGCGCCCCCGGTTCAAGCCGCGCTTCAATCGGTGGTTTTGATCGCTCAAGCCAAACTTTCATGGCTAAAATCTATGGAGCTCAAGACTCTATCGCGATGGAAGACATCTTCGATTCTCAGTATCCCGGTTCTGAGGAAGAGCGCATCGCTCGCAAGGTAGCACGAGTCATTAAGCTCGCTCGTGAGAAGCGTGCGGCTGATCTCCTCTTTGACACTGCGAACTTCAACAACAGCGACTCTACTACTGAGTTCGGCGGCAAATTCAACGCTTCCGGCGCTACTCCTCTTGAGTATCTCCATGAACTTAAGGACACCGTATTTGAGGCCGCTCATGGTATCAATCCCGATACTCTCGTGATGGGTCGTCAGCTCTTCCGTGAGCTTGCTCGTAATCCTGAGGTTCGCGGTGTGATCAGTGTTGGAGCTCCCGGCTTCGGTGTTGCTTCCGGTGACCGCGTTCTAAATGACGGTGTTGTCCTCAACGTCCTCCGTGACGTGCTCGGTATCCCTAACATCTTCGTTGGTCAAGCTCGCCAAGACACAGCTGTTCCAGGTGCGACTTCTTCAGAGTCTTACATCTGGACCGGTGACAGTCTCTTCATGGGTATCCTCAAGGGCTCAGATGCGATTGTACAGAAGAGCGGAAACGTCAAGGGTATGCCTGTTGCAGCTCTCAACCTATCTTACAACGACATGGTTGCTGGTCAGTATGACTCTCTTGATAAGACCCGCCGTTATGTCTACGCTGAGGAGGTTGGTGTCTTCCATAAGGTTGACTCAACTCTTGGTCGTATCATCACCGATTGTCTCTAAGATATGAACTGTCAGTGTGGCGCGGTTCCTCACCTCCTAGCGGAGAATGATGCGGATGAGG
>BCSF01000489.1_pt1 | contig 15357 bp, 20 predicted proteins | sample 1016431 | NCBI WGS metagenome assembly BCSF01 (sample SAMD00045685;SAMD00045686;SAMD00045687;SAMD00045688;SAMD00045689;SAMD00045690;SAMD00045691;SAMD00045692;SAMD00045684;SAMD00045690;SAMD00045691;SAMD00045692;SAMD00045684;SAMD00045685;SAMD00045686;SAMD00045687;SAMD00045688;SAMD00045689, study...
CAATGGTGTATAAGAGACAGATCTGAAACGCTGGCATTTCTCAACACCGATGAATTCGGTGTCACCTGCCAAATCGGCGATGGTGATGAGTTTGTTGGCATTTTAGATTCGCCTGTGGAGGTACTTGCGGGAGGTATGGCTTTAAGTCGGGAGTATCTGCTTTATGCAACTACTTCTGATGTGAGCAGTGCCTCCCGTGGCACTTCAATCACTGTTGATAGTTCTGCTTACACCGTGCGTGAGAACAGGGCTATTGACGACGGAGTTTTTTCTGAGTTGTTACTCAGCAAGGATTAAAGATGGCTGTCCAGAGGATTGATACCAGAGCCAACTGGGCAGCACGCAATCCGATTCTGCTTCCGGGTGAGATCGGCTTCGAATCCGATACTGGCAACGAAAAGATCGGAAACGGAGTGGAGGGCTGGAACAAGCTGCACTATTACGGCTCGCCTGGGCATTGGGGCGAGTTTTCTAGCACTGTTGATCAAACAGCTACCGCCAATACCCCGACTGAAGTTACTTACAACACCACGGACGCTGCTGGAGATGGCGTGCGGATTGAACTCAACAGCCGCATAACTGTCAACAATCCTGGTGTTTATGTTTTTGAATTTAATTTGCAGCTGTCAAATAACGACACTCAAATTCACGACGCACATTTTTGGTTGAGAAAAAATAACAGCGGTAGCGAAGGTGATGTCGCTTTGACGACGACTGCTGTCAGCGTGATTGAGAAGCACGGCGGTGTTCGAGGCAATAACAACCTGCTGATTGATCACACTCTTGTGTTGGCCAGAGAGGATTACATCGAGCTGATGTGGGCACCTAGTGATGCCAATGTTTCTTTGCGAGCTGGGGCTGCAATTACTGATCCTTACACGCGGCCAACTCGACCTAGCGTTGTTTTAAACGTGTTCCAAGTTGCTGCTGCCTGATCATGGCTGACACGATTCGCGAAAGGATCCTTGCCCGGAGGAAGACGAATCTGGAGGCCATTACAACGGAAACCATTTATCGCTCACGGGTTGAGCCCTTGGCTCGTGGTGAAGTGCCCGCGATCATCATTGAGCCTGTCAATGATCAACCGGTAGACACCAATTTCTTCGACAAGCTTGATTTCACGATGCGGGTGAGGGTTACGACTCTTGTTCGTGCTGCTCTGCCTGACGACAACTCGGATGCGTTTACCCAGCTAGTGCATTCCAAGCTGATGGCAGATCAAACCTGCAACGGCAACGCTCTTGACTTGACACCTGATCGGACTGAGTTCAGCCTGTATGAAGCCGACATACCTTTGGGTGTCGTCACACAAGATTATTTAGTGCGTTATCGCACTAGTAGAACCGACCTAACTAGCACTTGAGATCATGGCTAAAATCAGTAAGGAAGTTCCCAATCCCGGCGCGGGCGGCAGTTATTTGTTTGACCCAAAAACTGGGAAACTTACACTGATTACAGAACCACCCGCTCCCACTGACAATGGCACTAACCCGGAAGAAATTCCTGATCGCGAAGATTGAATCAACTTACGGGACGGATCCAACTCCCGTCGGTGGTTCTGACGCTGTTCAGGTCACCAACCTTGAGGTGACTCCTATTGAGTCTGACAACGTTCAGGCTGCAGCTTTCCAAGGTTTTCTAGGCAACAGCAGCCGTGCAACCCTGGTTGCCAACAAGCGTGTGAGCGTCACCTTCGACGTTGAGCTTGCTGGTTCCGGGACTGCTGGTACTGCACCTGCATTTGGCCCCCTGCTCAAGTCCTGCGGCCTGAGTGAAACCACTGTTGCCGACACCAGCGTTACCTATGCGCCTGTCAGCAGCAGCTTTGATTCGGCAACGATCTACTGCTTTTACGACGGCACCCGCCACAAAATCACTGGCGCACGTGGCTCGGTGAGCTTCAATTTCACTGCCGGTCAGTTTGCTGTTGCCAGCTTCAACTTCATCGGCATCTTCAACGATCCTGACGACACTGCACTGTCTGGCACCTTCACTGTTGCCAACCAAGCTGCAGCGCTGGAAGTCAACGACACCAACCTGACCACGGCCACCTTCTTTGGTGAAACCAGCCAGCGCATTGAGTCGTTTGATCTTGCTCTTAACAACGAGCTGGTCTACAAGGAGACTGCTTCCAGCAAAGAAGTGCTGATCACCAACCGTGCTGTTGGCGGTACTGCTGTGATCGAGGCCCCTGCTGTTGGGACCACTGATTACTTCGCTGATGCGATTGGCGTCTCGACTGCATCTAGCAGCATGGTGTTGGGTGCAACCGGTGGCAACATCGTCACCCTGACTGCAGCTCAAACGGATGTTACCGGAGTATCCTACGGTGATACCAACGGCGTTATCTCGCTGTCCATGCCTTACTTGGCTCTGCCAACTACGGCTGGAAACAACGAGCTGTCGCTAGCTTTCACCTGATTCTGCGTGGCATTCGTCCTCAAGAAGACTGCTTCCTACAAATGGGAAGTCAAGGTTGAAGTCCCTGTTGACGGCAACCAGTTTGAAACCCAAGCGTTTGAAGCAGTCTTCAAGAAGATCAGCCGTTCAGCGTTTAATGATCTCGTCGATAAGGGTGATGATGCCCTTGTTGGCGAGATTTTGCTTGGCTGGGAAGGCATTAATGACGAGGCTGGTAAGCCTGTGCCTTTTACCGAGAAGAACAAAAAGCAGCTTTGCGATGACCCCTATGTGTTGCGCGGCCTGATCCAGGCTTATGCAGATAGCGTCACTGGGGTGACGGCAAAAAACTAAAAGACGCCGCTAGGTACTGGGCCAAGGGCGGCGTAGTTGACGAGAGAGAGGCTGACCTAAAAGCATTAGGTGCTAGCCCTGAGCAGATTGCTGCAGCTCGTTTGGAGGCTGTTGAGCAGGACTGTGAGGTGTGGGAAGAGAACTGGGAAACCGTGTTGATGTTTATCCGAATGTCGACGCAGTGGAATACGAGCATGGCTGGGCTTACGGGATTGAACTACCCGAGTCTTGAATGGCTCTGTAAGCTGTATTCAGTCAAGGATCCTGTCGCTTTATTTGAAGGCGTACAGGTGATGGAAACGACGGCGCTGTCGGTCCTAAACGCGGAACGCAAATGAGCATCACTTCTGAGATCAGGCTAAGGATCAAGAAAGAAGGTGATGTTGCGCTTACTCAGCTAAGTGGAAAGCTGAATGATGTTGCGTCGCGTTCCGTTGTTTCAAATAAAAAGTTCAAGGATCTTGCCGCAACACTTAGAAAAAATGACGCAGATATAAGAAGTAAAAGTATCAACGCACTTAATGATTACAGCCGTGCGTGGCGCGAGCTGGCAAACAGCGTTGATGTAACAAGTAAAGAATTTAGAGAGGCCACAAGGGAGGCTCAACGTTTTGAGAGAGAGTCGGCAAAAGCCCAAGGAAGACGCGGTGGCGGCCGTTTTATGCGTGCAGCCCAAGGTGTTGGAGCCGTTGCTGCTGCAGGTATCTTTGGCGGCCCTGAAGGCTTCATCGGCGGCCTAGCTGGCCTTGGGCTTGGCGGTGTTGGTGGTGCTGCTGTAGGCGGGGCTATTGGTGCCTATGTAAAAAATATTCGTGTGGCTTTAGGTGAAGTAGCCTCGTTTTCTGCTGAGATACGCCGTCAGGAAATAGCACTACAAGGTGTTGCAGGGACAGGCAATGATTACGCTTTCGCACTTGAGGCTATAAACAAAGCGACCAAAGATTTTGCAATTCCGACAAGCGTATTAACAAGAGAATTCACAAAGTTGCAAGCATCTGTGCAGGGTGCCGGTGGCAACGTCCAAGATACGGATAAAACTTTCAGGGCAATTGTTGCTTCTATCAGAGCGACAGGAGGCTCTATTGAAGACGTGCGTTCAGCGTTGACTGCAACTGCGCAGGTTTTTAGTAAAGGCAAGGTTTCTGCTGAAGAGCTTCGCCAGCAAATTGGTGAGCGTTTGCCAGGTGCGTTTACCTTGTTTGCAGAATCTATTGGCAAGACGCCTGCAGAGCTTGACAAAGCACTTGAAAAAGGCGAGGTAAGCCTTCAGGATTTCATGAAATTTGTTGAGCTGTTGCTCGACCGTTACGAAAAAGACGCCAAAAAAATTGCTAGCGGACCCGAAGCGGCGGGCGATCGTCTAAAGGTAGTTCTTGAGAATTTAAAGAAAACAACTGGTCCAATTCTTGCTGATATAGGTGCCTCGTTCCAAACTTTTGCCGCTGAGGCTGCAACAGCAATTGACAATCTGATTAAGGATCTTGGCAAGTTAGGCCGCAAAATGGAAGAGAAATTTGGCGGCAAACTTTTAGACAATGCTATCAGAAATGTAATTATCCAAGAATCACTTATTAAACAGCTTGAAACTGAAGCACTGGTTCGCGTTGGTGGCTTGACTGACGAAGAAAAACGCCAATTAAGTCTTGCCAAAAAACTTCGTGCAGGCAGTTTAAAAGTTATTGAAGGTTCAAAATTTGGCCCTGAACTCCCGACTGCACCAAGCACGTTGCCTAGTACGCCTGACAAAGACAAAGACAACAAGATCAAAACAAAAGTTGTATCAAAAGAAATATACGATTTAGAACTAAAACGAAATATTGCCGCCAGGGAAGGCAACCAGCTTCGCACTGTGCAGTTGGACTTTGAAATTAGCCGACAAAAACTCCTGGAAGACTTGAATGCCAAAAAGATTAGCCAAAACGTTTACGAAATTGAAGTACGAAGAGAAGGCGAACGGTTGGCTCAAAAAGTTGACCGCATTGAAAAAGACAGGGTAAAAACGGGAGTTGTCTATCAAGGCATTTTGAACAATCTTTTGTTCTCAACCCAAAATTTAAGCGAAAAAGAAAAGGAGCGAATTGAGAACAATCAAAAGCTAGTGCCGCTGATTGAAGCTGGAATGGCTGCCGTTGACGCAGGCAAAATAAGCATGAAAGAGTTTTTAGATGCTTTGCGTGAAGTAAAAAAATTGATGGAAGGCGACGGCGAGAAAACGTTTGGCCAAACCTTCAATGAGACATTCCAAGAAGGCATTAAAAATATGGGTGAGCTAGCTCAAAACCTTGGCAATTCCTTGGCCAAAGCTTTTGGCGGCGCTGCTGATGCTTTGGCTGATTTTATTACTACCGGCAAGGCTTCATTCAAGGATTTTGCAAGATCGGTGCTGCAAGATCTCGCTCGCATATTTATTCGTGCAGCAATGTTTAATGCTTTAAAAGGCATTTTTCAAGGCAGCGGTTTTCTTGGCTTTGCTAGTGGCGGAATTATGAGCAATGACGGCGCATTTCCACTCAAGCGTTACGCACGGGGCGGCATTGCCAATAGCCCGCAGCTAGCCATGTTTGGCGAAGGCAGCACGCCAGAGGCTTATGTGCCGCTACCTGATGGCCGCACAATCCCCGTCACGATGAAGAACGGCGGCAAGGGAATGGGCAACGTTGTCGTAAACGTCGATGCAACTGGCAGCAGTGCAGAAGGCGATAGCCAACAAGCCAATAAACTTGGTGAAGCAATTGGCGTTGCAGTGCGTCAAGAACTTATCCGCCAGAAGCGTCCTGGAGGCTTGCTCGCGTAATGGCTACTTTCGACGATTCCACTGTTGGCACCAGTACGGGCGGCACTACGCCTGACTTTGGCGCTGTCAAGAAATCACAGCCCAATATGCGCACTGTGCAGTTTGGTGATGGTTATCAGCAACGCCTGCTGTATGGCATCCCGTCCCACATGAATCCCAAAGTTTGGGATCTGCAGTGGACTGCTACTACTAACGCTGACGCTGACGCTATTGAGGCATTTTTTGATGCCCGTGCAGAAGATGCGGCAAGTTTTGATTGGACGCCAATAGACGAAACAACGTCTTACAAATGGGTTTGCCGTAGTTGGACGCGCACGCATCAGTACGCAAACATCAACAAGATTTCTGCCACGTTTGAACAGGTATTTGAACCGTAATGCCTATTCCATTTTCAGAGCTACAGAAGATCAATCCAAGCAGCATTATTGAGCTGTTTGAGTTGGAGATTACTGAAGATTTGCATGGCAGCGACTTTACCTACAGGTTCCACCCTGGCATTAACGACGTAGGTTCTGGTGCTCAGGACATTATTTGGGCGGGCAATACATATACCAAGCTGCCTATTGCTGCTGAAGGCTTTGATTACAACGCAGAAAGCGGAAGCCTGCCTAGGCCGACTCTGACTGTTGCCAACCTGCTTGGCGGTATTACGGCAATTTTGCTTGACGTAAATACAACCACTGCAGGCAATGATTTAACCGGCGCAAAATTGACGCGCATACGGACCCTTGTCCGCTACATCGATAACGACAATTTTGACGGCGACAATCCGTTTGGAACGCCTGATAGCACCCAAAAATTTAACGACGATATTTATTACGTAGCTCGAAAGGTTGGAGAAAACAGAGACAGCGTTACTTTTGAACTTGCAGCCACTTTTGACCTAGCAGGTGTCCGCGCCCCGAAGCGCCAATGCAGCGCCAACCTGTGCCCCTGGATTTACAAGGGATCTGAATGTGGCTACAGCGGTACTGATTACTTCAACGAAAACGATGAATCTGTAGGTAACGCAGACGCTGATAAATGTGGCAAGCGCCTTAGTAGCTGTGAAGCCCGTTTTGGCGAAAATGCAGCATTGCCGTTTGGCGGCTTTCCTGGCATTGGAGCATTTAACGGATGAAGGCAGCGGCTAGAGCAAAAGCACTGGAACACGCAAAAGCGGAAGATCCGCGTGAATCATGTGGTTTGCTCATCGTCGCTAAGGGTCGCGAGCGGTATTGGCCATGTAAAAACTTGGCCGAGACTACGGAGTTTTTCATACTCGATCCAGTCGACTACGCTGCCGCTGAAGACAAGGGTGAAGTCGTAGCAGTCATCCATAGTCATCCTGTTACACCGCCTATCGCCAGTGAAGCTGATCGCGTTGCTTGCGAAAAGTCTGGCCTGCCTTGGTACATCGTCAATCCAAAGACTGAGACGTGGGGCGAATGCCACCCAGAAGGGTACAAGGCCCCGTTGATTGGACGGTCTTGGGTTTGGGGTGTTTCTGACTGCTGGACGCTGGTGCGTGACTGGTATGCCGAGCAGGGTTTAAAGCTGCCTGACTGGAATCGGCCTACAACGCCAGATGAATTCAATGCCAACCCTATGTTTGATGACTGTTGGGAAGAAGCAGGTTTTTACGAGGTAGACATCAATCAAATGCAGCCCGGCGACGCGATGTTGATGGCCATTGATTCCAGCAAGTTAAATCACGTTGGCGTCTACATCGGCGATCAAATGGTTCTGCATCATTTACGTGGCCGATTGTCTAGCCGTGATTTATTGGGTGAGTGGCTTCTAAAATGCACGGGACGGGTATTGCGGCATGGAACGAGAAGTTAGGCTCTACGGTCCGCTTGCCAAATTTGTTGGTCAGCGCAAGTTTTTAGCGGAAATCAGCAGCGCTGGTGAAGCAGTACGCATGCTGTTGGCCAATTTCCCTGGCCTTGAGCGGCACATGGCTGATCAGTATTACAAGGTGATTGTGGATGGCCACGATTCCGCGCTAGACGAAATCCATTACCCCGCTAGTCAGACCATCAAGATTGTGCCTGTGCTTGGTGGTGCTGGTGGTGGAACGGGCAAGATTTTGGCCGGTGTTGCGTTGGTTGCGTTTGCGATTGCAACTGCTGGTGTTGGTTCCGGTTTTATGGGTTTAGGTCTGGGAGCCACTGGCGCTGTTGGCCCTTTTGCTGGTGGTTTAACTAGCGGTTTTATTCTTGGTTCTGCGGCATCCACTGTTATTGGCTCAATTGGTGCCGCGTTGATTCTTGGTGGCGTGTCGCAGTTGCTTTCGCCAACACCCCAGATTGCACAGATCGGCCCCGCATCAATGAACCCTGGCGGTGGCCGAACAACGACCAGCGAAGGTACGGAAATGGACCCGCAAGAGTCATACAGCTTTAGCGGAATTCAAAACACGTCACGTGTTGGGTTGCCGGTGCCCGTGGTGTACGGGGAAACTATTGTTGGATCAGTCGTCATCTCGGCTGGCATCGACGTTGACACGATCTGACGATGGCTGAAAAAGAACAGAAGCAGATCATCGGTGCCGGTGGTGGTGGCGGTGGTGGACAGACCGTTGTTCAGCAAACGGTTGTTGTTCAGCAATCAGCGCCACCTGCAACTCGCACGCCAATTCGTCAGGCTGACAACCTTGCGTCTACAGCGCATGCCACGATTCTTGACTTAATCAGCGAAGGTGAGATTGAAGGTTTTCCGTCTGCAAAGGATTACACTCGTGGCAGCGATAATTACAATCTAGCGCTGCTAAAAGATGTCTTTTTAACTGATACGCCAATTCTTCGTTCCGGTGCTGATATAACAGATTTAAGCGATAGTGATTACAACTTTAAAGGCGTAACTGTCACTACTCGCTATGGCACTAACGCACAAACTCACATCAACGTCAAAGGCTTTGGAGATGTAGAAAACGTTATAAGCGTCAACTCTGAGGTTGTAAAAGCAACGCCTGTAACCCGCCAGATTACTGACACTAACGTCGACGCAGTGCGCGTCAGCATTGCTATTCCAAGGCTTGAAAAAACCAACTCGCTTGGCGACGTTTTAGGAACCAAAGTTCAGCTTGATATTGAAGTCCAGTACAACGGCGGTGGTTTTACTAAGGTCAAAGATGCCGATATCAGCGGTCGCACGGCAGACAAATATGAGCGTGACTATCTCATCACTCTTGATGGTGATTTTCCTGTTGATATTCGCGTTACTCGTGTTTCTGCGGATAGCAGTGACACCAACGTAAGCCCGACCTTTTGGACTGCTTACACCGAAATCATTCACAAAAAGTTGCGCTATCCCAACAGCGCACTTGCTGCCATTCGCTTTGATGCTGAACAGTTCAACAACGTACCAGCGCGTTCTTATCGAATTCGCGGTATTAAGGTCAAAATCCCAAATAACGCAACTGTTGATTCTGAAACTGGGCGTCTTACCTATTCCGGCACTTGGACGGGCACATTTGGCGCTGCACAGTGGACTACATGTCCAGCCTGGATTTTGTATGACTTACTGATAAACAAACGTTATGGATTTGGCGACCATGTTGCAGAAGCGCAACTTGACAAGTTTGCATTTCTTTCCGCTTCTAAATATGCAAACGAGTTAGTCGATGACGGTCAAGGCGGCGAAGAAGCACGTTTTAGTTGCAACGCACTGATTCAAAACCAGTACGAGGCTTACAAGCTGGTCAATGACCTTTGCTCGGTCATGCGTTGTCAGCCGTTCTGGTCGACTGGCTCTTTGACCCTGACGCAGGACAAGCCGACTGATTCCAGCTACCTGTTCAACCGCGCCAACGTTCTTGAGCCTGGTTTCAGTTATGCAGGCAGTGACCTGAAGACGCGCCACACGGTTGCCATTGTCAGCTACTTGGACCTTGAGACAAGGGAGCAGAACTATGAAATGGTTGAAGACCGCGACGGCATTGAAAAATACGGCTGGGTAGCAACGCAGATCAAGGCTTTTGCGTGCACGTCACGTGGACAGGCAAATCGCTTGGGCCGCTGGATTTTGTACAGCGAGCAGAACGAAACCAACGTTTGCACCTTCTCAGCTTCTATTGATGCCGGTGCTGTCGTCAGGCCTGGCGCTGTCATTGACATCCAAGATCCTGTACGGGCCGGTGTGCGCTACGGCGGCAGGATTAACAGCGCAACAACGGAAGTAATCACCGTCGACAACGCTGATGGGCTGCCAAGCAGTGATGCCACCTTGTCCGTCCTGCTGTCAGACGGAACGCTAGAAACTCGCGACGTTTCTGCCCGTGACGGCACTGAGATTTCTGTTGCCACTGCATTTAGCTCAGCACCAAACAGCAACAGCGTTTGGATTCTGCAGACCGATGGGATTCAAAGCCAGCAGTTCCGTGTCCTGACGGTTAACGAGAAAAAAGAAGGTATTTATGAGATTACGGCGCTTGAATACAACGCCAGCAAATACGGGCATGTCGAAAGCGGCTTCAAACTTGATACACGCGACATTACTAATCTCAACCCAATTCCTAATGCGCCGGGCAACCTAAAAGCAGAAGAAAAGTTCTACGCAACTAACGACAAGGCCAAAGTCAAGATTGTTGTGAGCTGGAGCGCTGTTAAAGGAGCACCACAATACAAGGTTCGTTATCGACGTGATGATGACAACTGGGATTCAATGATCGTCACTAAACCTGACGCTGAAATCCTGGATACGACTGATGGCACGTACACGATTGAGGTGTACACCATCAATTCACTTGGTCGTCAATCAACTGATTTTGGTAATTTGACCTACAACGCTGCAGGTAAAACTGCAGTTCCAGGCGACGTTCAAAATCTGACGTTTGAGGCAACTAGTAATAAAGAAGGCACCCTGAAGTGGACTGAAACCGTTGATCTAGACGTAAAGCACGGCGGCAAGGTCTATATCCGTCACACCAGCCTGACTGACGGCACGGGCACGTGGTCAAACTCTGTTGACCTTGTTGAGGCTGTTGCTGGTGCTTCTACTAGCGCCAAGATCCCCCTTGTAGAAGGCGAAATCCTTGTCAAATTCGCTGATGACGGCGGCAGGCTAAGTGCCAACGAAACCAGCATAATTATTGATTTGCCTGAGTCACAGGGCAAATTGCTGCTGCAATCTCGCAGGGAAGATCAGGATTCGCCCCCGTTCCAAGGTCAGAAAACCAATTGCTTCTACAGCGATGAATATGACGCTTTGAGTTTGTCTAGTACAGAGAAGATTGACTCCAAGACTGAGTTGATAAACACGTGGGGCAAATTAGACACGCTTGGTGACACTGAATCCAGTGGTACTTACGAATTTGTCAACACGCTTGATCTTGAAAATACTTTCTCTCTTGACCTGAAAAGGCGTTTTGTCACTCGCGGCTTTTATCCAGATAATTTGATGGATGACAAGACGGAAAATATTGACTCGTGGAAAGGCAAGTTTGACGGCGACGTTGCCGATGCTGTTAATGCCAAGTTGTATGTCCGGTCAACTACTGACGATCCGAGTGGTAGTCCAACTTGGGGTGATTGGGCTGAATTTACAAGCGGTTCATTTAAGGGTCGCGCTTTCCAGTTCAAGACTGATCTGACTAGCACTGACACAGCGGAAAACATTCTTGTCGATGAGTTGGGTTACGTGGCTGAATTTGATCGTCGTACTGAGCAAAGCGAATCAGTAATTGCCAGTGGCACTAGTACCAAATCAGTGACTTTTGCCAATGCTTTCTTTGTGGGCACTGCGAGCTTGCTGGGTAGCAACAGCAAATTGCCAGCCATCGGCATCACAGCTCAAAACATGCAAAGCGGTGACTATTTCACCTTGGCAAACGTCTCGGCCACAGGTTTTGACGTGACTTTCTATAACTCGTCCGATACGGCAATCGACCGGAACTTCAATTACTCCGCTGTGGGGTATGGCAAGGCGGGCTAAAGTAACCCGTATGACCGCCTGAGGTGCTGTGGCAACTCACGATTACAACTTAGCCAACCAGGATGGTGCGAGTTTCAGGAGTGACCTGAACAATGCGCTAGCGGCGATTGTCAGCAATAACAGCAGCAGCACTGAGCCAGCAACTACGTTTGCGTTCCAGTGGTGGATTGACACCAATACCACGACACTAAAGATCCGCAACGCAGCAAACGATGGGTGGATCACGGTTGGTGATTACAGCGCCACCAATTTTGCGTTAGCCACTTTGGCATCCCCGAGCTTCACTGGCACGTCCAGTTTCTCGGGCAACATCAACATGACCGGCACTGGCGCCATTGATGTGGCTGCTGGTACGACGGCTCAACGTCCGGGCACGCCTAGCAATGGCATGTTCCGGTACAACAGCACCGATAACGCATTTGAAGGTTACGCAAACGGTGCTTGGGGAGCAATCGGCGGCGCAGGTGGAGCTACGGGCGGCGGCACAGATGACGTGTTCTACGAAAACTCGACTAACGTCACTACCAATTACACGATCACTGACGGCAAAAATGCCATGAGCGCCGGACCAATTACGATTGATTCAGGTGTCACCGTAACGGTCGGTGACGGCGAAGTTTGGACGGTGGTCTGATCCATGGCAATCACGATCAACGGCGACGGAACGCTTACCGGCATTTCAACCGGCGGGCTGCCTGATGGCATCGTCGATGCTGACATGCTGGCGACCAGTGCGGTTGCAACTGCAAAAATTGCAGATGATGCAGTCACTGTTGCAAAGACAAGTTTCACTGGCGATCTTCAATTCAACTCCGGCTACGGCAGTGCCGCTACGGCTTACGGCGTAAGGGCGTGGATTAACTTTGACGGAAAAGCGTCCACTATTGGTACTGGTCGTGCTAGTGGAAATATGGATGCCGTGACTGATCATGGCACTGGCGATTATACGGTGAACTTTACAACCGATATGCCCGATGTAAACTACGCAGTTTTTGGTGCAAGCGGTACAGACGGAACGACTGCTAGCTCCGGTCGATCTTTCCAAGCAAACAAAACAAGTCCAACAGTGGGTTCGTTTAGATTTGGTATTAGAACAACTAGCGGCGCTGACTTCAATGACGATCTTGTGTACGTTTGTATTGTCCGGTGATTTTTCATGACTAAAATTCTTTTTCCCCACGAAGATGGCGTCAGTGTTATTCATCCAACCGGCGCAACGCCAGTTGAGGATCTTTGCCACAAGTGCATACCTGCTGGTACGCCTTACCTAATCGTCGAAGACGACGCGATCCCTACTGATCGTTCCTTCCGTAACGCTTGGGAAGCTGATTTCAGCAATCCCACTGGGACGAGCATCGGGCGGGAAGCCTGGTTTGCACAACAGGAGGCTGAGCAATGATCAACGTCAACATGACTAAAGCTCGCGACATCCACCGCGAGAAAGTGCGTGAAGCACGCAATCCCAAGCTTGCAGCTAAGGACGTTGAGTTTCAGCGTGCTCTAGAAACTGGGGCGGATACAGCTAGCATCGTGAGTGAAAAGCAAGCATTGCGCGATGCCCCGGCAGCCGCTGCTATCGACGCCGCAACTACACCTGAACAGCTCAAAGCTGCTTGGGATGCAGATTTGCTTGGCGAAAGTCCCTATGGGGGTGTGAACTGATGGGACTCAAATTAAACGGCAGCACTAGCGGTTCGGTTGCACTGAACGCACCAGCAAGCACGACCAGCGGTGCTGATGTAGTTCTGACCCTTCCTGTAAATGATGGGGATGCCTCTCAGTACTTGCAGACGGATGGAGCTGGTGCACTGAGCTGGGCGACGGTTACCGAAGGCACTACTTGGACAACTGCTCAAGAGACTGCAAGTGGAGAGTCTGGCTTGCTTTTGAGTAGCATTCCTTCTACTGCTGAGCAAATTATTATTGCTTACTACGATTTATCCATTAGCACTACAGGAAGCGTTCGGATTCGCATTGGCGACAGCGGCGGGTTAGAAACAGACAGCACATACGATATGCACCGTGGCTTTTTTGGAAGCAGCACTGGAGGCGGCGCAGCCACCACTTCCTTTTGGGGACAAGAAAACTACACTGGCGCCGCAAACAGCTACAACGGTACTGTTTTTATTACTCGGAACGGTACAAATAGCTGGAGCGTTATGTGGAATCAAAGCGAAAGAACGTCAGATACCTGCGGCATATGCACTGGAGAAAAAGTTTTATCTGATGTTTTGACTCAAGTTCAGATTTACCCTTCCGCCGGGACCTTTGACGCCGGTCATGTTCGTTTCAAGTACCTTTCCTGATCATGTTTATTAAGGAAATCAACGCACAGACCGGAGAAGTCAGCCAAGTAAAGCTGACAGACGAGCAGGTAGCTGTCCTGCAGCCACCTAGGGTTTTTACTAAAAAAGAACAAAGAGGGAACCGTGCCTCTGCCTACGCCGCAGAAGCCGACCCGCTGTTCTTTAAGTCCCAGCGCGGTGAAGCCACAACCGCTGAATGGGAAGCCAAGGTAGCTGAGATTAAGGCTCGCTATCCTTACCCTGACGAGGCTTGATCCATGAGCACCATCTCAGTCACTAACGTCAAGCACGAAAGCAGCACGCCAAACAACATCGTGCTGACGAGCGATGGCGATATTCAGATTGCGCGTGCGCTTGGTTTAGGTGGTGCGACCTACGGCACTAGCGGTCAGGTGCTGACCAGCGCTGGCTCTGGCGCTGTTCCGACTTGGGAAGATGCGGCTGTTGCTAACAATGCTGCACGAGCAGCAGACGGTGCTTCTACGTCTGGCAGCACCGTGGATTTCACAGGATTGCCATCTTGGGTGACTGCAATCGACGTGATGCTGCATAACGTCAGTTTTGGTGGTACATCTGAGCTGGGCGTTCGTTTGGGTGACGGCACGACTTTTTACGACACGGGTTACGACGCAAACTCAGTCAACCAAGCAGGATCTGCTTCAGCCTACTCCACAACATCCTTCATCATGGATGGCTCTGGATCCACAACTGAGCATTTTGGTATTTTTAGATTAGTTCAACTGCGAAATGATGATGGCACTGATGGTGATCTGTGGGCTTGTAATCACATCCTAAAAGTTAGTGATGGTGCTGGCTTGCGCCATGGTGCTGGCACGTTCAGTGTGGCGACCGGCAGTGCAGTCACCTCAGTTCGGGTTATCTGCCTTTCAGACTCTTTCGACCAAGGCGTGATTTCACTTCGCTACTCCTAAAGCCATGCGAATCATCGTTGACGCTGCTACCGGCGAAACCACCACTGTTCCTTTAACGGAAGCAGAAGAAGCCGAGCGTGCAGCGTATCGGGCAACTTACTTGCTGAAATATCTACGCAATCGTCGGAACGAACTGCTTGCAGAAACTGACTATTTTGCGTTGTCCGATGTCACGATGAGCGACGAGATGGCAGCGTATCGCCAAGCTTTGCGCGACCTGCCAGCTAACACTACTGATCCGGCAAATCCTGTCTGGCCTGAAAAGCCTGCTAGCTGATGGCAGTCAAGTCAAAGACGGCGCTGGGGCGGATTGAACACCGCCCTGGAAAGCCTAAGAAAACCCGTCAAGGTGCGGGTCAACACTCAAAACCTAGCCACGGTAGAAAGAGGTATCGCGGTCAGGGCAGATAGGTGGATCAGCACACCCGCGACAATTGGCGCAAGGTAAAAAAAGCGCTGGAAGCTGCGGGTAAGACTGATTGCTACTTCTATACACGTGCAGTTGCGATCTGCCGTGGACAGGATGACCCATTTGAAGGTCCAGATATAAAACCGAACACTCAGTAAGGCCGGTAAACTTTCGGGGATGTTGTGTTACGACACTCCAAATGTTTAAAGCTGCTTCTGCTGCTCTTGCCTGTGTGGCCCTGGGTGT
>BCSF01000490.1_pt1 | contig 15354 bp, 19 predicted proteins | sample 1016431 | NCBI WGS metagenome assembly BCSF01 (sample SAMD00045685;SAMD00045686;SAMD00045687;SAMD00045688;SAMD00045689;SAMD00045690;SAMD00045691;SAMD00045692;SAMD00045684;SAMD00045690;SAMD00045691;SAMD00045692;SAMD00045684;SAMD00045685;SAMD00045686;SAMD00045687;SAMD00045688;SAMD00045689, study...
CCATAATGACCTAATGTAATTACAAACTTAGTTTCTATTGGGTAACTCTCTATTATATGAGAAATAGCTGGAATATCACCAACTCTAACTAAACATTTATTTGTATAGTTAGTTAGCTTTCCCAACCTACTACCAACCCCACTTGTTGTTATAAGTACTTTATACTCTACCATAGTTATCTTCTAATCTAACAATATCATCTTCACCAAAATATGAACCCAATTGAACCTCAATAAATACCAAATCAGTTGTGCCTGTATTTCGTATTTGATGTTTTACCTCAACAGGAACTTTTACAACATTCCCAGCCTCAATATAAGTTTTATTTCCATTTAACTTCAATTCACCTCTACCTTCAACAATCACCCACACTTCAGAACGTTTGAAATGATATTGATAACTTGGGGCCTGGTCTGGTTTAATAACGATTCTCTTTACCTTACATTTATCGTTATCTAATAGGTTTTCAAAATTACCCCAAGGGCGTTCTTCTTTATAATTCATCTTTTAATATTCCTTTTATATGTTTTAAAAATGATTCTTCTGTATATAACTTCTTATAGTTTTCTTTTGCTGAAAGTGAACACTCTTTATAGAACTCATCATCGTTTGCTAACTTAGTTGCAAGCTTCCGTGCACCCTCAATATCACCATCAGATACACTTAATAATGGGTGTAAGTATTTTTGGGTGTTTATTGTATCATATGATATACATGGAATTCCTAAATAGGCACAATTTAGATTAAAAGTCCCTGCTGCTGCAGTTCCTAATTGTACACCATATTTGTGTTTAGATAATTCATATATCCACTCTATCCAAGTCATCCAGGGTAAATGATTTATATCTAATAACTTCTCATCTGGTTTCATTCTACCAGTAGTTATTGCACTTATATTATCATCTAATATTTTACCAATTAAATAAGAATCAAACCCTCTATAAGCAGATACCCAATTACCACCAACTGCAACTCCATTACGTTCACCATCATACTCTCTCACATAATCAGTTATCATTAGAGATGGTAATAATTCACACCTAACATCTGTTATTCCTTTGTAATATTTTAAATCGATATCATTATGGCAGAATATGATATCCATACTTTGTAGTACCGAATGATACCACAATTGTGCTTGAATAGAACCATCCTGCCAATACCAATATGTACTTTCTTGCATAGTTGATATCTTTTTACACAATCTACGCATGTTTTCTATAAGAGGAAATTCAAACAGATGTTCTTTATTTTTAGGTATAATCAGAATACCCAAATCAAAATCCCCTTCGAATGAATCTATTTTTGTAACTGGTATATGTGTTGCATCTAATGCACAAACCCATGCCATATCAGTTCTCATATTAGGGTTGTTTCTTGGTACTTTACCAACGTAACCGGCTTCACTAAAAAATGCTACTTTCATTTTAAAAATAATTGTTTTAGATTAAACTGCTCTACCAATGGAATTCCTTTTTTATAACTCTGAAAATGTGTATGAAATCCTCTAATAACTTCCTCATCAAAGTAGGAGCGATGTAGTTGGGATTTGAATTGTTTTAACATATTCAACTTTGTATTATATTGATTACTAATATCAACGAATACGTTTGGAATCCAATCACCCAATGTACTAGGTGAACAATACTCAACTAAAGATATTGATTTAACCCTACTTAACGGCCATCCGAATGATGATACAATCTTATGTTCAAAATGACTATCATTTTCAGATGGTGTAATGATTGCATCATAATTGGTTACATTGGTAAAGTGTTTTTCAATGTAGCCAATCCACTCATCAGTTCCTAAATCTTTTAGAAATTTATGTGGTGTAAAAAACAAAGTATGATTCTCTGAATTTGATACTTCCCAACTTAATTTTACTTCATTAAGTCGGCTAGCATCAGTAGTTGAATCACAATCACCACCTTCTGTTAAACATAACACATCAAAGTGAGTATCTTTGTACTTAACTATTGTACCACCTAAACTATACTCCACATCATCAGGATGTGGTGCTAAACATAATACTCTATCAAATTCTAAAAACTTCATATTGATTTAAACCCACTCTTTGTAAATATTTTAATACCCCTTCTTCTCAAATAATCTCTCAAATCTTCTGATAAATTATTCGAATACCCTATCATTGTTTTATCAATAACATTATATGTTGTAACTCCATCTGATTGTTTCAACGTAATATCATATGTAGAATCATCATAGGAAGCATCAAAAGAATAATCACCCTTCCACGCAATCAAAGTTCTCCAATCAGATAATATACCGTTTACTAATTCTGATTTTCTATCATCACTAACATTTTGTGGATAATAGTTTTGTTTAATAACCTTACATGGGCTACCTGCTGCCAAACTACCTTCAGGAATACTTCTGTTTAATGTTGAACCAATACCAATTACGGTATTAGAACCAATATTAACATTTGGTAAAACAATACACCTTGCAGGTAACCAAACATTATCACCAATTGTTATTGGTCCGAAATCTGCAGGGAATCCTTTAGTGATATCCAACCATGCCCCATGTGTCCATATCATTACCTCACCACCAATTCCTACATTATCACCAATTGTTACAGTATCTGATGGATTAATTATAGTTCTCTCAAAGATACCTACATTTTTACCAATCTTAACTTTGGAATTTGGGCCATAACACCCACCTCTACCAACTTCTACACCATCACACATATAGAGTCCTTCTTCAGCCTCAAATGATGTACAAGTGATTTTACATCCATCTTTAATTACTGAGTTTGCTCCTAATACAAACGTATCACACTCAATAATCACATTGTCCCCAATTTTAGCAGTTGGGTGTACTTCGTATTTTTTCATATTAATCATAAAGTTCTTTATATGTTCGTTCCATCCAATAAGATACATCTCTTGAATTATTTGGTATTGCATTGAAATGATATATCCATCCCGCTTCTAAAAATCTTAATTCATCATTAAACCATGAGTGATTTGGGATATGTAATAAATTCTTTCTGAATAAATCTTGTAGATTGTAAGATTCACTCATATAGGTTACATCAATATTATGTTGTTTTGTAAGGTAGTTGATAATTGTTTGGTCAGTACCTGCTTTTATCTTATCATTCCACTCATTGATAATATCAATGTTATCCCAATAGTATTTTTGAACTTCTTTATAAAATGGTATATGTGATTTATTTGTAATCTGAAACCCACCATTAAAATATTCCCATATATTTACTTTAGGTTGATTTTGAAATAATGCATTACCCCAATTTTTAATACTACGTGTTGTCCACTCATAACATCCGTTATTTACAACCACCCCAAACTTACCATCAGTTTCTTCAAAAAAGTTTGGTGTATCTGGATGGATTATCGTATCTGCATCAACAATTAAAACTTGGTCATAATCAATACCATTATGCTCTAATATATCATGTACCCAATATCTCTGAAGGGTTATTTTAAATTTAGATACATCAGTTATTGGTTCATCCCACTCAATACACTCAACCCCATTAGAAGCACACCATGCTTTCCAACTCTTTACTGAGTAATGATATGGTGTATTTCTACCATTTCCCAAATCAACATTAGGTATGAATACTACGTTTTTCATATGTTCAATGATTTTATATATGTTTCTAAATTAATAGTAGGATTCCAACCCAAAATATCACGTGCTACAATATCCTCACTTAAAGTTATCTGTGCTTCACCAGGCTTATCATCTTCATAGTTAGGTTTGATTCCAAACATATCAGCTACTTCATTAACTGAGTAATTCCTACCTCTACCCAATTCGAATTCGTACCCCCAAGCATCTCTATGTGGTATTCTAATTAGAGCATCTACAATATCATCTACATGCGTAAAATCCCTACGTTTAGAACCATCTCCATAAATAATACAATCAACATCATTCTGAATGTTGTGAATCCACCTACCTATCAATGTCGTATAACCACCTTCAGTTAGTTGGTGAGGCCCGTACACATTGTAGAATCTTGCAATAGATGCTTTTAATCCAAAATGTTCACAATATAAAGATATAATATCTTCACCCAAATCTTTTGAGAATGTATATGGATTTTTAAACTTACCGCTATGTTTAGATGATGAACCAGCATAAACTAATGGAACGTCATGTTTAGTACAATACTTAACAACTTCATATGTTCCATTAAAGTTTACATCAATGTAATCTTCAGGCCTTTCGAATGATGGTTGAATTCTAGCAATAGCAGCCATATGAAAAATCATATCAATCTCAAATGGAAATTCAAAGTTACGAATATCACCTTCAATATAAACACAACCTTTTTGGTGATTTGATTTTAATCCAGTAGTATAATTATCGACTGATATTACACTATGACCATCTCCTAATAATCTTTTAATTAGGTTTGTACCCACAAACCCCGCACCACCTGTAACTAATACTTTCATATTCTATCTATCATTTCTAAAAGATTAGATGGTTTTAGCTCTGCGTTGTGCTTTTTCATATCATCTAATCTATTCAAATCGTAAACACTTTCTAAATCAATCAAACCTAATTGATTAAAATAATCATCATAAATAACATTAATGGGAACTAAATCATAAAAAACCTTACCTCTTTGTTTTGAGTTTCTTAAAACAGTTGTAACCAAATCATTTGGGATATTATTTGGGTGTCTGCCTGATAAAGTTATGTATCCAATAATATCACCATTATCATTTTCTATCAAATGGGTCAGAGATGGTACTAATCCATTTAAGAATCCACTACTCAATGCATCTCTGAAATTATGTAATCTACAATATTCAGGATGAAATACTTTTACAAAATAACCATCTCCCTTATAAACTACTCTACCCATATTTACACCATCAACAACCCTATCGTATTTATCTTTTATAGTTGTTAAATGTTCCAAGTCTAAATCTTCTACTTTTACACGTTCTGAAAATTCAGGCAATCCCCATTTATAAAACTCAAAGTTAAATGGGTATCCTTTATGAGATTCTCTTTTAAAGAATTCTTTAATACCATGCCAATCATGCATATCACGATGTATATCTGATATGTGTTTACGAGCAAAGTAGAATCGGGGTTCTAAGAATTTGTAACCATTAATATCAATACAATAATTTTCTAATATATCATCATCACCCATTGTACCGAAATAATCAAATTTAGGATAATCTTTTGGGAACACCTCAACTGATGATGGGAAACTGATGTTTTGACTACGAAGATTTGAAGATATGATTATATCTAAATCATCATTTTTACGAATACCCATAGCACTTAAAATACCACTCTGACATATACAATACTCAGAACGAGGAATACCTAAATTATCCATCTCAGATACAATGTTTAGATTTTCAATCGGTTTGGTAGTTCTTATTTTATTATCATTTGACCAGGGAACATCATATATCTTTTCAGTTTTCATATAGAATGGAAAGTACTTCTCACCCCTAATCAAACGACCAATCATTGCAAACCCACGATGGTAACTATGTTTCATAAATCCATTATCAAATTCAACTGGGTTATTTTGTAAGTACTCTTCAATTTCATCATCACTCATCGGTTTTAATGAATTATAGTATTCTTCTGTCATATTATCCCAACCTAAATCGTGGTGATTTGCAACATCATGTCTAAACCCAGCAATCATACAATTATAATATTGCCAAGTTTCAGGAGTTAATGATGGTTTCTCAGCAACTCTCCAATACTCTACAAAATCTCTAACAGTTTTCAAATCACCATTTGGATTTAGAACTTGTTTACTCGGGCCACCCTTAGCGACCTCCATATCTAAAAAATAATCTAAACTAATTGGTGAATACATAGTAACAAATATACAAAATTTATTTTACATTTCCAAATTAAACTTCTACAAAGTAAGTATCCATATTTTCTGAATCGAATATTTCATCAACCCAAAAAACACATACCAGTTCGGTTATACCAACATTAGTAATATTATGTGTATATAAAACTGGCATATCCACAACAACATTATCATCTCCCGAAACATTGAATGATTTTACATCAGTTGTACCAATACGCCTCATATCAATTTTTGCATCACCTGATAGAACACAAAATCGTTCTACTTTGCCAAAGTGAAAGTGATTACCACGAGTTATACCTGGCTTAGTTGTTGAGAAAAACACTTGAGATTCAGTTCCATTGGTTTTTACTAACTCTACTAAGTACCCCCTATCATCAGTATGTCTTACGTTTTGTGTTGTTCTATGTGGATTAAACTCACGATATACATTGAATAAGTTTCTACTAAAATCGGTATCTAATTTAGGAATTACTCCAGCTGAATATTGCTTATGAAATGTTGATATTAATTCATACACCTCATCTACTCTGATTTTTGTTATAGGGAACTCATCAATTTGATTATCCATTACCTTAATAGCATCATAAACGTAACATAATTCTACTTCGTTTTGGTTATAGTTTACTTTGATATCATTTACAACATTATAACAAAATGTGTTAATAAACGAGTTGTAGTTAGGCTTACCAAACACTCCAAATAAATTAGGTAATTTATAATTTTCAAACGTAGTACCTACATAATCACAATAGTGGTTTAATATCTTAGATGCTTCTCTCTTAGATTGACCATAAAGGGTATTGTTTCCCTCTTGAGTAGATGATGTAAATTTTATATCAATTTTGATACCCTCTTCATCAAGTGAGTTTATTAAATCTCTTGCGAGTGATACATTACCACTGTATACATCATCACCTCTATTTACACCAGCACAATGAACCAATAAATCACAATCTTTTAGTAGAGTTATATTATTCATATAATCCCTACCCAAAGAAATGACTTCATCCCCCTTAACCCATTTATAATACTGAGTTAGGTGATACCCTAAAAATCCACCTTCACCTGTTATTGCTACTCTCATTTTTTAAAGAAATTATAAGATTCTAATACTTCTAACAATTCATCTTTTGAAATACAAACCTGGTCACTTGTGAATTCGTTAAATGGGATATTACCATCGCTTAAGTTTTTGTAATGCATATAGTACATATCCGAGCGGGAATCATATGATGTACGAGGTGCCTCTTCATTTGATACCATCATTTCATGTAGTTTTTCAGAAATACGAGGTACTCCATTTTTATATTTTAATCCAAACTTTTCAGAATATATTTCAAATAGGTCTTTTACTCTGAATGATTTTAGGTTGGGAATTACATTATACCCATCACAATCCAATGCGTACTCAATCAAATCAATTGCTTGTTCGATATCAATCATAAACCTAGTCATCTTATCTGAATATAATGTTAGTTCATAATTCTTTTCAATCGCATCCCAAATCAATGGAATTACACTACCAGTTGAATTAAGTACATTACCATAGATTGCTGAAGATAACCTTGTCGGTGAATTCTCTGAATTAACTATGAAACTTTCACCAGCAACAAACTTCATAGCACCATATAGAGTGGTTGCTGCACGAGATTTATCACTTGAAATAAAACATGCGGCATCGAACTCATTCTCTTCGGCTACTCTTCTTGAATTTACAGCTCCATCTACAATAATCTTAACCGATTCTTCTACATTCTGGTCGACTGCTCCAATCTGTTTTAAGGATGCCGCAAATATTCCAATGTTACATCCCTTAGATGCACGTTTCATAAGGTCATAGTTTCGAATATCACCTACAACACATTTAATTTTTGGAAATTGCTTTTTCAAATAATAGTGTTTTGATTCATCTCTTGAATAAACCACAATTTCATTATGTTCATAATATCGTTTTACAATGTTACGCCCTAAAAAACCGGCACCGCCAGTTATGAATATTTTATTACCTCTCATATTTACATATAATTTATTAAATCTACAAAGTTGCCCGTTTTAAATGGGTCTTTTCTTGGCTTACCATCTAAATTAGCACCATGTATCTTACCATAAGTTTTATGACTTAGTGCATATGTTGGTGAGTATTTAGCACCCCATAAAGTCATACCACTTTCATTACCAACATTCACATCTGCATTAGTTTTTAGATACATTTGCTGTCTAATGTTAAGATTCATATCTTTAACTGATGTATAATTTTTAACAAAATTCAAGTTAGTATCTTCAATAGGAGTTTCACCATAGTAAAACCAATGAATATCACCATACTCTTTTACCTTATCTACTAAAGGTTGAGTATCTGCTGTACTTCCATATGTAGATGATACACTAATATACCCATAATTTTTGATATTTCCAAGTAATTCTTTACCAAACTTACTTTCTTCTTCTGAAAAGTATATATCTGGTGTTGTATCTGATAATTCTTCATCATTGAATTGCCAAAACTTCATCATTTGTGTTGTTAGTGGAATCTTTGAATCTTCAGAATCAAATATCCTATAATGGTCGTGGAAAACCTCACCATCTACATAATCTACAAATTCATCTACATATGGATTATTTTTAAAAATATCTTCAGTAACTTTAGTAGCATCATATACCCCATACCCCCAATTTTTCATCATATCACCAAAGATGTCTTTTAACATCTTAGAGGATGGTACATACACTTTAGAGTTTGGGTATTTAGATTTTAGTATTCTTGGTATAGCTGATATGATACACCAATCACCAATACCATGACAAGTTCTCATAACTAAGAACTTACCATTTTCTAAGTACTCATCGGGTATATACATCGGATTGGTTTTATCAAACCCAACCAAATCAACTTCACCTGCGCTACTTAGTTTATTACTATTAATTCTAAAAAAATGCATAGTTTACAAAGTATCGTAGTACTCATTTTGTTTTTCTTGTCTTTCGATTGTTTTTGGATGGTGTAATGCCAATTCTTCCTGTGGTGGTAAATGTGATATAGTTTTGAATCCATCCAATTGCTCATGTACTTTGTTAATCCATTTGATATCTGATGAGTTTTTGTATAATCTCCATTGCATATCAGGCCAATTTACCCAACCATCAGAGTTTACATTCCATCCCCACTTTTGAATATGTTCATCAGTAAGTCCAGCAACTGTATTTACTCTTGGAACTAAGATTACATCTACATCATTCAATTCTAATATACCATGTATATTTTCCATCAACCCAATATCGGGTAGTTCATCTGCATCAATCTGAAAAATGTAATCACCAATACACAATGAGTTTAGTTTATTTTTCATATTACCAAAGTGTCCATCGAAATCATTTGGATGCCATTGATATTCTGCGTTTACAGAATGACTTCTTAGATACTCTTCTACTGCTTTACTACCATTTTTTGAATCAAACATTATTACAATCTCATCATTAGATTGTTTGTGTTTTAATAAAAAGGATACCAATCGTTGAATTTCTACATGCTCATTACAAACTGGAATTGCGTAACTAATCTTCATTTTACTTCACTTTGTTTTGTTCTTGTTGTTCTCGTTCTCTGGCATCTGCTTCTAATTTTTCTCTACGTTCTGCTGCTGAAGAAATCTTATCAAATTTACCCCAATCATAGTTTACTGCTTGAACTGATTTAATATCTAATAGATTGAATGTACGATACGATGCCTTCAGTTGTTTCTCAGTTTTGATTTCCGATGTGTAGAACACCTTAGATGCTTCATTGATTTGAATCTTAGCCAAATCTAATCGCTTCACCTTTGATGATTTAGACATCACCTCATTGTAAATTTCTGCAATCTCTAATAGTTTACCTGGAGATACTGCATCTAATGATAATCCATGCAACTTACCTTCAGTAGTATTTGGCCATTTTGGTTGTAGTACAAATACCAAATACAACTTTGTACCTGTATCTTTTTTATACTTAATTTTAACCACCATACCCCTCTCCATTTTACTTTTAGTAATTGGAGTAGGGTCTGATGTTTTTCTTAGATGTGTATTGTAATATCCTGGCATTACTTAACCTTTTTTAATTTCGGTAGTTTTAACTTTGGTTTTTCTTCAGTTTTGTTAACCTTCTTTAACTTTGGTAGTTTTAAACCAACCTGTTGTGGTTGTTCTTTGACTTCCATAGAACCCTCATCAAATAACTGCCCGATTTTTTCAACCATCTTATCAAATGAGAAATTATCTTTACTATGCTTACGATGTTTACGAGATTTCTCTAAATACTTTTTATAGTTATCTACCATATCTCTCATAATAGAACCACCTTGATTGTAATCCGCAGTAAACCATTCACCATCTTTTAATAAGAACTTATCTGCTGCTGATTTATGAACCTTTTCCAACTTACCACTAATAACTGAAACGTATTCTGGATTAATGAAATCCATATGCCCACTCCAACCACTAACAATCATTGGTTTACCACTAATGGTTGCCTCTAATAAAGGTCTACCAAATCCCTCACCTCTCGTAAATGATGCGTGAGCTTTTACCTTTGGGTGATTGTACAATGCATTCATCTCCCAATCTGTTAAATCTGAATGTAGTAGGTAAATGTTTGGTAAATTTTTACCACCAACACCTTCTTTAATTTGCTCAATTACTTTTCTTAATTTAACTCTATCTACTAACGATGTAGCTCCAGCTGATGTTTTAAGAATTAAGGCTGGTTGTTTTTTCTTATTTTTAAATGCTTGTAAAAATGTCCAAATCAAACCACTTACGTTTTTTCTATCCTGTCCAAAATCTCCTTTTAACCAATGTCCCACAAATAAGAATGCAAAATCTTCTTTAACAATACTTAATGCTTTGTTGATACGTTCTTCAGATGGTGCTTTTTCATCATATATCTCCAAATCAATTCCCTCAAATAATACCTCAACAGGCACATTACATTTTAATTGTCCAACCAGTTGATTTGTTTTTTCATCTTTCTTATCATACACAGAACTCATAATCACTTGCTTTGTAAATTCAGATGATACCAATACCTTATTCATACGATTGATACCTTCTAAACACTCAGGTGGCATGATTGTAGTTTCTACACCAGCAGTTAAACCAATATTATACTTACCAACTGGTTGGAATTCGTTTGGTACTGTGATTTGAATCCACACATCTGGCTGAGTTTCCATCTTCTCAGTAATGATTCTACTTAACAAATCATCATCTTCATCTTCTTTCAGAGCATCCATAGCTGTCTGTCCCCATCTCTGAGAAAGGATTTTAATATCCCAATTTGGTTTTGATTCAATCAAACCTCTTACAAAATCCCTACTTCGTGCACCATATCCACTTCGAGTTGAGATAGGACAACTCACTACACATAATTTTTTTATATCTTCCATAATACTACTTCATTTTTTGGTTGCCAATTATCAAACGTACCATCCATTGAATCAATGAATCGTTGTCCCATATATCTTGCACTCATTCCACTTTCTACTGAATTCACCCATACTGAACCTTCCAAACCACATTCAGTTCTACGTTCCGCTGGGGTATCATACCACTGCTTCAATGCTTTAGCTGCATCTTCATACGAACATCTATCATCAAATATGTACGGAGTCATCGGTGAACCTTGTAATGACCGATTCGTTGGCCATATTGGGTTTACCCAACTACCCCAACTAAGATTCTCAGGTAACTTTTTACGATTGTGAAGTGAACCTAATTCAACATATTGGTCTGCAGTAATGTACTTACCATCGATAGTAAAGTTACATTGGTCTTGTAACCCACCAGTTACATTAACTACGATTGGTGTACCTGCTTTTACTGATTCACAAGTTGCTAATCCAAACCCTTCGTTTGATGCGATATTGATTGTAACATCAGCAAGGTTATATAAAACATTCAAATCTTCAGTTGAGAACTGAGAGTTTGTGAACTGAACATCATAATCAGGACAAACATTTTTAACTACTTCTGGTAAATCAGTACCATTCGGGTCTACTTGCTGAGTGTGGAATAGTAGAACTACATCCCTAGCCGCTTCTGGTGTAAGTGTATCACAAAACTCTTTGTATGCCAATACAACATCACCTGGATTCTTTCTCCGAATGTTTCGGTTGTTATAAAGAACTACAAACTTCTTATCACCAATACCCAATTTGGATTTCATATCAATTACTTTCTGATAATCATCAGATTCAGATAGAATTGGTTTAAACTTTTCTGATACACCATGTGGTACATATTGAATCTGCCAATCTTCCATATCCATACCAAACTTATCCATCACTCTCTTATTGATACCATACGTTTGTTTTGAGATTCCCATCAATAAATCACAACTTCCATAAAAGGGTGCATTCCATTGTGGGTCTGGTAAATCATCCCAAATGTTATAATACATAATAGGAATATGTCTACGGATTTCATCTTCCATAGCATATAACCAATCCCAAAAACGAGGGTCGGTGAAGTGTAGAATCGCATCTGGGTTCTCAGTAGTTATTAATTGTCTAATTAAGTCCTGATTACCATACCCACTCATTGGAATGATACGAACACTTGCGTTATCAATACCTGCTTCTTCATTTACAGAATCCGATACATCGAAGAACTTACCCTCATCGGGATGTTTAACTGCAGCACCGACTTGTATCCAGTCGTATTTATGTGCAGTATGTAGTACAATCTCCTTTGACATGGTTGCAATACCACTATGCAATCGCAAATCATCGGATAATAATAAAATCTTTTTCTTTTTCTTACTCATTTCGTAACCTTATTGTTTTATATAAATATTGAAGTATATTTAATCAACTCAAATATACAACTTTTTTGCCAAATCTCAAAAGGATTTTTTCAAAATATTTTTGCTCTGATGGTTTAATACCACCAAAGTAGATAAGTTTATCAGAATGCTTCACAATACAATCGTATTGATGTAGCCTCTGAGTTGGGTGATATGGTTTATCATAATATTCATCATTCATACCACTATACAAGTTTCTACCAGTATGTGCTGGATTATATTCGGTGTATCTAAACCCAAACTCTAATGCATATTTTCTAACCCACTTTTCACAACCATCTTTGTTACCTCTGGTTATGATATTAACATCAGTACCTAACTTTTGCTTGATATTAAATAGAAAATCTCTAATAGTCCTAACACTATCATATTTAGGTGAACCAATAACTGCTATGTTCATATCATCATTTCCATTTGATATTCTTTTATATGATATACGAGTTTTATTTGAACTACTTTTGAAATTTCTCACGTAATTTTTCATTCTCTATAACTCTTTTTATTGATTGTATATAATTTGGTGCTTCTGCATAACTTCTAGATAGATATTGAAGATACTCTTCTTCAGTTTTTATACCACCCAAATACCTACATTGATAAAATGCATAATCATAAACCGATTCTCTCCAATTCTCATAGTATGCGTGATTGTGTTGAGTTCCTTTTGCAGTATGAACTCTTACATACGCCTCTTTCATTCCAAATAGATTATTATTCTCTTTGAATATTCTACTTGACCAATGACCCGTTTCTATAATTGATTGTGCTAACACAATATGTGTAAACTTAACATTTCACTCTGTTAGTAAATAAACTAAATTACCTCCACTAAACTCAAATTCATTTTGATTAATAACAATCAATCTCTCTTCTGGTGTTATCGTTTCGATAACTTCGTTTCGGGTGTACTCTGTTTTATCAGTAAATAATACTGTACCTAAAACTAAAAAGGCTGTATACCCTAACAACCCGATAATGAACTTTCGGCTGATGTTTTTAAACTCCAACCCACTCTTTGAATAAAAATATAACATATATCTAATTTAATTTAAACTTTGTGTCTGTTCTCCTTTGGGCACTTATCAAAATCATTTTTGAAAGGACACCATTTACAATTCTTATTGTTCTTACCAGCCATAGCAGGATACTCTGATTCGGTTCTATAAGTACCATCTTCATTGAATGCGTTTCTGATAAAATCCTCAAAACTTTTAGTTATCTTATTTAATGTAGGTTTACCATTTGCAGGTACAAACTCCTGCACCCTCTTTTGAGCAAACATCATACCCTCATTCAACTTACGTTTTACGATAAAGTATTTTACATCAATTCTATCTAATGGGTATCCATATTGTTCTGATAGGAACTTCTTATACAATACCAATTGTGCTGTTTTTGTTTTATCTGCCTTTTGCCATTTGTTCCAACCCATCGTAGATGTTTTGATATCCCAAATAACTAATTTGTTTTGATATGTATCCTCAAATACCAAATCTAAGAACCCCATCATATTAACATTGTGAGATTCTATAGCCTTAGCGTAGATTGGTAACTCAATTGCAACTAAGTTTAATTGGCGAGTGTTGAAATAATCAACTCTATTTTTTGTTATAAAGTTTAGAATCTCAATACCATCTTCTAAGAACTCTTCCATCTCAGATGGTGAACTGAATTCTACTCCAGTTTGTTCACGCATCTTTTTGTACTCATCAAGCATACTACTATACAACATTGTACCTAAATCTATCTCAGATGCATCTTTAGGTGATTTATTATATAGTACATCTAACCAACTCTGAAGAGTTTCGTGCATTGCTGTACCAAATACCAAATGTATAGATGGGTCGAATGTACGATTACCATCCATATAATTCAACTTCCATTGATGTGGGCAGTTTGCATACATTGTGTATTGCGAGTAAGATACTTTAGAATCTCCTGGCTGAGGTTCTTTCAAACCAAATGTAAATATATTATTTATCTTACTATCTTTCATATTACAAATATACGGATTTTATTTTGAATATCCAAATTATTTAATTAATAATTACTCATAAGATGGGTACATATCTTCCCATCCATCTACGGCATTATTGTTATAATACCTAGCCTCTTTTGGTTCTACATACTCATCGGGCCAAATTGAATATTGTTCATTTGGGAACATCTCTTCCAAGCTAGCGATAAGCTCAACGGCTTCCGTATGGTTAAGTTGTGTTGTGTGTTCCTCAGGATAATTTGTTTCATTCATTACTTTGTATAATTCCATAACTCTCATTTTTTATCAACAAAAAAACCAAAACTGGCCTTCCAAATTCGGTCATCATCGTATTCTACACCATCAATGCTATTGAGTTCTAAATGATATCCATCAATTTGTAGGTTTTCGAATACCGATTGGATTTTTATCTCTTCAGATTCACTCCAATCTTTATAAGCACCTTTCTTAAAGTAAAAACCATCGCGACCACCATACCAACCACTACCAATGTAGGGAACTTCAGTATATTTAATCTCACGATATTCTTTCCAATATTCGAAATCACTTTCGAATTCAACATCAACACCACTATCAGCCAACATTTTGGCTAGTTTTACAAAAATTGATTTATCTTTCATATCTCTCATTGTTACAGTACTAAAG
>BCSF01000492.1_pt1 | contig 15308 bp, 16 predicted proteins | sample 1016431 | NCBI WGS metagenome assembly BCSF01 (sample SAMD00045685;SAMD00045686;SAMD00045687;SAMD00045688;SAMD00045689;SAMD00045690;SAMD00045691;SAMD00045692;SAMD00045684;SAMD00045690;SAMD00045691;SAMD00045692;SAMD00045684;SAMD00045685;SAMD00045686;SAMD00045687;SAMD00045688;SAMD00045689, study...
CGCCTTGTCTGTCTTGCCAGCAACGATCATGTCGATCGCTCCCTTGACCGCCACCTGTGCGACGATCAGCTGGTCCTTCGGGCTGAAGTCAGCCTTGCTCATGTTGCCCTCCTGTGGGCCTGTATGTGGGGTGTGCTGTTTTGCCCCCCAACTGGTTTCCAACGTAGACCGAGCTTTACGCAACGGTCCAATCATCGGATGTGTTGGCCCTTGCAGGTGCCCCATGCGGGGCACCACTTCTGACTGCACAGAGCGTGCTGGTCGTTCTTGGGCCAAGGTACGTCGACACTCATTCCCTCGCGCATGGCTACGAAGCTGCGCAGCTGCTCTAGCAGCCACGCAGCATGGCCGTGTGTGCGGGTGGTGTCGAACGTGTCTGCGATCGGTTCAGGCGTCTTGGTGACGACTGCGAACGTGAACGGGATCTCCCATTCGTCTCCGCCCCAGAACGGCTCTAGGGCTTTGGCTTCGCCGTGGGCGTCTACAAGATCCTGTAGGCGTGCGGCTGTGGCGTAGAAGGTGGGCTGGACGTACCAGCGGTCGATCTCCCAGCCGACGTAGCGGTCGAGACGGGCAGCGGTCTTCCAGTCCCACAGGCGCCCGTGTATGTCACGCGCGTCCCATGTGCCTGACAGGCGGATAGATCCGTCTGGTGCCAAAGGCACGTCGAAGTGCCGTTCGATCTCGGAAGGGTCGACTGGCGGGACATGCGGGACGACGCTCACGCTGAGTCGCCCCGCACATCCTTCCAGCTTGCTTCGCAAGGTGTCATCGCCCTTGATCTGGACACGCTGAAAGTCACCAGCTTCCAGCCGTGTGTCCAGCCAGGCCATGGCATCGTGCAAAGCTTCCCCATGACTCAGACCGTGTAGGCGCCCCTCCATGTACTCATGTACCGCTGTGCCTAGCACGGTTGCGTCTGAGTCTGGGGAGTCCCAGGCGGGGTCAAACGCTGAACGTCGACCCCGCTCTGGGCACATCAGGAAGTCCTTGGCCCACGACTGACGGAAGGTGTGGGCCGACTTCATGTCACACGCGCTTTCCACGGGCCAACCGTGTGCGCTCGGTGTTCGCAGCGGCTTCGCCGCCGTTGCGATGGAGGTACTGGTAGAAGGCCCATGTCGTTCCATCGTAACCGAGGGTTACGAGATGGTCATACACTGCCTTCTTCGTGAGGTGAGGGTTCTGCTGCCAGACGGCTGCGCCGTACTTGCAGTACATCTTGCGTACCTGTGAGATGCTGAGTCCTCGGGTCGTGTAGGTCGACTCGTCGTCGTCCCGAACCTGCAGGTTGAACAGCAGTTCTTGCATGGCGTCGTAGCGGTCGACCCCTTCGGGCCATTCGAAGAACTTGTCCATCACAGACACGAGGTCACGCTGGCGGACCTGTGACTCCAGATAGTCGAGCAGCGGTAGCTCTTCTGGGACTCGGTACACGCCGTGCGTGATCGTCACGGGATCTGCGATGGTCACGTCGTCAAGGTCTGTGCGGGCACCGCCAGCCAGTTCGTCGGCCAACGGAACGTTGTCCATGTAGCCCATCACTTGCCTCCCATAGCGAAGTGCATGTCGTCGGCGTGGCGCCGAGCGTCAGACCAGGCTGTCTCGCCTTTGAACTTCTTGATTGGCTTGCCTGTCGGTGAGTAAATCACCCGTGCCACGAGGTTCTCGTCGTCGACTTCTACTTCGTAGTTGCCGATGTTGTAGTCGGAAACGAACTTCACTTCTCCTCTGCGACAGTCACCCCATCAGGGGTGATCGTTGCTCCGCTGGGAATCTCTTCCCAGCCTTCCTCGGCTCGCAGGTGGCGCAGGCCACGCAACAGCTGTGTAGCGCCTACGCCGTACACGTTGGTCGCTCGGTCTTGGCGCGCCTTGCGGCGTGCTCGTTCTGCAGGAGTTTCACTCATCACTTGTTCCAATCTCTGTAATCCTCAGGGAGGATGGGTGGTTGTTGTAGTTGGTCTTCGTCTGTGTGCAGGTGGCCTTTCAGGCCACCGTTGTACAGGTTCGGTTGTAGCTGCCGCCAGAACTCTTCGGCGTCGGCACGACGCTGCTTGTCTCGCTCGTACCACTTGGCCAGCAGCAGGGTGCCGATGGCAGCAAAGGCGAAGATGATGGCGTAGAACGTGGCGATGTAGCTATCCATCAGCCGACCAGCCCCATGCGGTGCTGCGGCGTGTCTGCCTCGCTTGCGTGTGTGTGAATCCAGAACGTGATCGCAGGGTCTGCCTGGCCGATGTAGTAGATCGGCGGGACAGGAAGGTTCCTGTCGTTGCACCAGCGGCGCAGCTTGGTCACTCCGTGGTCAATGCTGTCGATCGCGTAGGTCGCAAAATAGTCACGTCCAACATCGCCCTTGTCGAAGTCGGTGACGTAAACGTCAACGAACAAGGCCATGTACTCGTCACCGAACTCGTCGCAGTCGGTGGAGATCGTCGCTGCGATCCGTGTTTGTTTTTCAGGGGCCATGTAGGCGCCTCCCTTGTATGTGATTGCCGTGCCATCTTCCCCGATTCGCTTTCCCTTCGGCCTGCAGGACTTCTGCGCGGGTCTGCTCTGACGGGGTGCAGCTATCGCTGCTCCTGTGTATGTGCATGTGTCTCCTGGCTTGCTGACATCAACCAACCCGCCGCCCCCAAAGGGGCGACGGGCTGGGTGTCGCCTACAAGCTAGTTGTCGATCGTGAGATCTCGTGTGTGCATGAGCGACTTTGGTGCTGGCTGCACGGCCACGCTTGTGAGCCACCACTTCGCATAGTCGGCTGGACGGTACGTCTCCAGCATCTCTTCAGCGATGTCAGTGAGAGTATTGAGATACTCTTCTTTGTTCTCTGGCAAGCCACCTTGCAGGTGGACGTTGACTACAAGACGCATGTGCGTCTCCCTTCTGTGTGAATGAATGTGGGGGACCGTAGCCCCCCACATCCACAGTCGTCACACGCTCTGCAAGATCCCTGCGGCCTTGTTGGTGAGTGGGAACCGTGCGTTGGCCCATGCCTTGGCCTGAGCCGTCTGCTTGGCACGACGAGTCGTGTCCTTGCCGTGGCCCTGATGCCACAGTTCGAACTCGTTGATCGTCTGCAGGAAGTGCCAGGCGGTTTCCTGACCCCCGATGGTCGGGCCATCGAAGATGTTGCGGGGCGTCTGGCGGCGGTTGTGCCAGTTGTGACGGACACGGTCCGATGCATCAGCATCGGGGCGGGGGAACAGCTGCTCCAGCACTTCGTCACCGAAGGTGACACGGCTGACGTGCTTGTTCATCAGCGAAGCTGCCCAAGCATCGAACTCGTCGAAGCCGTTGTACGTCTCGACGAGAGCCAGCTTGGCCTCGGCCAAACGGTCGTAGGCGCCGCTGCGGTGCTGGATGCTGTGGAACAGCTCACCGCCGCTCTGAGCAATCCGAAGGGTGTTCTCACACACCACTCGGATGTTGACGCCTTCGATGCGGAACGCACCGCTGCCGTGCCAGGTCGACACGAGCAGCCAGCGATGCATGGCTTCGTCGGTGCCGTCGAAGCGGGGCGACTCGCCCAGATCCGACAGCATCCAGACGAACTGGCCGTCCCACATCTGACCGCACGTCTGGACGTTCAGGCCCAGCGTGTCTGTGATGTCGGCCAACTCTTCGTTCTGCAGCACTTCGTACTTCGGTGAGACGACGGAGATGTTGCGTCCGTTGGAATCCTGCAGGGCGACGTGGCCCTCCACACGGTCCATGTCGGTGGCGCCGTTGAAAGACGGCGTCATGGGGTATGTGTACAGCGGCACCTTGCGGACGGACCAGTCGATACCGCCAAGCTCAAGAGCTCGCTGGCCATCGACGAACTCGTCGATGATTGTGCCGATGCCGTGCCACGGCGTAGTGCCGTCGTTCGACATCATTGTTTCGGGAATGGCTCCCATGTCTGTGACCTCCTGGGTCGGGTTGTGTTGTGAAGTCTGAGGACTTCGCCCATGTCACAAAGGTACATGACCCCTGTGACATGGACGCTGCCATCAGGACAGCTGTGTGCTGCTACAGGCCCTCGACGACCTTGCGGCCCGAACCGAACAGCATCTGTTCCGCCATGATCCGCATCAGCAGATCTCGGATCTGCGGCGTGTCGACGATCTCGGCGAGCGTCCTCGGCGTCATCAGCGCTCGGAGAGCGGTGGTGACATCGGGATCGTCGAGCAGCTTCATGAAGTCGGAGGTGGCGTTAGCCACTCGGCCCGACTCGTCGCCCTCGCCGTTGCGACGGTTGACTTCGTCAGCGATCTGGTCGTAGACGTCGTCGTCGAGAAAGCTGTCGAGTTCGAAGTTCCAGCGAAGCTCCTCGGACACAGCATCGGGGACGTGATCGGACACTGCGTCTCGGACAGCCGAGTCGACAGCATCTTCGATGATCGACGTGATGTCATCCCGAAGCTCGTCGAAGAGAACGTCGCTGTCGACAGACAGCGTCAGATTCTCGATGGTGATTTCCATGGCGTACCTCCCAGGTACATTGTTGTGTGTGAAGCCGAATGGCTTCGCCCAACACACACACCGCATGGCGTGTGTGCTGGACGCTGTCATCGGGCGTCTTAGCCGTTCATCGGGATCTCGATGGCTACGCCACCGTCCATGTCGGTCCACTGCCATTCCAGGCCGAACATCGACGCTTTCACATGCTGCACAGGGACGCTGAAAGCGACGAGCATGTGAGGATCGTCTTTGCTCTGCAAAGCGATGCCCCCGCCTAGGCCGACAGCGTTGTCGAGAGCCTCGGCGTAGCTGTTCCCTACGGACCAGCCGAAGGGAAACAGGATGGCGAAGAGCCAGGTCGGGATCTCCGTGTCCGTCTCGGTTGTGATGGATGTATCTGTGTCGCTCATAACGACTCCTATCTGCTCGGCGTCGGTGCCGAACTTCGATGCCAAACAAGCTACCACAGCTAGTCGGCGTTCGTCAAATCAATGCTCTTGCCGTAGGCATTTGGCTCCTACAGCTAGAGGCATTCGGCATTCAATGAGCCGCCCCATCACGGGGGCGGCGAATGACAGGCATTCGATTGTACACACGGCACTCTCGCGCTCGTCAAACTCCCTGTGTAGGAGCCTGTGATTACGGCCTGTCATTGACGTGGAGATCAGCGATCCACCACGAAGTGGAAAGAATGGACCGTTCGGCCCAATCGATTGCGTCTTCGACGTTCCTGAAAGGACCGTAGAAGGTGAAACCGTCGACGGGATCTCCGAGGACTACGATGTACATGTCTGTGATTCCTTGTGTGGGGCGGGGGCCGAAGGCCCCCGCCGTGTGGTGCAGCCTGATGCCTCCTGGCTGCATTGGAGGGAGCAGTTTTAGCCTTGCTCGGGGCGGGATCAGTTGTGCATGTGATCCTCCTGTGATGGTCAGCGAATGCTGACGGGGACGGGGCGGATGAAGCCGTGGTGCTTCGGTGAGCCAGGGACTGGCTTGTAGCGAAGACCCACGATGACTCCGTCATCGTCGAGGAACCGAAGGTCGTGCTTGTCACCGTCGATCACACGGTGACCGAGGTACTCGGTCGGCAGGTCGTCACCACGCTTGACGTCGAAGGGGACGACGACGTTGGCATCCTGGGACAGGATCTCGTGGATGAGATCGTCTGACGTCAACTCCGAAGCGGAGTAGACGTTGTAGACGTTGGGCTTCGACATCATCCATCCCAACGGGATGTCGAGACGCTTCGTGTAGGTGAAGAAGATGACGTCGTCATGCTTCTCGATGATCCACGACGGAACGTCGATGTCGCTGGTGCCGTTCAACCGAACGACAAGTTCCTTGCCGTTACGGGCCACACGGGCCTTGTGGCGTGTGATCTCGGCGTCGACGACGGTCCAGAATGGACCGTGCTCAGTAGCCGTGGCAGCCAGCAAAGCTGTACGAGCCAGCTTGGCGATGCCAGCCATGCCGAGTCGACCTGCCATGTGAAGGCAAGCCGCACGGCAGCCCCGTGTAGACGCCACACACAGGTTCTGCCAGACCAGCCAGTCGAACGCCTTGCGTTGTTCGGGGGTGGTGTTGGCTTCCCAAGCGGCTTTGCCGCTGCGGTGTGGCAGCAAGTAGCAGACAATCTGCTCGTACTTGTCTGTGACGTCGAAGTTGTGAGACAACTTGACGCTGTGGGTTTGGGGGGTGAACAAGTACGGAGCCTTGCCGCCACCCAGCATGGTGGAGATAGCAATGAACAAGTTCATTGCGTCGGATGTGGTCATGTGTGATTCCCTTCACTCGTTGATCGTGGCAACGATCGAAACTTCGACAACGACGCCTTGGCACTTGTCAAGTTCACAGAACTTTGCCATGGTCCCTTCGATCCAACGGATCATCTCGTCCTGTCGTGAAACGACATTCGTGAACCCTTCACGGGCGGCCACGTCTCGGTCTTTCCGCAAAGCGGCGATGAGGTCCATCGAACCGATGTGCTTGTTCATGGCGAGTGTTTTCATGTGTGTGATTCCCTTCGTGGGACGTGGTGTTTCGGTGGTCGCCGTTCGACGACGACAACAACTGTACTACGGATCGGCGATAGCTGTCAAATCAGCAATAGTCACCGTAGGTGGTTAGAGCTTCCCTTCATAGGCGAGCAGGGCCAGCCAGGCGCCAGCGAGCAGAAGCAGGATGAGAACGGTGAAACCGTTGAAAGTTTCGAAGATGTGCATGTGAATCCCCTGTGTGGGGCGGGGGCCTTCGGCCCCCGCCATGTGTGTGTATGTGATGCCTGTCGAGCATCCCGCATGGCCCCCCCGAAGGGGGGCCATGGAGGTCGTCTACAGACGACGAAAGCTTTCAGCTTTCGTAACGGATGCAATCCGCTGCATCGAAGAGCTTCTCTTCGATCGTGTCGACGATGTCGACGAAGTCGTCATCGGGATCTTCGTCGTACCACTCCTCAAGAGGAGTGTCGGCTGCTTTCAGCAGCAGCTCAAGATCCCACTTGTCGACGATGACGTAGTCATCGGAGACATCCTGCAGCCGTCGAGCCAAAGGCTCGACACGCCAGGACTGGCCTCGCTTCACTGCTTTCAGCAGGTCACCAATGACAGCTTCGCTGTCTTCGGAGATGGCCTGAAAGGCCAGGAACATGTCGCCGCTGCCACAGCCTTTGTGGGAGCAGGTGACGACCCCTTCGGGGTCGTCGGCGACCCAACGCCGACCGAAGGTCGGGTTGTTCTCGAAATGGTGGATTTCCCACCATTCGTCGCCGCAACGACCCGCCAAAGGCAGGTCGCAGTAAGGGCAGAGGATCGGGCCGACGAAGTCGACAACGGATGGGACAGAGGGGAAGCGAGTCATCGCTAACCTTTCTGCAGCTTTCAGCTGCTGTATGTGTGAACCCCTAGAAGGGGTTTTCGCAGAGGACAGAGGATTCGAAGAATCCGTTGTCACGACCCTCTCGGAGAGAGGGAGCGAACTCGATCTGGTCATTCGACCAGTGCCACGCCATGTCGTCGAGACTGTCGTGGTAGTACTTGGCAGACTTCGTCTGCGGTCGGCGGGCCACAGCCTTCGGCTGGGGCTTGGTCTTCGCTTTCTGGGTCACTTCGCGCCCTCCTTATGTGTGAAGCTCCGCTGTAGGAGCCGATGAATTGCTGCGGTCTGGGCCGCTGTTGCCACTCCACTATAGCACACCGTCGACAGCCCCTAGGGGCTGTCGACGGTGTGCTATAGTGGAGTGGCAACAGCGGCCCAGACCGCAGCAATTCATCGGCTCCTACAGCGGAGCTTCACACATAAGGAGGTCACGAAGTGACCCAGAAAGCGAAGACCAAGCCCCAGCCGAAGGCTGTGGCCCGCCGACCGCAGACGAAGTCTGCCAAGTACTACCACGACAGTCTCGACGACATGGCGTGGCACTGGTCGAATGACCAGATCGAGTTCGCTCCCTCTCTCCGAGAGGGTCGTGACAACGGATTCTTCGAATCCTCTGTCCTCTGCGAAAACCCCTTCTAGGGGTTCACACATACAGCAGCTGAAAGCTGCAGAAAGGTTAGCGATGACTCGCTTCCCCTCTGTCCCATCCGTTGTCGACTTCGTCGGCCCGATCCTCTGCCCTTACTGCGACCTGCCTTTGGCAGGTCGTTGCGGCGACGAATGGTGGGAAATCCACCATTTCGAGAACAACCCGACCTTCGGTCGGCGTTGGGTCGCCGACGACCCCGAAGGGGTCGTCACCTGCTACCACAAAGGCTGTGGCAGCGGCGACATGTTCCTGGCCTTTCAGGCCATCTCCGAAGACAGCGAAGCTGTCATTCGTGACCTGCTGAAAGCAGTGAAGCGAGGCCAGTCCTGGCGTGTCGAGCCTTTGGCTCGACGGCTGCAGGATGTCTCCGATGACTACGTCATCGTCGACAAGTGGGATCTTGAGCTGCTGCTGAAAGCAGCCGACACTCCTCTTGAGGAGTGGTACGACGAAGATCCCGATGACGACTTCGTCGACATCGTCGACACGATCGAAGAGAAGCTCTTCGATGCAGCGGATTGCATCCGTTACGAAAGCTGAAAGCTTTCGTCGTCTGTAGACGACCTCCATGGCCCCCCTTCGGGGGGGCCATGCGGGATGCTCGACAGGCATCACATACACACACATGGCGGGGGCCGAAGGCCCCCGCCCCACACAGGGGATTCACATGCACATCTTCGAAACTTTCAACGGTTTCACCGTTCTCATCCTGCTTCTGCTCGCTGGCGCCTGGCTGGCCCTGCTCGCCTATGAAGGGAAGCTCTAACCACCTACGGTGACTATTGCTGATTTGACAGCTATCGCCGATCCGTAGTACAGTTGTTGTCGTCGTCGAACGGCGACCACCGAAACACCACGTCCCACGAAGGGAATCACACACATGAAAACACTCGCCATGAACAAGCACATCGGTTCGATGGACCTCATCGCCGCTTTGCGGAAAGACCGAGACGTGGCCGCCCGTGAAGGGTTCACGAATGTCGTTTCACGACAGGACGAGATGATCCGTTGGATCGAAGGGACCATGGCAAAGTTCTGTGAACTTGACAAGTGCCAAGGCGTCGTTGTCGAAGTTTCGATCGTTGCCACGATCAACGAGTGAAGGGAATCACACATGACCACATCCGACGCAATGAACTTGTTCATTGCTATCTCCACCATGCTGGGTGGCGGCAAGGCTCCGTACTTGTTCACCCCCCAAACCCACAGCGTCAAGTTGTCTCACAACTTCGACGTCACAGACAAGTACGAGCAGATTGTCTGCTACTTGCTGCCACACCGCAGCGGCAAAGCCGCTTGGGAAGCCAACACCACCCCCGAACAACGCAAAGCGTTCGACTGGCTGGTCTGGCAGAACCTGTGTGTGGCGTCTACACGGGGCTGCCGTGCGGCTTGCCTTCACATGGCAGGTCGACTCGGCATGGCTGGCATCGCCAAGCTGGCTCGTACAGCTTTGCTGGCTGCCACGGCTACTGGTCGAAGTTGTGAGACAACTTGACGCTGTGGGTTTGGGGGGTGAACAAGTACGGAGCCTTGCCGCCACCCAGCATGGTGGAGATAGCAATGAACAAGTTCATTGCTATCTGACGTTCCGTCGTGGATCATCGAGAAGCATGACGACGTCATCTTCTTCACCTACACGAAGCGTCTCGACATCCCGTTGGGATGGATGATGTCGAAGCCCAACGTCTACAACGTCTACTCCGCTTCGGAGTTGACGTCAGACGATCTCATCCACGAGATCCTGTCCCAGGATGCCAACGTCGTCGTCCCCTTCGACGTCAAGCGTGGTGACGACCTGCCGACCGAGTACCTCGGTCACCGTGTGATCGACGGTGACAAGCACGACCTTCGGTTCCTCGACGATGACGGAGTCATCGTGGGTCTTCGCTACAAGCCAGTCCCTGGCTCACCGAAGCACCACGGCTTCATCCGCCCCGTCCCCGTCAGCATTCGCTGACCATCACAGGAGGATCACATGCACAACTGATCCCGCCCCGAGCAAGGCTAAAACTGCTCCCTCCAATGCAGCCAGGAGGCATCAGGCTGCACCACACGGCGGGGGCCTTCGGCCCCCGCCCCACACAAGGAATCACAGACATGTACATCGTAGTCCTCGGAGATCCCGTCGACGGTTTCACCTTCTACGGTCCTTTCAGGAACGTCGAAGACGCAATCGATTGGGCCGAACGGTCCATTCTTTCCACTTCGTGGTGGATCGCTGATCTCCACGTCAATGACAGGCCGTAATCACAGGCTCCTACACAGGGAGTTTGACGAGCGCGAGAGTGCCGTGTGTACAATCGAATGCCTGTCATTCGCCGCCCCCGTGATGGGGCGGCTCATTGAATGCCGAATGCCTCTAGCTGTAGGAGCCAAATGCCTACGGCAAGAGCATTGATTTGACGAACGCCGACTAGCTGTGGTAGCTTGTTTGGCATCGAAGTTCGGCACCGACGCCGAGCAGATAGGAGTCGTTATGAGCGACACAGATACATCCATCACAACCGAGACGGACACGGAGATCCCGACCTGGCTCTTCGCCATCCTGTTTCCCTTCGGCTGGTCCGTAGGGAACAGCTACGCCGAGGCTCTCGACAACGCTGTCGGCCTAGGCGGGGGCATCGCTTTGCAGAGCAAAGACGATCCTCACATGCTCGTCGCTTTCAGCGTCCCTGTGCAGCATGTGAAAGCGTCGATGTTCGGCCTGGAATGGCAGTGGACCGACATGGACGGTGGCGTAGCCATCGAGATCCCGATGAACGGCTACGACGCCCGATGACAGCGTCCAGCACACACGCCATGCGGTGTGTGTGTTGGGCGAAGCCATTCGGCTTCACACACAACAATGTACCTGGGAGGTACGCCATGGAAATCACCATCGAGAATCTGACGCTGTCTGTCGACAGCGACGTTCTCTTCGACGAGCTTCGGGATGACATCACGTCGATCATCGAAGATGCTGTCGACTCGGCTGTCCGAGACGCAGTGTCCGATCACGTCCCCGATGCTGTGTCCGAGGAGCTTCGCTGGAACTTCGAACTCGACAGCTTTCTCGACGACGACGTCTACGACCAGATCGCTGACGAAGTCAACCGTCGCAACGGCGAGGGCGACGAGTCGGGCCGAGTGGCTAACGCCACCTCCGACTTCATGAAGCTGCTCGACGATCCCGATGTCACCACCGCTCTCCGAGCGCTGATGACGCCGAGGACGCTCGCCGAGATCGTCGACACGCCGCAGATCCGAGATCTGCTGATGCGGATCATGGCGGAACAGATGCTGTTCGGTTCGGGCCGCAAGGTCGTCGAGGGCCTGTAGCAGCACACAGCTGTCCTGATGGCAGCGTCCATGTCACAGGGGTCATGTACCTTTGTGACATGGGCGAAGTCCTCAGACTTCACAACACAACCCGACCCAGGAGGTCACAGACATGGGAGCCATTCCCGAAACAATGATGTCGAACGACGGCACTACGCCGTGGCACGGCATCGGCACAATCATCGACGGGTTGGTCGATGGCCAGCGAGCTCTTGAGCTTGGCGGTATCGACTGGTCCGTCCGCAAGGTGCCGCTGTACACATACCCCATGACGCCGTCTTTCAACGGCGCCACCGACATGGACCGTGTGGAGGGCCACGTCGCCCTGCAGGATTCCAACGGACGCAACATCTCCGTCGTCTCACCGAAGTACGAAGTGCTGCAGAACGAAGAGTTGGCCGACATCACAGACACGCTGGGCCTGAACGTCCAGACGTGCGGTCAGATGTGGGACGGCCAGTTCGTCTGGATGCTGTCGGATCTGGGCGAGTCGCCCCGCTTCGACGGCACCGACGAAGCCATGCATCGCTGGCTGCTCGTGTCGACCTGGCACGGCAGCGGTGCGTTCCGCATCGAAGGCGTCAACATCCGAGTGGTGTGTGAGAACACCCTTCGGATTGCTCAGAGCGGCGGTGAGCTGTTCCACAGCATCCAGCACCGCAGCGGCGCCTACGACCGTTTGGCCGAGGCCAAGCTGGCTCTCGTCGAGACGTACAACGGCTTCGACGAGTTCGATGCTTGGGCAGCTTCGCTGATGAACAAGCACGTCAGCCGTGTCACCTTCGGTGACGAAGTGCTGGAGCAGCTGTTCCCCCGCCCCGATGCTGATGCATCGGACCGTGTCCGTCACAACTGGCACAACCGTCGCCAGACGCTCCGCAACATCTTCGATGGCCCGACCATCGGGGGTCAGGAAACCGCCTGGCACTTCCTGCAGACGATCAACGAGTTCGAACTGTGGCATCAGGGCCACGGCAAGGACACGACTCGTCGTGCCAAGCAGACGGCTCAGGCCAAGGCATGGGCCAACGCACGGTTCCCACTCACCAACAAGGCCGCAGGGATCTTGCAGAGCGTGTGACGACTGTGGATGTGGGGGGCTACGGTCCCCCACATTCATTCACACAGAAGGGAGACGCACATGCGTCTTGTAGTCAACGTCCACCTGCAAGGTGGCTTGCCAGAGAACAAAGAAGAGTATCTCAATACTCTCACTGACATCGCTGAAGAGATGCTGGAGACGTACCGTCCAGCCGACTATGCGAAGTGGTGGCTCACAAGCGTGGCCGTGCAGCCAGCACCAAAGTCGCTCATGCACACACGAGATCTCACGATCGACAACTAGCTTGTAGGCGACACCCAGCCCGTCGCCCCTTTGGGGGCGGCGGGTTGGTTGATGTCAGCTGGCTGCCCGGCCACGTCTGTAAGCCAGGAGAAGCGATAGCTGCACCCCGTCAGAGCAGACCGGCGCAGAAGTCCTGCAGGCCGAAGGGAAAGCGAATCGGGGAAGATGGCACGGCAATCACATACAAGGGAGGCGCCTACATGGCCCCTGAAAAACAAACACGGATCGCAGCGACGATCTCCACCGACTGCGACGAGTTCGGTGACGAGTACATGGCCTTGTTCGTTGACGTTTACGTCACCGACTTCGACAAGGGCGATGTTGGACGTGACTATTTTGCGACCTACGCGATCGACAGCATTGACCACGGAGTGACCAAGCTGCGCCGCTGGTGCAACGACAGGAACCTTCCTGTCCCGCCGATCTACTACATCGGCCAGGCAGACCCTGCGATCACGTTCTGGATTCACACACACGCAAGCGAGGCAGACACGCCGCAGCACCGCATGGGGCTGGTCGGCTGATGGATAGCTACATCGCCACGTTCTACGCCATCATCTTCGCCTTTGCTGCCATCGGCACCCTGCTGCTGGCCAAGTGGTACGAGCGAGACAAGCAGCGTCGTGCCGACGCCGAAGAGTTCTGGCGGCAGCTACAACCGAACCTGTACAACGGTGGCCTGAAAGGCCACCTGCACACAGACGAAGACCAACTACAACAACCACCCATCCTCCCTGAGGATTACAGAGATTGGAACAAGTGATGAGTGAAACTCCTGCAGAACGAGCACGCCGCAAGGCGCGCCAAGACCGAGCGACCAACGTGTACGGCGTAGGCGCTACACAGCTGTTGCGTGGCCTGCGCCACCTGCGAGCCGAGGAAGGCTGGGAAGAGATTCCCAGCGGAGCAACGATCACCCCTGATGGGGTGACTGTCGCAGAGGAGAAGTGATGTTCGTTTCCGACTACAACATCGGCAACTACGAAGTAGAAGTCGACGACGAGAACCTCGTGGCACGGGTGATTTACTCACCGACAGGCAAGCCAATCAAGAAGTTCAAAGGCGAGACAGCCTGGTCTGACGCTCGGCGCCACGCCGACGACATGCACTTCGCTATGGGAGGCAAGTGATGGGCTACATGGACAACGTTCCGTTGGCCGACGAACTGGCTGGCGGTGCCCGCACAGACCTTGACGACGTGACCATCGCAGATCCCGTGACGATCACGCACGGCGTGTACCGAGTCCCAGAAGAGCTACCGCTGCTCGACTATCTGGAGTCACAGGTCCGCCAGCGTGACCTCGTGTCTGTGATGGACAAGTTCTTCGAATGGCCCGAAGGGGTCGACCGCTACGACGCCATGCAAGAACTGCTGTTCAACCTGCAGGTTCGGGACGACGACGAGTCGACCTACACGACCCGAGGACTCAGCATCTCACAGGTACGCAAGATGTACTGCAAGTACGGCGCAGCCGTCTGGCAGCAGAACCCTCACCTCACGAAGAAGGCAGTGTATGACCATCTCGTAACCCTCGGTTACGATGGAACGACATGGGCCTTCTACCAGTACCTCCATCGCAACGGCGGCGAAGCCGCTGCGAACACCGAGCGCACACGGTTGGCCCGTGGAAAGCGCGTGTGACATGAAGTCGGCCCACACCTTCCGTCAGTCGTGGGCCAAGGACTTCCTGATGTGCCCAGAGCGGGGTCGACGTTCAGCGTTTGACCCCGCCTGGGACTCCCCAGACTCAGACGCAACCGTGCTAGGCACAGCGGTACATGAGTACATGGAGGGGCGCCTACACGGTCTGAGTCATGGGGAAGCTTTGCACGATGCCATGGCCTGGCTGGACACACGGCTGGAAGCTGGTGACTTTCAGCGTGTCCAGATCAAGGGCGATGACACCTTGCGAAGCAAGCTGGAAGGATGTGCGGGGCGACTCAGCGTGAGCGTCGTCCCGCATGTCCCGCCAGTCGACCCTTCCGAGATCGAACGGCACTTCGACGTGCCTTTGGCACCAGACGGATCTATCCGCCTGTCAGGCACATGGGACGCGCGTGACATACACGGGCGCCTGTGGGACTGGAAGACCGCTGCCCGTCTCGACCGCTACGTCGGCTGGGAGATCGACCGCTGGTACGTCCAGCCCACCTTCTACGCCACAGCCGCACGCCTACAGGATCTTGTAGACGCCCACGGCGAAGCCAAAGCCCTAGAGCTGTTCTGGGGCGGAGACGAATGGGAGATCCCGTTCACGTTCGCAGTCGTCACCAAGACGCCTGAACCGATCGCAGACACGTTCGACACCACCCGCACACACGGCCATGCTGCGTGGCTGCTAGAGCAGGTGTGCAGCTTCGTAGCCTTGCGCGAGGGAATGAGTGTCGACGTACCTTGGCCCAAGAACGACCAGCACGCTCTGTGCAGTCAGAAGTGGTGCCCCGCATGGGGCACCTGCAAGGGCCAACACATCCGATGATTGGACCGTTGCGTAAAGCTCGGTCTACGTTGGAAACCAGTTGGGGGGCAAAACAGAGCACCCCACATACAGGCCCACAGGAGGGCAACATGAGCAAGGCTGACTTCAGCCCGAAGGACCAGCTGATCGTCGCACAGGTGGCGGTCAAGGGAGCGATCGACATGATCGTTGCTGGCAAGACAGACAAGGCG
>BCSF01000493.1_pt1 | contig 15302 bp, 24 predicted proteins | sample 1016431 | NCBI WGS metagenome assembly BCSF01 (sample SAMD00045685;SAMD00045686;SAMD00045687;SAMD00045688;SAMD00045689;SAMD00045690;SAMD00045691;SAMD00045692;SAMD00045684;SAMD00045690;SAMD00045691;SAMD00045692;SAMD00045684;SAMD00045685;SAMD00045686;SAMD00045687;SAMD00045688;SAMD00045689, study...
CCTGTTACTGCAGTGCTTACTTCTCCACCACCACCTGAAGATACATCTGTTGCACTAAATGATGTATTAAATACTGTGGGTGCGTTTGTTCCGTCTACTACAATTAACTTATCGTTACCATCAAAGTTAAATCTTTCAAAGTTATACTTACCTGCACTTGTTCTGCCACTATCTATGGTAGTCCATGAAGAACCACCCGGAGTAGCTTGAAATATATTTGTTCCTCTTGCTGCTACAACTTTACTTGCAAACGTAGCAACCATTAATACTTTTTCTGAAGAAGAAGAAGTTTGTGGAACAACTGCAGTTACATACTTACTAAATCCATTTATTCTTCTGTAGCCACCTTCTATGTCAGGCTCAAAGTTTTCTAGTTCTAATGCCTCACCCGGTTTCATCATAAAGGTAGAACGATTAAGAACTAATCCACCTTCACAGTTAAATGCAACAGGTGTTACTTGCGATAGGTCAGCCATTTTAGTTTAGCCTTGCGTTAAGCGTGTTTGCTCCGTATGTTCCTGCTCTAGGTATATAAGTAGAACGAACATATTGAAATTTGTTTACTAATAAGGTTTGCATATTTTTTATGCCTTGTTCAAACCTTTGAAAATTTAATTGATATTGTTGTGTTTCACCTCTGTATTGATAGACAAAAGCAGTAGCTCCATCTATTATTACTGCATCAAATCTTGAGGGTATACTAGTAGTATCATCATGAGCCGACATATCAGAAGGAAAAGTGAAATGGTCAAACTTTATTGAGTAAGACCTATTTGGAAAAGGATATAGTAGATAATTATTATCAGGTGTTCTAACTACGTGTTCAGGCACACCCCCTTGGTCAAATTGTGCTACTGTTACACTACTAGCATGGGATGAAGCAGTAGTGCCTGCTACACCTCTTGTGCATCCTGTAAATGTAGTGCTTGAACCTATTGCAGTATATGTTACTTCTTCGTTACCTATATGTAAAGTACCACTAGAATCAAAACCTGATGTACTAGCAACTGTTATTGTTTCTACACTATCTGTATGAGTTGTACTAGTCGTGGTAGTGCTTATCTCATCTTCTTGGTCACTAACAGCATTAATATATTCGTTATAGTCTAACTGTGATAGTCTATATCCTGAGTTACCTAAGTCACTATCTTTTACAATTCTAAACGTATTATAATCAACTGTTTTTGCTGATGTTGGAATACTATATCTTACAACACCTGCAGTTACAGTCTTTGTCTCTGTTGCATGATTAAAAGGATAATTAAATTCTCTTTGATTAATATATCTTACAGCCTCATTGACTGCATTTTGTGCTTGAACTTGTATACCTCTTGCATTAGAAAAATTAGATGAGGTGAGTTGAACCTCATTTAATCGTGCTAATACATTATTTGTTAATGATAAGTAAGTTCCTGACATTTGTAATTCCTAAGTGTGAAGAGGAGCAAGTTGCCCTGCTCCCCTAAATAGTTATGCTAACTGGTCTCTATCAACCTCATCAGGCTTGTCTAGTAATCCATGCCCATTACAATCAATGATTGTAGCATAGACTCTAATTCTACCTGTTGTAGCTGCCGCAACTAACTTGACATCAATAGTATCAGTAGTTCCGATAAATTGAGTATAGGTAGAAGCAGCACCTGTACCTATAACGTTAGTTTGACCATTAGTACCTTTTACTAAAAACCCTGTAGAGGTAGTGTCACCACCATCAATGATGTCATCACCTGCTGCAAAGTCAACGTCAATAGTTACACCTGAGTTAGTAACTTTCATTACTTCGACACCTGCGTTAAGGATTAAACTACCTGCCTGTATTTCAAGAGCTTGTAGAATGTCACCATCTGCAAATGTTAAACCACCTGCAATTAAGGCATCAAAGTCAACGTAAGTTTCTAAAGTTCTAACTACGTTAGTATTTTTAGCCGAAGGGTATGCAGCGATTACATCTGATTCTACACCAGTTGTATCTTTAGAAGTTAAATCATAAGTTGCCATTTATATCTCCCTTACCCTACGTTATACTTAGCAGTTACGATTGCTTCAGGGCGAAGAATCTTTCTGCCATACATATGCATACCACGAACAATATCAGCAAAAGAATCAGGGTCTCTATAAGTCTCTGTCTTGTTGATTTGCTCTGCAGTTGCTACTGCTGAACTATGTCCTGCAACGATAACACCATAGTTAGAATTTTGGTTAGCAGTTCCAGATGTACCCGGACCTGTTCCAACTGCAGGTAAGTTATTTGACATATATACGTCAAATCCATGTATCTTTCCTACAGATAGTCCATTTCTCAATCCACCTGATTCACCGAAGTCACCATTTAGAAGACGTGAATCTTCATCTTTTAAGACTTCAATAAAAGTTGGATGTAGAACTAACCATCTACCATCAGTGTCTACGAACTGAGTATCAAGTAATCTTGCCATTCTTGCAATCACCTGTAAAGGAGTTGCAGTAGCAGTTGCTTGAGCAGTTGCACCACCTAGTCTTGGAGCTATTGGGATAGAATGGTCACCAGCACTTGAAGTAGTGATGTTACCAAAGCTATCTTTTCTTAGCTTCATACTTGTCAACAATTCGTCTGAACCTGCAGTTGATACTGCTTTAGTTCCGTTAACTGTTGAGTTAGCTCCGTCAGCGACAGAGTTAATAGTGGATTGCGTGAATCCTGACAAATAACCAAGTACATCTTGGTCATAGTTGTCTTTTAGTCTGTAACCTGCTCTGTCACTTGCGAGTTGAGAGAAGTTTACGTGACTGTGAGCTTCTTCAATATCGTCTATCTTGAAAGCAAAATAGTTTGCTTTGTCAATAGTCAATGTGAAGTCCTCATCGTCAAGGTCTTGAGGTTGCACGTTTGCACCTCTAGCATATTCCTTAACAGTGATTTCTGGCTCTTTTATTATTTTTACAGAGTCACCCATGTTGGCAATCTCTCCGAAATAATCGGAGTTAGTGATATTTTCAACAACGGATGTCTTCCTGAAGGCTAACTGAACCTGCTTAGAGTAAATAACTGGGGAGAAATTACCATTAGGCAGATTTCCGTAACCTGCTGCAGTTTTAAATGCCATTTTTATCTCCATTGAAATAAACAAATGTATACTTATTGTATACGACAGATTTACTCGTCATCGGCTAATAGTGTTAGAGGTGTATATTCAATAGCTAATTAAATATAGGCTCTTTTCTATCAGGTAGGCTTCCAAGTTTTATAATATGTGAGTTGTCCACGTGGAGAGGTCACACTTTTGGTTATGTATAGTTATACCTATAAATAACCTTTTGTCAACTATTATCTAGCAGAACCAGATACATCGTAAACAAAATTCCCTGAACGAATCGCTTCCATAACCATATCTGCATTCTTTTCGTACTCTTCTGCAGACATTGCCTGTACTTGCGATTCTAATATCTTATTAGACTTATTCTCGGCATCTGGAACAGACCTTGTATTTTTCGTCTTAACTTCCGTAGCAGCACTCTTGCTACTCTTGCTCTTGTCTGTCTTGCCAATGCCTCTGTCTGATTTGTAAAGGTCAATAGCTCTAGCTGCTGACCTTGCATCTTCACTATTTTCGTATAGGGCATCTTGTACCCACTTTGGCTGTTCGTCTGCCCATTCATGAAAATCATCGCTTTCTCTTATTTCTGCAAAGTCAGGATGTATTTTAAGTAACTCTACTTCTGCTCTTTCTTTTGCAGTTTTTGCATTCAGTTCGTCAATCTGTTGTAACTTCTGATTAATTGACTCTGATTGTTCTCTTGCCTTTTTTGTAGCTATAGTTTCTACTATTGCAGCTACATCAGGATATTCCTTTGCCCACTCTTCTATCTCTTCTTCGGACTTAGGTAACTTAATTTCTTTTTTAGTAGCCTTTTCTAGCTGAACCTTTAAATCATCAAGTTGCTTTTGAAACTCTCTTTCTTTTTCTTGAGAGTGTCTCCTTAAATCACCATAACGTTTTTTAAAGGTTTTCTCTTCAGCATTTTTCGGCTCTTCCGTTTCCTCTGCTTTTTCTTCTTCTTTAACAGGTTCTTCAGTTTCACCTATAGCTTGTTTCTTTAACTGTTCTAGTTCTTCCTCATCTTTTTTAATTCTATCTTCATGAGTAGAACGTTTATTCATAAATGCTGTTTTCTTTGGTGTAGCATCTACCACCATCTCTTGTGCTTGTTCAGCCATTTTTTACTCCTTGGGGTTATCGTAGCCAATTATTGTTGGGGGATAAGTAGCCAACTATGTGGATTATTTTTTAGAAGCTAATCCACCTCGCTTCATCTTCTTAACTTTAGTTTTCTTTTTCTTTGCAAGTCCACCTTGATTAAAATCTCCTATGCCACCAAACTCTCCTACACTAGCTCCAACTTCACCCCCAATATTAGAGGATGCTTGGTCATCCGTACTAATAGATTCTCCACCACTTAAATCAACTGCTCCTGCTGAACTTCCTAAATCATCTCCTGAAACGTATGAATCAGTTGAAGGAGTTACATTAGATATGTCAGTTTGTTTGGTTAAGTCTACACCTTTCTCTAGTCCTGCCTGTATAGAAGTTAAGTCTTCAAGATTTAAACCCTCTGTTGGGTCTTCACTAATCCCTACAAAAGTTTTATCTAATCTATTTCTTGCAATCTCTGACTCTTTTTTGATTTCATCTAGCTTAGTGTTACCCGGTAGTGTAACGCCTATTTTTTCAAGACCTCTATTAACAAGTGTAGCTCCTAAACCAGAAGGGGATATTTTGGCTAATTGTACCATAGAATTTGTGGTCACTGCTTTAATATCTTTATTTATTTGAGAATCTTTACTGTATGTTTTTGATGCCATTGTTTTAGGGTCTGTTAAAGTTATAGAACCATCAAAGTTATAACCAACTGCAAACTCTCTACCACCAACATCCATTCTCGCACCTCCTAGTGTAGAGAATTTATCGGTGTCTCCATCATCTCCACTAGAGGTGTCTTGAACTTTTGCTGTTTGCACTTTAGCTGTTTTTTGTTTTGGCTGTTCTTCCTTAACTGTCTCAGTTTCAGCCACAAAACCCTCAGGTATTGGGTACAAAGACTGTCCTGTTGCTTTTACAAAAGGTATCATTCTTACCTGACCTGTAGTCTTATTTACATATCTTCTGTTTTCAGTTTCAGGTGCTCCCTGTGCTGACGCACCTAGTAGTCCTGTTCCTGTCGCAGGTGCATATACAGTAGGCACTACCCCTGTTGCTTGATAAGGATTTACATTAGGATTATAAGGCTGTCCTGTGTTAAATCTAGGTGGTACAAACGTACCTATGTTTGCCTTTATAACATCATCTTCAGTTTCTTCTCTTGTATCTAAATCATCAAGAGTAAAAGGTATATCATCAGGAAGTGTTGCTTCATCTGCGTTTCCCATCTGACCCATTGCTTCCATACGTGCAAGACCTGCCTTTGCTTCCTGTCTCATAGTCATAAGTTTTTCTAAGCCAATATATCTCACTACATCTGCAGGGAATACAAACTCTCCTTCACTTAACTGTGCAGGTATATCATCTCTTACTTCTTCTTGTGTTGCTCCCGGAGGTACTTCGTTGCCTGATACAGGGTCTACTGTATTACCTTCATCTTTGAGTCCACCATCTGCAAATAATTCCATTTGCTCTGCTACACCACCCTTGGCTTTGTTTTTCATTTGTTTGATTTGTTTTTCAAATATTAAAGACAATGCCTCTAACTCAGGTCCTGTTAATATAGATTCCCTATCTGATATTTTGTTTTTACTAGCCTCTTCAAATACAGAGCTTCTTTCTCTAACGTACCTATCAGTTCCATACTTTTTTGCTAAATAACTTTCTAATGCTCGTGGTGGTAACTTTGTTAAGTTCTCATCACTGTAATCGTACCTAGGCTCTTCAGCCTTTGCTACGTCTGTATCTCCAAGCATTTTTTTAGTTAGCATTTCCATTGACTTCATCCCTTAATAATTTTAGTCTTTTTAAAGTAGCCACTGCTCCTTGTGACCTATGAACAGTAAGCATATCATTGCTCTGTTCCATGATTTTATATTGTGCCTGTATCTGCACGTTTAAATAATCATTGAAGCTGTTCAGTAGCTTGGGGTTGTTCACCAACGTTTTCAGTTGGCTCAACACCTGCTTGTTGTCCTTGTCCATCCTGCATCCTTCCTGCAAATCCTTGTTCTCCCGGAATAGGTGCTTGTCCTGTTCCTATGATACCACCACCTGCTCCTGTTGGGTCAAGTGGGTTAGCTCCTGCAGGGGGTGCTTCTTGCTGTGGTTGGGGTTGATTACCTTGAAAGGCTTTCAACAACTCTGCCTGAACTGCTGCCTCATCCATGTTGTTTGTAACCTTTTCAGGGTCTAACTCCATAGACTTAGCTATCTCTCTAATTATATAATTAAACTTAGCAAAAGGTGCTAACACAGGATTAGACGCAACTTGTAAGAATGACATAAGTCTCTGACTTCTTACTTCGTTTGCCATCAAACTTTCTGTTCCACGTGCAACAACTTCTAAGTCTCCCTTTAACATCTTGTCAAAGTCAAACTGCATATTAAATCTAAATAAACCTTCGCCTAAAGGTCTAAGAAGATAGTCATCTATATTCTTGATAACTGTTTTAATACTTCCTGCTGCTGCGTTCATGAGCATAGATATACCTGATGCAGTTCTACCCACACCTGTTATACCTGTCTGTCCATGAGCATAGGATGGAAAGCCTGTGCTTTCATCTGCTAGTTGTCTTGCTTTATCAAATAACTGTAGGTTTTCATTTGATACATTTGGAAACTTTGTTCCAAATATTGCTTGACCGGGTGCTCCACCCTGTCTTCTAAACACTTTTCCCGGATATACAGATAAGTCCTGTCCGGGGACTAAGTTGGTTTCATCTACTTCCATAATTAAGTTTCCTGACAATACTGCATTATCTACAGCCATTCTCATGAAACCATTCATTAATGTTTGTGTATCATCCATGTTCTCTGCAATACCTACACCAAAGAATGAATATGGATTAAGTTCATATGGTGCTGACATATAAGGTATCTTTGCAGGTTTAAATGGATTGAGAACCATTCTTAATAACTTGCCATTACAAACCCATATGTTTGCCTGTAATTCGTCTTGGTCTTTTAAATCTTCAGGTATCTCTACATCGTTTTCTTCAAGCATTTGAACATCGCACATACCCCAATATTCTAATACTTCAAAACGATAAATGCCATGTTCAGGTGCATAGTCAGATAAGTCATCTTCCCAATATTTCTTTACGTAAGATTCACCACCTTCTATGACATCATCAATAACTGTTCCTCTAAAATAAGGTCTCTTCTTGAGAGCACGTAATTGTGTTCTAGACATCTTGTGTCTTTCAATAACATACTGTGCCTCATCCATGTTATTTGCATCAGGGTCAGGATAAAAGTTCCACACTGATACGTGAGATGTAGATGGTACTGTTTTAAAAACAGGGTTATAATTACCCTCTTCATCCCAATTAGGATATTCCTTGTCTGTGGCAAAAGGTCCTTTCATTACACCTGTGCCAAATAGAGCCATCTCAAATGCTGTACTTCTTAATTGTTTACTAGCACCTGACTCTTGTAGTTGGTCCATGATTTTCTTTTCCATGTTCTTTGCAGCAATCATGGAAGGACTAAATGTTATCGCTGTAGGAGTCTTCCCAACTTCCTCTTTAAGATTTTCAATCTCACCCAACTTTTCTTCCAAAGGACCAAGCCTATCGAGTAGACTTTTTTCAGTAGCACCTTTAGGAAGTTCCATACCATCACCAGAAAATCCATAAGGACTAGCTTCTTCAGTTTCTTCACGTAAACCTTCAGGTTCTTTGGGGTCAAAGCTGACATCTTTTGCGACACCTTCAGGTAACACTGTCGGCTCAATGCTGATAGGAAACTTGTTACCTGCAAATAGTACATCAACAATTTGTCCGTAAGCTGCGAGAGTTTTGGTCTTGGTAACTTTGATAAATACTCTAGACCTTTCTGCTTCAGTAAATTGAACATCACTTCCGTATATCCCCCTATAGTTTGTATAAGAACGTAACCAACGTTCCTCATCATTTCTTCTATAGTCTTCTGCTCTGTCATATCGTTCCTGTATGAAAGGAATAATACCACTCACTCCTGCATCAGCTATTTCAGAATCTTCGGTATCCTCTAATGCGATAGAATCACTATCTAATGTAATATCTTCTTCAGCCATATTAATATCCAAATGTTGCGTCTGCTACAGGCATACTACTTTGTGGTCTGCCTACAGGGTCATAGTCAAAAATACTAAATCGTGGTCTTGACATAATGCCATATCGTAATGCATCATAGATATGGTCTTCTGCTCTTGTATCTACATCTTCAGGATTTTTCTTATCCAAAGGTATTGCAGGTATCTGAGCTACTGCATTTGTGCAGGTATTAAAGAACACCATTCTTGGTTGTTCTGTAAATTCATCTACTTGTAGTCTTCTGTGTATTTCATTCTTACCTGCTACACGACTACCTTTACTTCTGTCTGATGGTCTCCAACGACATCCTCGTTGTATCATCTGTTCTGCAAGAGATGGACCAGTATCACCACGTTTATGCCAAAGGCTACTATCCAACACACCATACTTAATATTTCCATCGTCTACCTCTAGGTCTAATACCATCTCTGCCAAATCTGTGGCAAGGACTTTAGAAACATACAGTTCTCTATATAAAATAAGTTGCTCATCTGGACTAATAGCAAACCAGAGAACAGCACTATAAGAACCATAACCATAATCACATGAACGAAACTTAACCCAATTTCTTGGAATGTCAAAAGGTTCAACAACATGAATATCCCTATTAAACTCAGTAAAAGCAGCACCCTCTTTAATATCCCAATCACCTTCAAGCAACTGCTTACGTTGGTGTTCAGGGAGGGAAAGAAGCATCGCTTCGTAGTCTCCTTGAGATGAGAGATATGGATTATCAGATAATCTAGCAGGGATGAATCTTCTTTTGAACAAGGCTTCACCTGCTTTACTATGCCCATCAGGGTATTTAAGAACTTGTCCTGTCTCAATGTTTGTGGCATCAAATGCTCTTCCATAAGGTGCTGGGTCAATAAACATTTTTTTAACCCACTGATGTCCCGGACCTCCGGGGTTTGTTGTTGCCCTCATATACACTTGTAAATCAGGAGCAGTAGAACGAAGTCTTGACCTCATGTAGTTCCAAGCAAATGGTGTTGCCCATTGTGTTAATTCATCAAAGCCTATCCAACTAAAGGCTAAACCCTGATATCTTAGTACGTCATCGTCTCGGTCTAGGTAGGACATCCATAGTCTTGCACCTGATGGAGCTACCCATTGCATCTTTCTTTCCGACCACTTGATACCCTTGTATATTTGAGGGTATAATTCTCTTGACTTCCAAACAAGTTCTCTCAACTCTTCTGTTGTATGTCTAAGCAGTAATCCACTAAACTGTGGATGGCTCATATAACGTAGTGGGTCTGCTAACATTGCATATGACTTACCACCACCGGCACTACCACCATACAACACTTCTCTTTCAGGAGAAGCAAGAAACTCTGTTTGAGGTCCTTCGTTTGGTTTAAAGACTATATTCTGTTCTTCAACAGGTATAGCCTCTATGTCATCTACTACTTCAGACTTTTGCTCCGACTCTACCTTCTTCGATGGCTTTCGCTTTTTGTATCGCCTTTTCTGCGTATTCAGACCATCGTTTAAGAGTTCTAGCCTTGTTCTTACGTTGTCGTTCATGTAGTAATCTTTTCCTTAATCCTATGTGAGATATCTCTCTTCCTGTTTTGTTTGTCAACCAATTAGCAACTTGCCTTAAAGAATATTGTTTAATATATTTTCTTGCTAGTTCTAATGCTTCTAACTCATAAGGTATAGGGTCAAGTAATTCTTTATCTTCTTCATTTATCTTATATCCAAAAGGTATTATTCTTGCTATACGTGGTATCTGTATCCACTCTGTTTGTTCTTCGTTTTTTAAATCTGTTGGTTGTGGAAGTTTCCACTTACCTAAACTTCTATTCATTACTTCTTCTTTGGTGGTAGTATCATCACACCACCTGATGCCTCTACTTGCACCTTCTCAGTTTTAATTAAACCTACTCTGTCAAGCAACTCTTTTGCTGCACCAAGTTTATCTCTAATACCTAATTGTGTTGGGTCATCAATACCACTTACCATCGCAAATGCTGCCTTAGGTGCATTACGACTCATATACAGTTGTGTCTCTTCCATTATCTCATCTTTCATAGATGCGACAATAGCAGAAGTTCCTGAATGCTCTGAGTATCCTGCAAGTAGTTTTGCCTGTACAGGGTCTCCGTTAGCTTTGTCAAACAAAACTTCTAAAAACTTTTGTTGTCTTTCTGTTAGTTCTCTTTTCTTTGGACTCATATAGGTACACCATGTTTTACAACTCTATCAATCAAACGTTGTGCTCTGTTTGTTGTCTGTTTAAACCATCTACTGTCTTCCATCTGTAAAGCCATTTCACGATAGTCTTCCATCTCTACTGCAGCAATCATCATTTTAAATTTGCGTAAACGAGGACCTCCAAGTTGAAATGCCATATTTATTAATACGTGTTGTATATCTTCAGGTAACTTTTCAAAACTATTGAATATATCATTGCAATCATTGATAGCAGTTTGAACATCATTTACAAACCACTCTTGCACTTTTTCTTCAGGAACAGGTGTTCCGATAGGTTTATCATAATACTCTTCATCCCACTCAGTCAGTAAGTGTCCCACACCTGCAGTAGGATAGCCTTCACTACAGCGATATATTTTATAAACACACCCCTCGTCAGCTTCTATTTCTTCTCTTAGTGTATTGATGTTCATCTTCTGAGTCCTTGTCTACGTTGTTCTGCGTGTAGTGTCTCAACGTGTTTACGATAAAAGTAATTTCCTATTCTACTAATTATAGCAGATATTTGCAAAAATGTCAAGGCTTTTATACTCATTTGCGTTTCAACATCTTCGCTGCCTGACCCACACCTTTGATACCAAATGATGCAGATATAGCAATGTACAATAAGTATTGATACCAATCAGGTAGTGTTGCCAATACTTCAAAACCTTGTTGTACGTATTCTCTCATTCCGGGAATGAAAACTAGTATTGCAGGTGCTAGTAGTACAACTAAGGCAAACTCATCTTTCCATGAATCGTTTGTAGCATCTGCCATTTTGCCTTCCCACTCTATTTGTCCTGTAGCTACTTTCTCTGCTACAGTTGCTCTAGCTTTTGCTTCTGCTACTTTCGCCTTGCCTTCAGCTTTTGTTTTTTCTAGTTTGTTTTGAAACCATGTTCCTGCGAGATTTGCGATTGGTCCTATTAGTGCTTGTATCATTTTCTATCTTTTCCTTTAATCTTTCTGCTCTTAGCTTTTCTTTTACTTTAACTGAATTTACGAAATCTTGATGTTTTCTTTGCAATCTTTTTGGGTTGTTTAGATACCTGTTTACCTGCTCTCTTCGCTTTTCGTTTAGCAGCAGTAGAGGCTGCGTATTCACTGGGAGAAAGAGCCTTAATCGCTGCCGAAGGTAAATAACGTTCGCCAGTAGCCTTTGACCCTTTTGTATAAAGACAACGTACACAATGTCTCCACTTTTGTTTTGTCCACGCAACAAGTGACCTTTGCCCTTTTTTTAGTGCCATGTATACTCCTTACATACACAAATCTTCATACTTAGTTGTATGAAGTCTATGTTGTGATAAGTCTCCTTGACTTTTTTTAAATAGTTGTAATAGTAATTGTATCATATTTTACCTGTCCATTTACCTACAAAGTATAGTATTAGTCCACCTAATGCTAGTAAAGCTATAAATGCTATACTGTAACCCATAATCTCAAGAAGCTCTTCTTTTTTCTTTTGAGCCATCTTTTCTGCATATCGTCTTGACTTTCTAGCTTCTGCCTGAAACTTCTGCCAATCTGCCCATAATCCCGGTCTACCTGCATATATCATAATCTGCTTGAGTTCTTCTTCTTTTTGCTTTAGTTCTTCTAAAGCCATGAACTCTTCTAAATCATTTGTGCGTACACCTTTGGCTCTTTGCTTCTTTGCTTTTCTTTCTATCTCTTCCTTTGCAAACACAAAGTCTGAGATTTGTTTTCCACAACTAGCAAGTTCTTTTCCGTTGCTTATGAAACTTTTTATTACACCGAAGGCAGCATTTGCAGCTGCTAATTCTGCTAACATTCTACTTCCTTACAGGTTTGCAATATGCAGTTATTTTCTGTTGTCCATCCTCTGTTGGTATCGCTGGTTGGTTATGCAGTTTTTCTGCAAAATATAAGCATCTATCAATGCTTTTAAATCTTTGTGTCTGATTGACTATCTGTTTGTCTATCATGAATATCAGTAAGAACTCTATCATTATGATGACAATCGCATAAACATTCTTCGCAGTCGCATTCGTAACATTCGCAAGTCTTACACCTTTTTCTTTTTTCGTTCATGTGCTTTCTTTAAACTTTCTTTTGCTTTTTTAAATATGGCAACGACTTCTGTCTTGCCCATTACCTTTGCTCTTTGTTCAGCGACAGTAAGTATCTGTATCTTTCTCGCATATGGTTTATTGATTTTTTTAACTTTTGCAACTGTGGCTCTTGCGTCTGTCGGAGTCGCAAATTTGATACTAACTGTGTCTTTAGGGTTTTCATCCGTGTATAAGCGTCTCCCTGAACCTTTCGGTTTCTTCCCTGTACCCACTTTGGGGTCACGCTTTTTTCTTTTTGACAACTTTCTTGTAGCCTTTCTTTTGGTCTTTCATTATTCTCGTTAAAGTTTTAGCCTGACTAGCGTGAGCCTTTGAAGCCTTCTTTAGTTTTCCTATTACTTTTTTTAGAGGTTTTGTGTAGTGTGGCATTATCCTCTGTATCCTCCACCTTTGGCTTTGTATTGTTTTGCCAACATCTGTGCCTTTCTCGCACTCCATTGACCGGGAGAACCTCCCTTACCACCTGCCTTGATACGATTGAATAATGCCTTACGCATTGTAGGTTTAGTATAATTACCTGCCTTATTTACTGTGCTTTTGCTTTTTGGTCTTGCCACTGCTATCCTCGTATAAATTGTTAAACGTTGTATGGGGGTCTAGGTAGGATTCATGAGATTCTGCTGAGTGTGTCCACTGTGAAGGTGTGAAGTCTGGAGCACCTTCTCCTGTTACCCATAATGCAGGACTTGTTGCTCTAACTCTGTTATTCGGTAATGCAACAATGTTGCCTGTCCAATTACCTGCATCTAACAAATACATAACGTGTGATTGTTTATGTTGTGCAGGGTCATCTGCTATTTCATGGTCTGTATAATCTACTGTAAACATATATCTAGCAGTAAAGAACTGATTGTCTATTTTGCATAGCCAAGGTGAGGAACTTACTCTGTCCATGACTATGACACTATGATGTCTTGATTCACAGTCCCAAGGTTGACATAAATGGTCTTCCATTGGCTCTGCCCATTCATCTACAGGTATGTCAGCTACGAGTGCCTGTATCGGCATCCTTGCCCACATTGCACCACCATGAACATTGTTCTCTTCGGTGCATCCTGTAAACACTACCTGAAAGCTCAGTGACCTGTCAGGTATGGTGTTTACTGCAAATGCTAGTGCGTGTAAAAACTCACCATGATAATTTTGGTGATTACACGTAAACTCTTTACGTACCCAGCACTTGAAATGGGGTACGTTACTTATAAGGTAAGACATTACTTACGTTTAGCTGCTCCACCTCTAGCCATCATCTTAGACTTTTTCATTCCACCATAAGCCATTTTGACTTTGCCACCCCTAGCCATCATCTTGGACTTCTTTTTAACAGCACCACCTCTTTGCATCATTTTTGATTTCTTTTTAGCAGCACCACCACGATTCATCATCTTGGATTTCTTTTTTCCATGCATCGGCATAATTATTTCTCCTTATAGCTTTTTTGCATTGCGTGTTCTCCGAAAAGAACGATTAGCTGTCTTAGATGTCACAGCTAAATTCTTAGGTCTGTTATCACGTGGGTTTCCATTACGATGATGAACATCCTTACCTAATACTTTTTTAACACCTGTGGTCTTAGTGACCATTCTACGTGCTTTGTTTCTACCTGCTCTATTTACCTTTTGTACAGGCTTTGAGTGGTAGTTCGCATACTCTTTCTTGTAGTTGCGTCTAGGCACGTTTAGTTTTCTTTGTTGTCTTCTTCTTAGTTGTAGGCTTCTTCTTTGTCATTTTACCTACACCTATACTAACAACAAGTATTCCTTTTCCACCTTTGCTACCACCTTTGGTTTTTTTCTTGGTGGCGAGTGAGCCTCTATTCATGTACCCCATTTTATTTCTTACAGGGGTTGGTAATTTTTTTAATCCCACTTGTTTGGGTGTTGGTTTCTTCAAATTCATATTAACATCTCCATCTTCTTCTAGCTTGTCTTAGTCGGCTATTGGGATTCTTTGCAGCTTTAGGGAATTTTTTCATCTGACCTGCACTTCTTGCACAGAAAGACTTACGTCTTTTAGCTCTAGCTTTAGATGGGGACTTTTCTGTTACTGCTGTCTTTAGTTTACTGCCCGGATTTTGCCTTCTATACTTAGCGACACCTTTCTTGGTCATCCCTGCACCACTTTTTGTGGGTCGCATATCTCCACTCTTTTGAGTGAAACCTTTTAATCCACCTCTTTTACTTTTGGTTGCCATGTTGTTTTTACTTTATTGCCTTCTGTTTCCATGTTTAGACATTTGTAACTCTTGGGGTAGTACATTGGCATATGAATAGGCATTCCTTGTGCTATTTCATAAGCTCTTGCTAAACACTTATCGTGGGTTGCGTGTGGACTATGTAAATCTTGTAGTGTTACACACATATTTGGCTGTTGCATTAAACAAGCCAATACAAATAGGTCATACATCTTTTAACATTCCTTCAGCCTTCATTGCATTTTCTACGTGCTTCAGTGTAAATCGTTTACCATACCTTGCTTCGATTGCTGCACGTACATAAAATACAGAACTGTGGGGGATGTGTAAGCTACTTAATTTATTATTACGGATAGCATCGTAAAATGCTTCTAACATATTCTCTGGTGTATATAGTTTTACTGATTTTCGTGCCATTGTCAAGGACTTTTATTTAGTACGAGAGGATATCATCTATGAAAAATCACTTAAAGTGTACATTTAAGTGATTTTTGTTAACAGTTATATTATTTGTGTATTCAGTTAAGTGTAACACTTAAGTGCCCTAATGTTG
>BCSF01000494.1_pt1 | contig 15275 bp, 11 predicted proteins | sample 1016431 | NCBI WGS metagenome assembly BCSF01 (sample SAMD00045685;SAMD00045686;SAMD00045687;SAMD00045688;SAMD00045689;SAMD00045690;SAMD00045691;SAMD00045692;SAMD00045684;SAMD00045690;SAMD00045691;SAMD00045692;SAMD00045684;SAMD00045685;SAMD00045686;SAMD00045687;SAMD00045688;SAMD00045689, study...
TATTATCACCAACTAAAGTAAAGTAAGCACTAGATACATCTAATAAACCTTCACCAGCTACTTTTAAAGGCGTTGGTGATTGTCTATTAAAACAAGAAACTATTTTTAATGCACTAGTAATATCACCTGTAGGTATAGTTGCACTAAAATTATCTATTAAAAAGAAATTACTTGCTAATATATTTTCACCTGAATTTAAAGCTTCTGTAAAAGTAGATGTATCAAAACTATCTATATTAGCTGCAGAATTATTTGAGTTTAAAATAATAGTATTTAAATCCGATATTAAACCACTCGTACTAGTTTCATAATATATATCTAGTCTAGATACTGTAGGTTCTGTTTCTAGTATAGTTAAATTTCGTATATCATCAAATGTAGTTCTAGAAAAAGTAAGTACAGTACCATTGCTTAAACTAACTTGATTTTTGTTAACAGTTATATTATTTGTACTTGGATCATATGAAATAACGAAAGTACTAGTTGTTATACCTGTTCCACTCACTGCATCTCCATTTTTAGGAGGATCACCTGTAAAATTATTTAAAGGAATAACAGTTACATTACTTTGATTACCACTAACTTGAGCTGTACCTGCATCAGTACTTAAGCTTGGGTTTATAATACCAAATTGAAAATCACTGTCATTTGAAGTTATAAATTCTGCTATAAAAGGATTTGAATCAGATTTAAAAAACGGATGAAAAGGGTTTTCATTACTTGTTATAGATATAGATGTATCAACTTGATTTACATAATTTGCAACATCAAATACATCAAATAAATCTTCTATAACATTTGTTGTAAAATTAAATTCATTTGGAAAATATTGATCATTACCAATATTTGAAAAACCATTAGTATTGTTTTCTACTCTACCAAATAATCTAACTGAACTTCTAAATGTTTTATCTTGAGGTCCAACTTCTGATAAATCTCTAGGTACCTTATTTATATTATCATTTATTAATGATAAAAAAGATGTATTAGCATTTAATGTTGGAGTAGAAGCTTCATTGTCATAATTATATGGCAAACCTTTCATAGCTCCAGCAGTGTATACATTATAATATTCTTGCTCTTGCTGTTTAACAACTATCTTAAATGAATACCAACCAAGTGGATTATAGTCTTCACTTGTTGTATCTCCATTATATAGTCCTGGCCAACCTGTAGCTGGATTTGCTGCAGCTGGTCCTATCACACTATTAAAAGACATTTTAAGTGAATTACCAGGCCATGTTATTACATCTACATCCTCATCTATATATGGAGAATATATACTATCTCCTTTAAAAGTATCTGAACCAACAGTAATAGTATCTTCATTTTCACTTAATATAACAGAAGAAGTTCTACCATATCTATCAGATAACACAACACCAACTTGATAGTTTCTATTTGTTTTTAAAGAGTGACTAGGATATTCTATTATACTAGTTGTTTGCTCTATTTCTTCTTCAAGTGTAAAATCGTAAGTTGTATCTGTTGTTTGTGTAACTCCGTTTGTAACTGTTATTGTAGGTGATAAACCACCTGTTGTAGAAGTTACAACTGTTTCTTCTGTAATTGTTCCACCTGTCATCACACTACCAACAGCTATTGTTCCTGTTGCTACTTTTATGTTAATACTAGTATCATCATCGAGACGATCAGTAACATATCCAGTACCATTTTTTAAATCAAAAGCACTCTTTTCAGTAGCTATTACATTATAATCTAAAAACTCTGGTGGAGTGTGTTTATCTTGAAAATTACCATAAACAACTCTATTACTAATTATTTCTTGTGATAAAGCTTTCACTGGTATTTTATCGTAAACTCTTATTAAATCTTTTTGAGGTAGAGTTTTAAAAGGTAATTGACCTGAGTATGTATATGGTAAAATATAAGTACTACCAGCAAGTGACGCTATATCATTTGCAGGTATGGTTTCTACAACTTTTAACGATGTTTCGTCAGATTCTTTATATATAATCTCAACGTTTTTAATTTTAAAATCATCAACAAAATTATCACCAGTGCTAGGTAAAGGTATATTTAATTTTATTTGGTTAACTTTATTTTCCATAAACTCTACAACTGTAGAATTAAATGTTAATTGTTGATCTCCTACACCGTCTGTAGCAGCTGTACCAGATTGACTTTGATTTAAGAAATAACCATCTTGTTTAGGTATAAAACATTCTTGAGTAAATGGAGCTATTAAAGAATATTCACCATCATCAAACTCGAATCTATAACTAAATCTTACAAATTTTTCAGTTAAAAAATCATCATCACCCGCGTAGTCTGGATCATAATAAGGATTAAAGTTAAACACTAATTCTTCACCTGCGGTTAAAGTTTGAGCTCCTGTTAAAGTTACGGTTATCGGAGGTCCAACGCTAGATCCAGCAACTGGATTATCAGTATCAGTTATTGTTCCGCTAGCTGATACAACTCCAACTGTCATTCCAGCTTGTGGAAGATTTGTTTGGACATCGGTTATTTGTGCGTTAGGATAAAAAGGTATATTTAAACTATTTAATTGAAAAGTAGTACCAGTATTTGTAACATCAACGATAGCAGTTCCACCGCCAGGTAGAAACTTACTAGTTACATCTTTCATTGAACACTGATAATCACCTAGCGCACTTGCTGGGTCAACCTTAGCTGTTTCATAAAGCTCTATTGCTTGAAATGGATTATATTTTGCTACAGATATTTGATCTTCATTTGTATAATAAGATGAGTTAGCAGATGCTTTAGCTACATTTATTTTTCTTGGCTGGTTTCTATTATCAGTCCAAAACAACATATCTTCTAATAAGTTAACTGCTACTATAGGAAAATGTGTTGAGAAGTTTAAGAAAGCACCTTCAACTAATTTTGTTTTAACCTCAGTCTTTACATTATACTTCCATATAGAGTGTCTTAATAAACCACTTACTGGACCAGGCACCCAATTACTTGTAAAATTATCTGTTAAAAATACATATATATCATTATTAGTTTCATCAACATAATAACCTATAGATGTCATATTGTTTTGGAAAACATTAAATTGAACTAACAATTTATTACCTAAAACATTAGTTAATGCACCTACGTCATCACCTTCAGATCTACTTATCTGAGCGTTTTGAGCATCTCTATATTCACCTGATGGAAGCAACCTAGCATCTAGGTCTTTATTCATCTTAGACTTTAGAAAAGCATTTTTAACTTCAGCCATATTTAGTGTTTAATCCATTTAGATTTGTTACGCATTATCTGTACAAACTCATTTAGTTTTACATTAGATAAACGTATCTTAGCGTTTCTAAGTTTAGCACTTCTTTCTTTCTTTAATCTTTGTACAATATACTCTGGTTGACCGATTCTTGTAGATATAATAGCATGTAGTATATGTGCATACATTGCTTCTTCAGCAAGTTTAGGTACTTTAGTATCTAAATCAACAGCTAAACCATCAGATATATATTCAAATATAATTAGCTTATCAACTAAATCATTTGAAAAAGACATCTTACCTTCTCTTTCGTTTATATGCCAGAAACCATTTACATTAGCGTATTGAGCTTCTAATCCATATAACTGGCCATAACCAAAAAATGGGAAATCATAATTATAATAAAAAGAAGCTAATACAGTATCGTCAATTAAATCTTTTGTTAATCTATTTTGTAGATCATTATTCTTCCATCTTTTTTCTACTAAAGAAGTGGATTCTAAATTATTACCATAACCATCTTGAGTTGCTACACCTTCAGCATCTTGTATTGGTAATTCGTAAGGACTTGATGTTAAAGTTGTTGCTGGCATTATAATATGCTTAGCACCTTGATCATCAACCCAATATACATTAACATAGTTAACATAGTCTTGTGGTAATGGTATACTTAAGTTATGTGGTATGTTTAATTCTTGAGATTTAATACTTCTAAGTGTATCATAACTAAACTCTTGTAAACCACGTTTAGCGTGGAATATTACATCAGTTCTTTTTACATCTCTAACTAACTTATCAGCACCGACATATGCTACTAAAAAATTATTTACAACTTCATCTAATTTTATATAAGCGTAGCTACCATAATTTTCTTCAACAGTATTACCATAAGCTTTATCAGCAGCTGTACTACCGTAGTTACCACCATCTAATTTTTTAAGTTGTACAACTATATTATTACCATCTGCAGGTGCAGAAGTAAATGTTATTACATTACCAGAAACAGTATAACCACTTGTTGTTTCGCTCCAACTACCAGCAGCACCAGTAGCACTTTGGTATAATTTAAAATTATTTTTACCGTAGTTTGGATCTGTATTAGAAGCTGCAAACCAAGCTAAATCTGTTTCAAAAGTTGTAGTGAAAGAAGTTGTAGTTCCATCACCTAAAAAGCCTTGAGCGCCTTCGTAATATTGTCTATTGTTTTCTGTTGAGTAAGCCATCTATTAACTTTTTGAATTTATTTCTTCAGTTTGAACTGCTTGTGCAGCTGCTTGAACAATTTGTGGATCTCTTATTACAACTCCAGCATAAGCTAATATCCTCATTATAACTTCGTTTTGTTCTGACGGATGAAGTTCAAATTGTGTTGACGCTGAAGAACTATAAATATATTGATTTAAACCACCAACAGTAAAACCCCAAACAACATTAGCAGGTTTTCTTATATATGAAACCTTAATATCTGAAGCTGTGGTAATACTTGTTGGGTATACGTATATATGTGGTATACCAGTATTATTACCAGAAGTTCCCTGAGTAGCTCTCTCGTATATGTATATAGGATAATCAGTTGTCGGTTTAGTTAATCGAGACATGTTAATGTGAAGAAATTCATCTCGTTCAACTCTTTGAAGTTCTAATTCGTCTTTGTATATTACAGTACCTATTCTATGTAAGTTTGAAGGTGGTAAAAAATAAAGCTGTGAGTTTATTGAACTTACTGTTGCTGTAGCATCTGCATTACCAGTTAAAACAGTTATTGTATCATTTAATGAATAAGCTGAACCACCATTATTTACAGCGACACTAGATATAACACCATTACTGTCAGATGTTAAAGTTATTGTACCATCTACATTGCCAGCATTAACAGTTAACACTTCTGTATTTAAATAACCAGTTCCTGGGGTATTTATACTAATTGATACTATTGCACCAGTGGAAGAATTTACAGAGTTTATATTAACTGTTAAACCTACACCAGAACCACCTGTAACACCTACATTAGAAGCGATAGAGTAACCTGTACCAGCAGCACTTAAAGTAAATGTTGGATTTGTAATATTTGTATCTACAGTTAAACCAGTTCCAGTACCACCTGAAGTTGATACATTGTTTCCAGCTGTATAACCAGTACCACCACTAGTTAAGCTTAAACTATTCACTACACCAATTGGTACTACTGTAGTATCACCAATTGTTTTAAATATAGAAATACAATCATCTATATTTTTTCTACGGTTAGCGTACTCGCTTTCCGTTTGCGGCACACGTAACTGTTGGTTTAAATCTTCAAAATAATTTTCGAATATATCTAACTGTACTTGTGTAGCTAGTTTGTTAAACTCATCTGGTGTTATATAACCTCTCTGTTCTTTATTAAGAATAGACAGTACCGTTGTGTAAACAGTATTTACGTTTATTGCCATTTATATTTTTATTTTAATATAGAGGCGACCGCAGCCGCCTCATATTATTATTACACGTTATCCAAGCTTTTTATCAATAGACTTGTAAACTTCTACACCTTCATCTGTTTTAAGATAAGCTGCAAAAGCTGAGAATGGATTTTCATCAAATGGAACCTCCATTAACTTTCTACCGTTGCTAGCCCAAGTAAAGTATCTTTGATCTCCAGATAACTCTATAATTCTAGCTTCGCTTGCTCTAACCGCAAAGTTTCTTAATTGTACATTTTCATCATTTGCTAAGTTTATAAACAACGCTGGATTTTTACTAGCAAATAATAATAAATCTCTTTTAAGTTCCTTAGAACTCATCTTAGATACCTTAGAACCAACTTCTACTCTTAATATAGCTTCAGCATGATCTATATCCATATTCTTAGCAGCATTTAAAGCTTCTATTTGTAGTTCTAATATATCAAGTTGATCTTCAGCTATTTCTACAACATCAAATTCTTTATATACTTTATTTTTTAAAGGGTGATAAAGAGATAATAGTTTTTGTAAAGCTTGATTTTCTTTTTTAACTATAAGCGCACCTTCTCTAAATATAATGTGACCCATAGTTGACTCACCTTTTTGTTCATCTACAAATGGTGAAGCTTGATTTGTTGCATATCTAAGCTCACGTTGTTTATTCATGTTAGTATCGAAATACAATAATGAATGCTTAGTTGTATGCTTACTAGGTATAGTTAATGTTAAAGGATTTTTATTACCTTTTAATATATACCTACGATCTTTAATTTCCCAGTTGTCTTTTTTAACAACTTCTTTTTTTGGTGGAGCAACCTTCTTAGGTTCTTCAACAGCCACCTCTGTATTTTTTTCTTTTGCCATGATATAATAAAATTAAATAATAAAAAAGGTATATGGGCGCCGAAGCGCCCTAACCTTTATAAAGTAATTACACTCCTTTGAATAATACAAAGTTGTTAGCACCTTGTACACATAAACATCTTTCAGATAAGAAGTTAACTTCCATCGCATCAAGATCAGATGTGAACGCACCACCAACAGAACCAGTTAGCCACTGCTTCATTCTTCTATCATCAGTTTGTGAAGCTCTATATCTTACGTGTAAGAAAGGTCTTCTGATGTTAGAACCAAGAATTTGGTCATAAACAGTTGACGTACCAGCTGGGATTAGTACACCTTCAATTGAGTTAATACCATCAATAGCTCCTCTTGTAGAAGCATCGTTTAAGTATTTCCAGTCAGTCTTATAGAAATCATAAGAACCTCTTCTGAAACCACTAAATCCAAGATTTAATGCCATTTCTTCAGAGTTTTCAAATAATCCAAAAGCAACACCACCTTGCATACCAGAAGAAACTGCAGCTAACATATCATCAAAATCTAAAGATGTTTGTCTTTGTAAGAATAACATGTTTTCTTCAATAGCTCCTTGAGTATCTAAGTTTTTAAGGATGTCATCAAATGCATCAAGTCCAGCAGCAGCAGTAAATCCTACGTTTATATTACCTCTGTCTTCGATAGCAGCGAAAAGACCTTGTGTTCCTTGAACACCAACTCCTGAAGCAGCAGCAGCTTGCTCACCTTCAACAACAGCCATTTCTAAATAATCCTCAAATCTTAATCTAGTTTCAGATTCAGCTTTTAAATACCATAAGTATCCAGAAGTTCCATCTTCAGTAGCAACTTCTACCCAACCGATTTGTGCAGTATCAGATCCAGATACAACATATTTGTTTCTGATAATAATAGGGTTGTTAGAAAATTGAGTGAAAGAAGGAGTGATACTTACATATCCTTCAGCAGCACCTGATTGATTAGTGATTGCTACACCTTTGTCATATTCTGAACCGTAAACAAATACTTTAAGATCGTCCATAGTATCTAGGAAACCTAAATCAGATAGATGCGCAGCACCATAAGGACGAGCTGTAATAAATCCTTCGTTAGTACCAGTTCCAGCGTTAGATGAAGTAACTAAACATTTTGCTTCTAATCCTGTAGCAGGATCCATAACAACAATTGTTTGGTTAACTGAAATAACGTTCTCTTCAAAAGTAGAACCAGAACCACCAGTTGGGATAGTTAAAGTACTTGCAGCAGCAGATCTTGTTACAACACCTGTATAAGCTACATGTAATCTGTTTTGCTCTGACCAAATTACTTGATCAGAAGTCATAGGCATTTCAGCGCCTACCATTCTTAAGAATCCAGATAAAGTTCTATTACCATATCTTTCAACTTCTTGTTCGTAAATTTCTGGTAAATATTGCTGAGCAAAAGACGAAGTTGATTCCGCGTCATATGCACCACCAGCAGTACTATCAAATACCAAGAAATTGCTCGATAAAACCTCTTGTTTTTGAGAAGGAGTTATTGAGCCAAATTGTGGAGTTAAACTCATTTTTTTTAATTTTTAATTATTTAAACTTTCTTGTTTTAATTTTTAGTTTTGAAGAGTCAAGTCCACTTATAGATCTAACTTTTAAACCACCAACAAATACATCACCTGAAGCTGTTTTACGAGGTTCATTTGATATATTCTTTGATTTAGCCATTATATCTTTAGTAGCATCTGCTTTACCTTGCTCATAAAAATGTTGAGCAATAGTGTCAGCATTTCTAGCCGCATATAAAGCTTTGTGATAGCCTTGGTAATCATTAACATTTCCTTTTTTATCTAGGAACTTCCCTATGAAATTAGAAATATCTGATTGAGTTTCAGCTATTTGTTTAGGATTTTTAACACCATATCTAAACTTTTTATCACCGACATTGAAATCAAAACCTTTGAAATCGTCACTTAAAAAGTTATTTGTTTTTGATAAAAAATCCTTATGCCTTTCTTCTGCGACACGTTGATCTTCATTATATCTATTGAAAAAGTCTAAAGCTTTTTGTTGTTCTTGAGTTACGCCTGGTCTCAACTTGATCTCATCGTAATATTTAGTTTTCAGTCCCTCTAAAAAGTTTTTAGCTTTTGCAACTTCTTCTTTAAACGCAATTTTCTTTTTGCGTACATCTTTTGGTTCATCTAATTCTTCATCATATGCAAAGTCTTCTAATAAAAGACTTACATCTTCAGAATCAAGATGTGGTTTGGTTTGTTTATAATATTCTCTGATTAATGTATTGTTATCTACATTTGTATAATCAGCATTTAATCTAGTGTAATCTTCGATTGTGCCACCAGTTTCTTCCATAAATGAAACTAGTTTTTCAATGTTTTCAGGTAATTGTCTTTGTTCAACAACTGTTTCTGTTTTTGGTTGTTCAACTTTTTCTTCTACCTTTTCTTCTTCGTCAACCTCAATAAGTGTAATAGGTGATTCTACTTCTTCTTCGGTGGACCGTACTTCTTCAACCACTCCTTCGCTGTTGCCACTGTCTTTGGGTTCTTCGACAACAACATTGCTATCATTTGTCTCTTGTGTTTGAACGGCATCTTCTTCGTTTTTAATTACTACTTTAGTTACTTCTTGTTCTGGTAATTCAACTAATGGTTCTTTTAAATTAACTTTAATAGGTTCATTAGAAGCTTTACCTAATTGTTTTGGTTTGGTTTTTTTACCTTTCAAGGTAAATTCACCTTCTTGTTTTGTTGCTTTTTCAGCCATAATAAAATAATATAAAATTAATAAAAAATATTTTTAACGAGGTTCAAACTGTTCTAGTCCAAATCCTCCTAAAGAATCAAAACCAGCTGACTCAAAGTTTTTTGGTAGCTCATCGTTTTGACGCTGTGAGATCATTTGTGATTGCTGTGTACCAATTATTCTAGCACGTTCATCTTTACGATCTTCTATTTCTTGTTCTTTTGATTTTTCAACTTGTGCTCTAGCTTGAGCTAACTGTATATTGAAACCAAATTCTTTCTGCATTAACTGTTCTTTTATTTCAGCTTCTACTTGCATACGTTGTATTTCAAACTGAGACTTACCTTTTTCTAATTGAAGTTTACTGTCATTAAGAGCTTGTTGTTTCTGTAACTCAGCTAATGCAGCTGCTTCAGAAGCTTGTGCGTTAGCAGCGGCTTGTGCTTCTATATTAGCTAATTGTGCTTGTCTATCATTAGCAGCTTTTACTTTTTGTCTATACTTTAAAAACTGATTTGCTAGTTTTAAATTTCTTATTTCCCTAATATCAATAGCGTCTTCTAAACCTATTTGACCACCTTGTAAAGCTATTTGTATATTTCTTTCTAAGTATTGTTTTTCCTCTTCTTCAGGTTCTAACTCTAAGAATATACCAAACTCATGCATATTTAATTTATCTATTTCTTGTAAACTAGAAACATTAAATTGATTTATAGAGTTCATTAATGCTTGTTTTGTTAAAGGGAAATTAAGCATATCAGCTATTCTTAAACTTATATTTTCACAAGTTCTAACTGTTAAATACATCATTGATTGTAAGATGTGTTTAGTAGCTGTGTTAGATGCAGCGGCTGCTAATTTTTGTAAACCAACTAATGAATCTTTATTTGGTTGACTACCATCTCTAGCTTCGTTTAATCCCGTAACATCACGTATCATTTTTAAATAATACTCATATGTTTGTACAAGTGCTTGTATTTTACTTATACCTGACGATGTTTGTAATTCTTGAATAGGTACTTTACCTCTATTAGGATCACCATCTTGTGTTAAACTTCTACCAACAATACTACCAGTTTGGAAGTACATATTTAAAGCTTCTTGTGGGTTATAGTTAGTACCATTACCTAAATCAACTTCAGCTAAACCATCAACGTCTACAAATACACCATCTGGTACCATACGTGAAAGTACTTGTTGTATTTTTAAATGTGTTAACTGAATCATATCAGCAAAACCAATACACTTACTTACAACACTTTCAATACGACCTTTGTACATTCTAGGTGCTGTAATACTATAATTCATTTGAACTTTTGTTTGATCACTAAATGGTCTGGTCATGTTTTCACACATCTCCCATTTAAGCATTTTATCAAACCCTAAAACTTTAGCACCACTATATAAAACCTCAATAGCTCTATGTACTTTGTTAAAGTTGTCACTGTCAGGTGGATTAAATGTATCGTCTTTTTCTAAAGCTTTTTCTAATCCTTGATCTGTTTGTTTTATTTTAAATACTTGATTTGAATATGTTTTATATTCAAAATATAAAACTTGAACAGTATTATAATTATCATCTATACCGTAATAACCTCTAGTATAATTAGAATCTCCTGGATATTTTTGTATTTCTTCTAAATCTTTATCAGTTAAATCAGGAAATTGTTTTTTAACTTCTTGTAAACTCATTGATTTAACTTCACCAACATAATATAAGTCTTCAAAATTAGGATCTTCAGTATAAGAATATACTAAATTTGTAGGATCTACATAATCAACAGTAACACCATTTGCTAAATTAAAATCTGTTTTAACAGCTCCAATACCAAGTATAACTAAGTCTTGAGCTAAACGCTTTTTAACTTCATCATACTTATTATAATCTAAAACATTGTTTATAACCTCTTCTTCAGCTATCTCAATACTTTGTTTATAGTTTAATTGTAAAAATAAATCTAATTCTTCTTGACTTAATGGTAATTTTTCTGGTTCAGGCGAAGCATAAAAATTTCTTCCTGTAGCTTGATTAAGCTGTTCAATCATTTCTTTGTTTTGAATATCTCTCAAAGCATTGAAAGCAAAATCAGTTCTTTCTTTAATAGCATATGGATCTGATGCGAAAGATTTTATTTCATATCCTTTATCAGTCATACCATTTACAACTATATCTACAAATTTAGATAAAACCGCTACAGGTTTCCAATCTAAATTTAAATAACTTAAGTCACCATTAATTGATAACTCATCTTTATATTTTTGTACAGACTGCTCGCCTCTTGCATAAAGTCTTAAGTTATGAAAGTATTGCCAGTTATTCCCGAACCTACCTCCAACGCCAAGTCCTCTGTCACCTCTGAACCACTCGTTCTCAATAGCTCTTCCAACGGCGTAACCGTATTCATAGCTTTGTTTCTCTGCGTCTGATACTACCTGACTCGGAAAAGAACTATTAGTATTAGTATAAATCATCTATTTTATTATTTTTGAAATCTGTCCATCGTTGTTATACTTATTAAAAGATAATACAACAGGCTTCTTTTGCGTTTTATAAACTGGCGTGTATTTGTTTTTATTACAAGCCATAATAGCTAAACCAGAACTAATACTAGCATCGTGTTTTGTTCTGTTGTTTATATTAAACTGCGCCCAGTCTTCTAATGTTTTTTGAAAATACATTTGACCATATCCGTGTTCTAAAATACCGACATGATCTTCTATATATGTTTCTATAGCAGCAGCATGTGCTTGCTTAATATCCTCACTTGAATTTGGTATACCACCTATTTCTTTTTCAGCAACTGAAAGTTTATTGTAAACCTTATCAGGTCTATTTATAGAAAACTGTCTATAACCTCTACGTTTTAAATAATACAATAATCTTGGTTTATTATTCTCTGCGAGTATTGGCATACCATAAAAATGTAATGCCATTAATACATCTTCAAAAAATATTTCAGCTGTTTGAGGTCTTGCTATATATTCCAAAAAGAACATATTAGCTGGTGCCATTTCCATACTAAATTTAGTTAAACCGTGGAAAGCACCTTTTGATCCTCGCTTGTCTACAGTTCCTGATATATCATAACTGTCACAACCAAAAGCGCCAACGTGTTCATTACCTGGATATTTCACTCCATTTTTTATAATCACACGATTTTGCAAATGCGCAGGTGGAACCCAAGAAACTAAAAACCTACCATTATTATTTGGTATAAATCTTACTAATGTATCTCTTTTGTCACCCTCCCATTGAAAACTACCACGAGTAATCAATGATTTATTTTTTATATCTTCATTAAAATCTATTTGTTCATATATTCTAGTTAGATTAAATAAAGATTCTTTTGCTTCATCTCTAAAAGCATGTTTCTCTGTACGTGGAAACTGTCTATAAAATTCATTTAAACCATCTTGATCATTCTTCAAACCATCAACTTCGTTTTGCCAATAATCAATTACACCTATGTTTATAATTTCACCATGTGGTCCTTTGGTAATTTCTTTCGGTGTATCGAATACAGGTAATCCATAAGAATCAATGTATCCTTCGTAGTTCCATTCCATAGGTATGAACAAACTATATAATCCCGAACTAGTCTGTCCGTTGCGGTTTCTTTTTGTGACATCTGAGTCATAGTATAATTTTTTAAAATTATCACCACCTTTTTCAAGTGCATTACTAGTTGAACCCATCATACACTTACCAACTACTCTACTACCTAATCTTAATGTGGTTTTCGTAACCCTCCAGTTGTTGAGGATGTTGTTCGGCTTCTCCCATTTCCCCGACTCATCGTGGACGAGGAGTTTGAGTTTCTCCCCATCGTAGGAGTTATCACCTGTGTTCTTCCAGTCGATCGTGGTGTCCAGTCCCTGGAGATCCGGTACGGCTTCGTTTGCGATGAGCTTACGTCGGGTAAGCTTACTGGCTGGGACACGGTAGGCGAGTTCGGTCTTTGGCCTGTCCATACCGTCCTGTATCGGTTTGAAAAAGAAGGGGTAATTAACCGATATGGGTACCACCTTATCGGTGAACATGGTCTTAGCGTCAGGCCCAGACTTGGATAATATACCATATCTAGAGTCAGAGGATATGGTTGCCAAATTAACGACCTCTCCGGATGCCATAAATGAGAACCCAGAACGCCTGTTCTTAAGGTAGCACATCCCGTAAGACCGTACGTCGGCTTTACAAGCCTCCCAGAATAAAAAGAATAATCTGTTTGACTCACGGTAGTTTGGAGCGCCCACGTCGATTTTAGACCACTGCAAGTACATGTAATGAGACCCAGTAATATAAGTAGGAACGTCTTTGTTATAAAACCAAAAACCTTCCTCCCTACGGGTAAATTCTTGGTCAATATATTCATACCAATTTTCTTTAAAATTACTAGGGTATTTATCCCAATCAAATACCGTCTTTATATTTTTTAATTCTTTAGGATAATTAAATCTACTCCATTTATTATCTTCAAACTTATGTATATTGTTTTCTTTTGGTAAAGCTATTTTAAGGTTTTGTATTTCAATAATCTCTCCTACTTCACCAGTTTTACTTATAACAACCACGTCGTGTTCTACATCATAACCGTACTCCCACTTTTTATAGCGATTGTTTTTTTTAAGTATGGAAGGTTTAATGTGATCTTTTAATACTTTATATAATTCTTGTTGATACATTATCTAGATCTTCCTTCAGCAAAACCTTTAAAACTTTTTTCTTTTGTTTTCTTATCAGCAGATTCAAGCATAGCTTTTTCTTCTTCTATTCTGTTAAGTATTTCAAAAGCATCAAATATAGCTAGCTTTTTTGTAGCAGCCGCGTTCTTTAATCTATCAGCAGATACATCATCTTCAGTATTAGTGATGATTTGTTCTTCTGCTACTTTAATTAACTCTTTAACCGCTTTTTGCCCAGCTTGGATTATATTGAGTTTCGCTTCTTTCGTATTCATATTTAATTACAATGTCTCTGGTTCGCATACAATATAGTAATTCGTTTTCAACAATAAACTCAAACTCACTATTAGGTGTAAACCCAACTACTTCATTTACTTTTAAATTATTTGCTTCTAACGAATTATTTGTATATCTTAGTACTCCAATATGTTTTTTCTCTTTATTTAAATCTAGATCGTCCTCATTAACTATAGGAGCAACAAAACATCTATCACCAAGACAAATCCAATCATTACCTTTGTTATACATGTATATTTGATCTATTTGACAGAAGTATTTATTATCTGTAAAGTATTTACTACTGTTAACTTCTTTACCTTGATGATTATAATATCTTCTAAATATATTGTGGTGTACTAATACCTTATCACCTTTATTTATAGGTGTAGTATATGCTAATGGTGTCGCAACAACAATAGCTTCGTTGTTAACGAATTTATGATTTTCTATTTTTGAATTAAGTATTAACTTCTTATCGCCAACATTAATCTCATTATCATACCGCTCACCAAGCGGTTCAATGATAAAGTCGTATACACTCCTCATTAATACTCTAAGTCATATTCAATGGATATAGCCATGTTAGAATTAAACTTCTTCCATGGCAATACCTCATTATTCTTTTTTATATGAATGTTATAAGAGTTATCGTCTTCATCAAACAAAATATACGCAATAGTGTGGCCACCATAAACTTCTTGACCAACAGAATAATGCATTGCGTCATTTTTGTAATCAGAGCCAATACTGATTTTTCTTATAACGTTACTCATTTTCTTTCTCTTCCTCTATCGGTGTATATTCCCCTGTTTCTAAATTTATATTAACAGACCCATACTCTTCTTCAAGTTCTTTTTTCAAAGCTTCAATATCTTGATTGATACCAGCCATTTTATGAAGTAAAGCATGCTTATTAGCTTCTAATCTACCTATTTGATTTACAGTTTGATTTAGTTCAGTCTGTTGTTCTAAAACTTTATCTAGTTGTTCTTTTTTAATTTTTGCCATAATTTAATTTAATTTGATTGTTTATTTGTATTTAATCTATATAATCATCTT
>BCSF01000495.1_pt1 | contig 15273 bp, 14 predicted proteins | sample 1016431 | NCBI WGS metagenome assembly BCSF01 (sample SAMD00045685;SAMD00045686;SAMD00045687;SAMD00045688;SAMD00045689;SAMD00045690;SAMD00045691;SAMD00045692;SAMD00045684;SAMD00045690;SAMD00045691;SAMD00045692;SAMD00045684;SAMD00045685;SAMD00045686;SAMD00045687;SAMD00045688;SAMD00045689, study...
CGCTGATCCTGGCCAAGTCGTCGGCAGAAGCGGCCCGTGCGCCGCTGTTGAACACTCGTCGAGCCAACGGTGCATCGCCAGCCTGAATAGCTGCCCTGATCAGACCCATCGTGCCTTGCTTGGCCAACGGCAACGTGCCCAAAGTCAGCCAAGTAAACGGGTCGAAAACTACGTCGCCTACAAACCCAGCGATGTTGTCCAACGGCTTAACGCCGAACAGTTCAACTTCGCCCAACCCTGGCGCCCACTCTTGGATAACGTCACCAAACCCGATGCCATCTCGGGTTTGGGTGTACAGCTCAGTAAACGAAAACTGCTGATCGGGATCAACAAGATCCCCGATCTCTTTGACTGTCGAAACAACAGCTGCACGAGGCGTATCAATAGCCTTCAACAAACCCATTGCAGGCTGAACTAGATCGCCCCAACCAAACCCGTCATCACCGTCGTACTTGGAATCACCAAGCCAAGCATCAACAATGTTCTGAGCAATCTCAGGCGTCAGCGGGCTACTGCCAGGCTGTCCCAGCCCTGGAAGCGTCGTTGAAGGCGGAGGAATGTCAAAGGCAGAGTCACGCTGCCTCTGAGCGATCTCGGCAAAGTCAATGTCTCCGACATACGACCCTGGGTCGTCAGGGTCGAATGTCGACAGTGTCGGGCTTTCTTCAATGATGCTTTGAACGCGTTCTTCGTCAACGCCATACCTGTTGGCGATGTCAGCAATGGCTTTGTCGAACTCGGTTAACGGTTCATCGCTGCTGAGAAGATTAAACTCGTTATCTCCTTCAGCCATGTTTACTCCGAGTTAGTTTCTGCTGCTGCCTGTGCTTCCATCAACATAATGATGTCTTCAGCAAGATCAGAGCTGAGGTTAACATCGCCCTTAATGACGCCGTCAAGAATTGCTCCAACAGCATCTGGACCCACAAAGCCGAGCACCCCACGAATCAGTTCATCATCAGCCGCATCTTCTGCAGCTTCTTCTGCAGCTTCACGAGCCGAAGTAAGACTGCCAGCATCCATGCCAGAACGAGCCGCAACAACCTCGTCCAAACGGCCCGTTGCCAAACCAACACGGATCTCATCAAGACCCACGCCAGCAGCCAACGCAATGTTGACCAGATCAGCGTCATCAGCGTAGATGCCTGCCTTGCTCCCGCCGACCTTCTTCGTCGGCGGGTTCAAAGCAAGCTCCAACAACTGCTGACGAGCAGTCTCAGACAACTGGAACTCAGAAGCAGAACGATCCGCAGCACGCTGCGCCACAATCGAAGCAACCAAATTGTCCAACTCGCTACGAGAACCAGCAGCCTGCGTCTCCACAAGACCACTCTGACGGCCCAAAGCATCCCGAGAGATCTGGCTCAAACGAGCGTTCAAGTCAGCTTCAATATCGGAAGACTCGGCAGCCAAATCCCGAGCCGTCTGGCCTTCCTCCTCCAGCGTCCTGCGAATGTTGCCAGAAGTAACGTTCGCCGTACCCAAACGACGCAACGCCTCTTCCTGCCCAGCAGCAATACTGCCAGCAGTCCGACCAGCGCTAGTCGAAATCAAACTCTGCACATCAGCAGACCGAGCTTGCAGATCCTTAGACAGCCCAGAAATAGACTCGATTGCAGCCAAACGGCTGCGATCAATCTCGTCCCGAGCCTGAGCGTTGCGACGATCCAGCTCGTCTTGCATGATCTGATACTGCTCAGTCAACTGCTGCATGCCCAAAGACAAAGTCTGGTTGATTGCATTCTGCTGCATCTGCAGCTTCGCAGTGTCGACTACAGTCCGCCCATCAGTCCCAGGGCGAATCAAGTCATTCAAAGCCAGCAGGCCTTGCTCTCTGGCAATAGCGTCAAGAATCGCTTGATTGCGATTGTCTTCGATTGAGTTGATGCCTTCAACTAGGCCCGCAGCCATAATGCCAGCCCCGAATTGCTCTCCATCGAAAACGGCACGGGCTTCAGGAGAAACCTCAGGGTACGGTTCACGAAGCCCAAAGAACGTGTTTGCGCTTTCTTCTGTAGTGTCTACAAGCTCCCCAACGGTCGGGCCACCCATGCCTTCGAAACCAAGCTCAATATCAAGAATGCTATTAAGCCAGTCAGGGGTGTCGCCCTCTCGCAAGTTAGACGCAGGGTCTCGGACAAAGTTCCAGCCTTCGCCAAGTGCCCCTGTAATGTCGTCCCAAGAAATACCCATCAGGCGATCCCCTGCAACATCGCAGCAATCGCAGAACGACGCTGCGCCTCCTGCAGATCAATGTTCGCCAAACTCAAAACCCGATTGACATCAAACGACGAAAGCTGACTAAACAAATCATCTCGACGACGACCAAAGTCCATGTCCTGCGTAGCCTGCGCCTGAAACCGACCAATCTCAAAATCGCCAATCCCACGGTTGTAAATCCCCGACCGTAGAAGCCCACGACCCGAATACGCCCCAGGCAACTGCTGACGCGCACGATCCAACTGGCGAGCGAGAGTACGACGAGCCGTAGCCTGCTCCATACCCAAACGCCGCTGAGCAGCAGCGTTCTGAATTACATTCTGCTGGTACTCGTAATCGGTAGCAGAGCGACGGCCCTCAAAGGCCGTCGCCTCAGCAGCAGGAAGAGTGTATTGAATCGCCATCAGAGCCTCCTAATAGGGTCTGGACGGCGTTTTAGCGCCTAATCAGCGGTATCTTCGGCGTCTACAGCAGACAGCTCAGCGATCTGCTGCATCGCCTTCTGGTTCTGGATGGCCAGAACGCAGATCTCTAGTTCCTTGGGGAACCGATTCTGCATCATGGCGACTACTTCTTCAGCGGTAACGTTCATGACCCTGACTCTAGCGCAGCCACCCGAGCACGCAGGTCTTTAGCTACTAGTGTTAGAAGCGACAGCCACGTCTGAGAGTTAACGCCCATTAGCATGTGATCGCCGTTTATGTCCGTGCCAGCCGTCGCAAGGAACGGGCTGATGGCGTCCATGTCTTCAGCAATCGGACCGATTTCTGGGTAGCCTGGAGCGTTGATGCGATTCCACATCTTAGGCACTACCGAATCAATCATGCCGACGGTCAGATGCGTGCCAAGGTCTGTCGAAATGTTTTCTTTCTCAGCAGCCACTGATGACGACTTCACTAGGGCCGACAGCCCGAATCCAGTAATAATCCGAGCATCCGTACCTGAGCCAGTCGGGAACTGGGAACCTGAATCGTCGCCCCTAAAAGTTTGACCAGCAGCAACAATTACACCACCAGAATAAATTCGCGCTCTGTACGCACCGCCAGTCGCAAACCCGATCTGGTCGGTCGTGTAGCGGTACATGCCCGTGTTCTCGTCAGAGTAGAACGTGTACGTCGGAACTGATGCTGAGGCTTCGCCACGAATAATGGCCGACCCATTCCTAAAGCCAGGACCAAACAAACGACCATAAGAGCCGCCATTGTCAATTAGTACCTTTAGGCCACCAGCCGACGAGAACCCGATTGCGTCAGCACCGTAACGGTACATGCCCGTGTTCGTATCATTGGCAAAGCGATACGAGGGCGAAGCAGTAGAACCATTGTTTGCCTGGAATCCAGTATCAGCACGGATCATCCGAGGCGTGTAGATGTTCTTCGCAGTTTCTTGGTTGATCCGCAACCAAGTCGTGTCCTCACAACCAATCTCACCAACACGAGTCGTGCCGTTGTAAAACTGGATGTGGTCAGAAACATTGTTATCCGCTTTGTAAATGCGAATCTCGTGATCGCCGCCAGAACCATTGCCAACGTCAAGACGAGCGTTCAACTGCAACTCGCCCGTCATCGTGCCGCCAGTTAGTTGCAAGTACCGACTATCAGACTCCGACTCGGTGTAATACCGAGTGTCGTGCGTGTGCGAATCGTTGTTAACAGAAGCCGAAATCGCAATGTTCGCCGTGCCATCAAACGCCACAGCAGTGGCCGTGATGTCGCCCGTAATGTCAATCGTCCGAGCAGTCTCCAACGCAGTCGCCGTAGCAGCGTTCCCGCTGATGTCATTCGACAACGTCCCGTTCGGAACATCGTTCGCACGACCAGCACCCAACACCAGAATCTCGCCCGTGGAAGCGTCCACACGAACCACACGAGCCATTTTCTGCACTTGCTCAGACGACCCCGTCGGGCGGGTCGTCGTCAACCCGCCTGTAGGAGCCACAAACAACTCGTCGTTGATGCTGTACGTCGAAGTGTCAAAGCTGCCGACTACGCCAAGGATCGTCGCATGCCCCTCGGCGTTGTGGGCCAACGATGCTTGGCTGATCCCCAACGCAGGCATTGTGCTCGCAGTATCAGCCCGAGAAGGCGACACCTCAACAGCACCAGAAGCCCCTACAGACCCCGTGGCGTACACGGGAGTGCCAGCGCCGATTGTGCTGCCAGACGTGTTCTTGATGTGCAGGTAGACAGGCCCAGCAAGCTGGCCGTGAATGTGCCCTGCATCTAGTAGCCCGTTGACCGTCAGGTCTTCGACTGTCAGGTCTTGGACCGTGAAGTCCAGACCAGACAGGTCGGTATCAAGGTTCAGGGTCACGGTGGCGGCAGACCCGCCACCGCTCAGGCCAGTGCCAGCAACGACGGTTTGGATTACACCGTCAGCGCCGTCAGCACCGTCAGCGCCTGCTGGCCCCTGCGGGCCAGTGGCGCCCGTAGCGCCAGTCGCACCCGTAGCGCCTGTATCACCCTGCGGTCCTTGCGGACCCGTATCGCCTTGCGGACCAGTAGGACCAGTAGCCCCAGTCGGGCCTGTCGGGCCAGTCGGCCCGTCCCTCAGGACAAAGTCGAAGGTGGCGGCACTGGAGGTGCCGCTGTTCGTGACCGACGCTGTGCCAGAGTTTCTCACAGACGTCGTCGTGCCGACCGCGCTCGTTGCTGCTCCACCATCCCCCCCATCTGCTCCGTCTGCGCCTGCAGGCCCTGTAGCGCCCGTAGCTCCCTGGGGGCCTTGAATGCCCTGGATGCCTTGAGGGCCAGTTGGTCCCGTGTCGCCAGTATCGCCTTGAGGCCCCTGCGGGCCAGTTGGGCCAGTGGGGCCAGTTGCGCCAGTAGGGCCAGTGGGGCCATCACCCAGAACAAAATCAAAGACGGCAGCGCCAGAAGTGCCGCTGTTAGTAACGCTCGCAGTTCCAGAGTTATCAACAGAAGTCGTCGTCCCAACAGCAATGGTTGCAGCTGCGCCCGTAGGGCCAGTAGCACCCGTGTCGCCCTGCGGTCCTGTCGCACCAGTCGCTCCCGTCGGTCCCGTTGCTCCCTGCGTGCCAGTCGCACCCTTCTGCGCCAACGTCTGCCAGTTCGTGTTAGAGGCGCCTACAGACGGCAGAGCGTTGCCCGTGTTAGAACTGGTGCGAGACACGAACGTGTTGCCGTTGCCGTCGGCAACGACATCACCAATGTCGTAAGTAGTCGACGAGCTGTAGGTGCCGACGTAGTCAGGCCCGCCCGAAATGTTGACCTGAACTGAAGGCTCGTCAGAGTTCAGGTTGTACTGACGATCTACCCAGTTACCCATTTTCAGCGTGCCATTCTAGGTGGTCGTCTTGGCGACGACGGACTTCCTTAACGTCGTCCCGAACCTCACCAATCCGTTCCGAAATGTCTTCCAGCCGCCGCAAATTAGCGGCGTGCTGGCCAGTGTTCTCCTGCCGAAACTTGGCAGCGAACAAGGCAAACAGGCCCGTTACCAGGGCTGCTCCTGTGCCGCCAAAGATGGCTGCCCACTCAGCCATGTCATGCTGCCTCGACAGCTTCCAAACGAGCAGTCAGTTCCTGCACCGCCTTAACCAACACTGGAATGAGCTGCGTGTACTGCAAACCCATCAAGTCTTCAGAGCTATCCACCAAAGTGCAAGCATTCGCATCAAACCCAGCAGCAGCCAACGCAGAAGAAACCTCTTGAGCGCCCAACCAGAAATTGACGTTCTCTTCGCTGCCAGTCCAATGCCCCTTGAACGGAGACAAACGGCCAACGAAATCTAAACCAGGCACCTCGCCCGTCTTGGTCTTCAACGTCAGGTCAGAAGATTGAGTCAAAGTGCCGAGCTGCAGATCGCCCCACCCGCTATCAGCAGCGTTACGCAGCACAAGCTTGTTCGCTGCTGCGGTTGAGAGGCGCATGACTGCTGCGTACCCCAAGTTTGTGGAACGCCACGAAACACTCGGGTAGTTGCCTTCATCGGAAACGACCAGAGTCGCGCTACCAAAACCTACAGTCGCAGAAGCTGTGCCATGATCGCCTGAAAGGTACAAAGACCAACTGTTCGCTTCGGAATCGTCGTTGTCGATTGAAAGGCGACCGACCATCGTGTCGTCAGCGTCAGACCGCAAGAACCGAGCGTCAGACTCAGTTTCGGTGTAATACCGAGTGTCATGCGTGTGACTGTCGTTGCCGACCGTAGTCGTCAACGTAACGTTTGTGTCACCATCAATGCTAACGTTGCCCGTCACGTCGCCAGACAACGTCAAAGTACGGGCAGTCAGCCACTTAGAAGCAGTCGCAGCGTTGCCAGTCGTAGACGACGAAGTCGTAGCGTTGCCGTTGAACGTAGCTGCCGAAACGTCAACAATGACCGTGCTGCTAGCGTCAAGAACGTCGCCCTTAAACGTGGCATCGGAACCGTTGGTTCCGTTATCCAACACGACGCTGGTGCCGTTGCTGGCAACGATCTGGCCCGTAATGTCGGCGTCAACGTCCAAGTTGCCGTTGACAGTCAACGTGTTAGACACAACCAAGCTGCTGATCGTCTGGGTGCCAGTAATTGGTCGCTCGCCATTCGTCCACACAACGTTGTTGTTGATGTATTGGACCAGCGAGTCAAAGTTGGCGTTGACTTCAGCTGCAACCGCATCGGTCGCAGCAAGGAACGTATTGGGTACTGATACAGACATTGCTATGACCTCGGCTTCTTCGGCAGGTACTTGAGGGTGAAGCCTCTAATTTCCCATTGGACATTGGTTGGGCCACGGAACTTTAAAGCAACGGAGCGGCCCGTGCCCGCAATGCTTCCTGCACGAACAACTTCGTCCTGCGTGGCCGCAGTTCCATACGCCCACTGCTTGTCACCCCAGTTAGACCCAGGATTATCATCAGCGTTGCCGTCATCGTCATCCCACACAAGACTGTCAGCACTGCCCGTACCAGCCATCTCAATCAACAACGTTTTGCGGGCTTCGCCATCGTAATAGTCGAGATACACCTCAGCCTGAACCGTATGTGCCGACGGGCCAGCCATGATGAACTCTGGCCGCTTGTACCGTTTCGGCAAGAACGGCGACCCGCTGTCTAGCCAGCGAGTCTTAAAGTACGAAGAGATTCCTACTTGGGTCGATGTGGCTGCTTCGTTGAACGTGTCGATAGCAGCGTTCGTTTCAAGCTGCACCAGCCCAGACCCCTGGCCTGTAGCCGCCACATGAATAACCTCATAGTCGGCGTTCTGGAACTCGACGTTGGCCAGCATGTCAACGTCGTACACAACCCAAGCCCCAGTCGAAGGGTCAAGCACGAAACAACGAGACGTGTAATCAGTCATGGGTACACGCACCCACACGCGTCCCAGAACGGAAGCGACGTACACTTCGTCCAAGCTAGAAGTGTCTACTTCGCCCCGCTCCATAAGCGGGTACACCTTTTCGAACGCCCAACGGGGTTCGCCGTCGCCGTTGTAGAAGTAGACGCCACGGTCAGGCGAAAAGAACCAGACACCGTCAGGATTGAAGCATACGCCGTTGGTGTTGGTGGCGCCTACAGACGACGAGACTTTGACGACCTGAAAGTTCTGACGGCTGTACCCAAGCACGGCATAGACAGAACGGTTTAGGAACACCAGTAGCTGGTCACGGAACGATGCGATTTTGACGATTTCGTCGCCGTCTTCGTCGCCAACGTCGATCCAGTCGTCTTCGGCCCAACGGTCAGCGTAGCCAGGATGCGAGAAACGCACCCGAGTTGGATGCACGTTGACGCCTTCGTCGGTGTACGCAGCCCACATAAACCCGCCGTGCGAAGCAAGGAACCTGCACTTGGGAAAGATGTCGCCAGTAGCAGTGGCGTAGTCGTTCTGGTACGAGGCGTGAGCGTCAGGGATCTCGTCAGTGGCAGCGTCGGGAGTGCCCAACGGGGTGCCCCATGATTGAGTCAGGTCGGTGCCGCCAGCAAACCACGACTTGCCATTCATCATGGTGTGATCGAGGATTTCGCAATCGGCAGTGTTCGTGATGCTTGTCCATGAAGCACCCGTACTAAAAGCCATGTTGGTCGAGCCAACACCGCCAGCAGTCGCAACAACCTTCGACGTGTTGTTGACCTGATCTCGATGTTCAAACAGCTTCTCGGGGCGAGTGGTGTTGCCAAACGGCTGATAGTCGCCCCAGTCAGACACAGACTTGCGACGTTGCACGCCGCCACGGCGTGAAACGTCCACGTTCAACATGTCAGGCGACTCGTTAGCAGCCAGCATGAACCTGTCTTCGATAGCGTTGTAACCGCCAGTGAAATCAACCTGAGGATCAAGCCTCACGCTGGGGCCACGGCCAGAACGCCTAATGGGAACGGCCATTCAGATCACTCCCATGCAAAGCGAGGATCCATCAGCGGATACATGTTGCGGTTGTAGTCGCCGCCCATCGTCACGCTAATAGCAGGAGAAGGATCGTCGTAAAACTTGACCAGTTCTCGCAGCCGCAAATCAGCCAGATCAGCGTAGTACAAAGCCGTCTGCGGCTCGTCCTGCTGGGCGTAGGCCCTGCCGAGCGCCCAGTTCAGAATTGGGCTGTCGAACTCTGCAGGCATGTCCGAAACTTGATCGCCAGGATCAACAGCCGCAACCCAATCTTTGGGCTTCTTGTAACCACGGATCACAAACGTGTCCGTCGAGTTGTCAGGCGCAGGGTCAAGTACTAGCTCGCCGTTGTTCCACACCGACCAGTAACTAGGGCTGCCTGAAGTGTCGCTATCTCGTGACCTGTAACGGTCACGGGTAGCAATGTCTTGCCATCGCAGATCCCACGAAGGTCCACGAACTTGGCGAATCTCAGCGATCTTCTCAGCGCCGCCGTCTTCAATAAAGGTAAACGTGTAATTGCTTACCCCTTTGCTGCCAGTGAACGTCCAGTCGTACTGAAAGAACGGCCATTCCTGGCGGCGAGTCTGTGCCCGAGTAGCTCCATCACGAACCCACTCGTCCACAAGCGTGTTCGGGAGGTCCGTGGCATCCAAGTCCAGCGTCAGTCGAATCAGTTCACGAAACTTTGCCAGGTTGTACGCCACGGCCCTCTCCAAACAATCGGATCAGGGGCAGGCCAGCTCAAGCTGACCTGCCCCACTCAACTTTGACCCTTGGGTCAGGCCGCAGTCAGGCCGTAGATAACGCCCTGGTGACGACGGCTGTTGATCGTCAGGTTGCCGTAGGTCAGCATCTTCATGGTCCGAGTGTCCTTGTCGACAGGCTGGATGAACGGGCCAGCCTTGAAGAAACGGTCACGGTGAACCTTGAGACGCAGGTACTTCGGGTTGATGAAGTACATGTGGCCAGCGGGGCAATCCTCGTCAAAGAGGACGGGACGGCCCTTGAACTCCAGAGCCTGGAAGCCAGCGTCAGCAAGCGAAGCGTCCATGTGACGGACGTTGTCCTGCAGAAGCGACTCGTAGTCCTCGTGGAGCGACTGCGTGGTCAGAATGAACTGCGGGGTGTCGCCACCGACGGAGCAGTCGTTAAACACGTTGGTCATCTTCTGACGGTCAAGCGTGGTGGTGTCGGTGTGACCGAAACCAGCAACGCCGTTGGTGATCGCCTCAGCGGTCTGGCCAGCATTGTGGATCTGGGAACGCCACCAAGTGTTGTTCGCAGGGTCAATGCCGCCAACGGTGGAGTAACCACGAGCCTCGGAGCCAACGTCGGCAGCGTCGTAGCCGCCAACAAGGTTCCAAAGACCGTTGAAGTCCTTGCCGCTGTTGCCAGTGCCGTCCTCGTAGAACATTTCGTTCATCTTCTGAACGACAGATTCACGAGCGACCTCGATCTTGGTGTTGAGAAGGTCAAGGAACGCAGCTTCGCCGCTGTTCTGAGCCTCTTCAATACCCGAGATCGACACAGTCGAAGCAAGCTGCTTCCACTCGTAGATAGCCGAGCTGACTTCTTCCTGCGGGGTGTTGCTGATTGCGTCAACGCCCGAGTAAGTAGCCGTGTTGGTCGAGTTGTCAGCACCGATCAGCGCTTCCTGAATGCGAGCACCACCGTCGATCTGGATGACCTGCCCCGCACGAGCGAGGAAGTAAGCCAGCGGTCGGGCCTGGAAGACCTGATCAATGAACTGAGGGGTGACCTTGGCAAAGGTCGTGGTCAGGATGTCTGACCAGTTAGCATCGGTGTCCTTGTAACCGAAAGCCATGATGTACTCCTAAGGAGAGTAGGGACGGGATCAGCCGAACGTCAGCCGTTCAGCAGCGGATCTCCAATATCCGAAAAGCCGTTTTCGCTCATCGAATCTCGGAGAGCCTCAGCGAGAGTGTCTCGCCAAGAACCCTGGGAAGCAGGCGAATAGTCCTTCGGACCAGAATCCACGTTGCCGCCAGGAATACCAGCACCTGCCGCCACAACACCCTGCATCATCCGCTTCTCTTCCAGAACCTGCTGCTGCTCTGCCTCAATTGCCCGCTGCGTAGCAGCCGACTCTTGAAGTTCGACCCAGTTCAGATCGCGATACGCCATCTCAACTGTAGGGATGTCGTTCGCCTGCATGTGCCGAAGAACAACTTCATGGTCGAAGTCGCCGTAGCGACTTTGAACATCAGCAAGTTCGTTCATCAAAGCTGAACGCTGCTGCTGCTGTGCGACGGTCCCGACCGTTCCCCGAAGTTGCTGAATCTCTGCTTTCAGCGCAGCCACCTCGGGGGTGTCTGCGGGAGCCTCGATTGGCTCCCCCCACTCGTTCGTAGCTGCAGGAGCCGTAGCTGCTACAGGCTGCTGAATCTTGTAGGTGTTAGCAATCAACTCAACAGTTGCTTTGGGGTCTTGGTCAAGCGCCTGAAGAAGATCAAGTCCTCTTTGGGCGATTCGACGCTGGTTTGCGAGGTCTTGCGTTTTCTGGGTGTAATCCCTGTTACGCATGTACCCCTGTGCCGCCTCTTCCTGGGTGATCACTGTTCCGTCTGGAAGAGTGATTCCGTCGTTTGGCTGCTGCTGACTTTGGGCGGTTGCTCCGTCTTGGAGTCCACTTTCGGTCTGGATCACGGATTGCTCCTTAGGAGTCCACGGGCGGGTTGCTCCTATGGGAACCTAGACAATGTTCAGGAGAACAAAGCGTTCCAAGTGTTCCTGCCGACAACGCCATCGGCCTTTAGGCCACGATGGCGTTGAAAACTCTTTACTGCGGCAGCAGTCATGCGGCCATAAATGCCGTCAACACCGCCAGGATCATGGCCTTTGTCTCGCAGTTGACGTTGCACAAGCTCGACAGCTTTGCCACGAGAGCGACGGCGACGGCTCAACGGTTTTGCTGCAACTTGTTCCCCGAGCGCAGCGACATATTTAGCGACTGCTTCCCAATCAACGCCCTTTGCGCCAAGCTTTGGATCTTTTGGCATAGTGCGGCCACGCTGCAACCAAGCGTACAACTCGCTGCCAGGGCAGCTCGTAGACGCCTTGTCTCGATGGCCCTTAATCCAAAGTTTGTTGTCGTACCGATTCTGGATTTGATCCATAGTCCAACGAATTGATTCCAACGCCTTGTCGGGCACAGGGCCAGATCCCCAGCCCGTGTAGCAAATAGACTCGGTACGGCTGTTCCAGCCTCGGGTGGCGCCACCAACGATGCCGCCGCCTCGCCCTTCGTAGACGACACCTTCTTCGTCGACGAGCCAGTTGTACGCAATAGCGTTCCAGCCACGGGTATCCATGTGGGTTCGTTCGAACGCCTTGAGGGCTTTGGGGCCGCTAGGACCGTTCTGCACACCGCTGTGATGCAGAACAATGCCCACAACCCTGGACGGCTTCAGGCGGGTAAACGGCTTTCGGGGCATGCGAGCGCCCCACCCTGAACGGGTAATAATCGGTCGCATTGTGCTCCTACAGGCCCAGCTGGGCAGCAGCGTCAGCGTCAGCCTGTGCTTGTGGTTCTAGCTGCGGAGCGTCGGCGCCAACGCCGCCGCCCATGCCCAATGCTTGCATAGCTTGACCGTTTACGCCACCAGGCATCCCCATCTGGGGCTGCTGTTGCTGCGGAGGCTCTTGCAAGAACTTCTCAGGGTTCTTGATAGCAAAGCCATCACGGAGCACAACACGCAACAGCTCTTGAACATTGACCTGGCCAGTCTGGATAAACGGACCCATTGCTTGCAGCATGCCCAAAGCCGACTGGCGACGGAACGTCTCGTTCTTCGGGACAGTAGACCCTGCTTCAACACGGAACTCGTACTGGCCCTTGATGTCTTCACGGGTGTAAGGCACAAAGACCGAACCGCCGTCTCGGCCAACTACCTTTGCTGCCTGCTGACCCGTAACGTACTGCTGGTTGATCTGTAGAAGCTTCGTAGCCAGGTTGGCAATAAACGTTTCGACACGGTCCAGCTTCTCGGCAGTACGCACGTTTGCTGCGTCCTGCAACAGGCTGGCTTCGGTGGCGGTACGGCGGATCTGGCCGCCGCCGCCACGCATGAACTCGGTAATGCCCGAGATGTCTTGAATGTCGTTTTCGATTGCCTGTGACCAGTTGTACAGGCCAGGGTCCATGCCGATCTGGTTGACAGGCTGGATCACGTCAGCAAGCGGCACGCTGTCGTCTTCAACAAGGATCACTTCGCCGTCACGCTTCGAAGCGATCTTGGTCAGGTCAGACTGCGAAATAGCAGCCTTGCGGGCCAGATACTTCCGTGCGTAACGGGCACGGTGGTTCATCATCTCAGAACGAGTCTTTGACAGTTCTTTGACCAGCGGGGCGATCATTTCGAGATCGCCCATCGGGTAGAAGTGGTCAGGCACCTCGTAGTTGCGGATCATCTCAAACGGATGACCAAACGCATACGGCATCTTGCGGGGCCGAATCAGGTACTCGGTAGCGCCAGCCGTAAACGTACACATCGTTTGACGTGCCAAGTCGTAGAACTCAAACACTTCAACGAGTTCGTTGGACTCGTAGTTTTCCTGATGGCGAGCGTAGTGGGGGTCTGCCAACGTCAGCCCAGGCATAGCGTTGTCACGAGCTTTGCGGCTGTAGGCAGGGTCAGTCTTTACGTCGTCAATGTGGCGCACGATTCGCTGCGCTACCCAGCGGGCGTCTTCTAGCGACGTAGCCTCGGGGTTAACGAACATGTCGTGGGGCGAGATGCGCTCCAAAACGGGTCGGTCAACAATCGTTTGTTTGGAAGAAGCAATGATTTGCCTAGCTAGGTCTTCATCAGAAGCTGCATCTCTGCCTTCTTCTTCAGCAAGGGCCTGCTCGTCAATCAAAGCGGTCTGGAACCTGAGAGCAAACTCTTCTTCCGTCAGGTCTTTTTCGGCTTCTTCGTAGGACCACAGCATTTTGCACCAGCCGTGGCCAACGATCAAAGCGTCTTTAACTGCACGACGGAACGGTTCCTGCATGCGGTAACGTTCCCACTGGTGGTTCACCATTGCCTGAACGAACACGGCGCGTGTTTCTAGTTCAGGTTGGTTGGCGACTACAGTGATCTGTGGTCGAGAAACCGAAACAGCAGGGTAGATGACGTTGATCGTCGAGAACGCCTGGTTGATTGCAATTCGGTCTTCAGATGCTCGTCCCGAGGCAGGAAAAATGGATTCACCACGGTAAAGGTCGACCATATCGGTCCAACAGTCATCGTAACCTTCGGTTTCCCGCCACTCTTTGGACCGTTCCAGTTCCTGCCCGTAGTACGACAGAAGTTCTGCCTGTGGCTTCTGCTTCGGTTTGCGCCCGAAAACAGGCATGTTGTCTCCTACGAACGAGATGTGCGCTGCAACTCAATTTTGTTTGCACGCGCATGATCTACTGATTCTTTGAGAGCGCCCATTTGTGTCCAGCCTTCAGCTGTCGACATACGGAACGGGCGCCCTCCCTTGCCCACAGGATCTCGTCCTTGAGCAAACTCGTCATGCCAATGCTTCATCTTGCAAGACCAAGACACAAGCTGGCCTTTGCCAGTGCATGGCACTTGATAAAACGTGCGTGACTCGTGATGAAAGCGTTGGGCCGTGCCCCCGCAGGGGCACGGCTCATACGTCAGATCCCACTCGGTCGGCAGTGGTTCTTCAGGTGCAGCGTCACGAATGCCCATCAGGCAAACGTATCAAATGTCCTGCGCGCCGCCAGGCTTGGCGAACCCACCAATCGGGCCACCCATTGCGCCTTCAATAGTGCGAACGTCAGACCCGTCGTGCTGACCGCCAACAGGGACAATGCCGCCCTGAGCGTTGCTAGGCAGTTCCGAGCCTCCGCCAGGCGCCGCAAAGCCACCCATGACTTGGCCGTCATGCGACTTCACCATTTCACCAGCACCAGTGCTGTCATACTGCAGTTTGTCTGGACCCATTACAACTCCCGAATCTAGGGACAGAACATGTTCAAAGCACCCTGGACGGTGTCTAGGAGATCACCCAATCCTCTTCAACATCAAAGCTGTTCTCCCATTTCTGCAACTCTTGCTCGTACCACGCCAACGACATGTACGGGTACTCGACCTCTTCCTGATACTCAGGAGCGTAGGCAAACTCTAAAGCGTGAACAGCCAACGCCAACGAAATCACACGGTCATCGTGCGGCGAACCAGACATGCCGCCACGACTGTTACGGGTAAACCGTGACAGCTCTGCACACGTCGCCACGGACGGCACCCCGTCCGAGCGACGTTCACGCAACCACTTGTGCAACTTGTCAATCATTAACGGCTTAGTCACACGGGTCGTCTTCCAACCCCACTCCATCTGCCGCTTTTTGCTTGTTGAGTTCAACGCCATACGACGCCAAATGCGTCTGTACCCCAACTTGCGCAACTCAGTCACAGTCGTCAGACCATGGTTGTTGACTTCAGGCAAAACCAGGGCCGTGTTGTACCACGTCCCCAACTTGAACAGCTCATACGCAAACAAGTCAGGTTCGATGTGGCCATGCCACTCCGCAACAATTCGGGTTTCGTCACCAACCGCCAACACATGTGCGCTGCTGTAGTCGCCATGTTTCAAACCCTCAGCAACGTCAGCGCCAATCACATACGACGTATCTTCCTCGGGCAACTCCCACACATGCACAAACGACGACGAAGCCAAATTCTCAACAGGCTCAAACG
>BCSF01000496.1_pt1 | contig 15219 bp, 13 predicted proteins | sample 1016431 | NCBI WGS metagenome assembly BCSF01 (sample SAMD00045685;SAMD00045686;SAMD00045687;SAMD00045688;SAMD00045689;SAMD00045690;SAMD00045691;SAMD00045692;SAMD00045684;SAMD00045690;SAMD00045691;SAMD00045692;SAMD00045684;SAMD00045685;SAMD00045686;SAMD00045687;SAMD00045688;SAMD00045689, study...
TTTTTGTTACTCCAGGATTATTACCTCTTCCAGGTGGTTCATCAAACTTATATTCATAACCTTCATTACTCTGCCCTCTAGGTCCTAATTGACCTATAGCGTTATATGCTTCATCAGGTTCATCAACTGTACTAGGTCCAACACCACTAGGTCCACTACCACCAGGTCCACTACCACCAGGTCCACCATTTGGCGTACCACCAGGTGTAACTGTTGCTTCTGTAACTTCTTCTTTAGTTACTTTTTTTCCTGTGGTTATATCATAAAATTCATTATCAAAAGCATCATATCTCCAACCAGGTTTGTTTTCTGCTACCCAAGTAGAGTAAGCATTAGACCCTTGTTCTACACCCATTAAAGCATCAAAAAAAGCATCTCCTGCTCCACCAGCTTCTGGTCTTATTAAATCTGTTCCTGCATTAAATAATCCACCTAATGTTTCTTCTAATACTGCACCTGTTGATCTAGTTGCTACTCCTGCACCAATAGCAGCTGCTCTTAAAAAAGCTCCTACTTTTTCAGCTAAAGTAGCATCTTCAGAATTATATTGACTTCTAGCTTTTTCTACATCTTCAACTAATTTGATATATTCATTAGAACCCATATCACCACGAACAGCTCTTTCCCATCCTCTTTTAATAGCAGAACCTAAAGAGGTATCTGTAATACCTAATTCTTTGTTTAATTTATCTACATCATAAGATGTGGCATCAATAGATATTGATGGACCAAATTCAATGCTATTAATTAAATCTGTAAAACTTCCACCAGTTTGTGTTTGACCTGTTGTACTTGGAGGAGAAGTAAAAAATTTAGGTGGTTGTAGATTAAGTAACATTTCTTCTTCACCTGGTATAACTAATCTTCTATTACCATCTTTGTCATAAATAACAACAAACTCTCTACCATTTTCATCCGTTGTAGTTTCTAATACATCATCTTCTTCTGTTGTAGTATCAGTTGTTGTAGTATCTGGTGCTTTTACTCCTATAATAAAACCAACTTCTCTTCTTCTTTTATTTAGTTCTTCTTGCCCTTTAGATGCATTTATGTATGCTTCAGCAGCTGCTTTAGTATTAGGTCCATTAAGACCATCTATAACTCCTGGGTCAAATCCTGCATTTTTAAGAAGTGTCTGTGCATTTCTAACAGCTTCATTACCACTAACGCTTGGTGTAGTATCAGTAGTTGTAGTAGTTGTAGTAGTTGTAGGAGTTGTAGTAGTTGTAGGAGTTACTCCAACATCTTCTAGTTTTTCTTCAACATCTTTTTGATCTACAGGTTTACCTGCACCAGTTAATCCTTTGTTATCTCCACTACCTGGTGGAGTGTCATACAAGTAAGTAGCTTGTTCATCTGTTAAGTTAGGATCAGGGTTTCTACTTCCCTTAGTTCCTTGTTGCCCAAGTAAGTTATATGCCATTATTGAATCTTTATCCCTCTACCAATATCAGTTTTTATCTTAGCTGCTTCATATGAACCTGCTGCTTTAGGAACTTGTGATTTGAATTGTGATTTAGTGTTCATAGGAAACTTCTTTCTACCACCATCACTCATACCATTAGTAATAGCATCAAGTACAGTAGCTGCTTCCTTTTCTACAATTTTAGTTGGATCAAAAGCACCTTTGTAATATTCTGTATCGCTTTGTGGTAGTCCTAAAGTAGCAACATTTGTATCTATTTCAGACATCATTTGCATCTGCTCTTTCATATTCTGCATTACCTTGTTTACATATTGCTCTACTGTTACACCAGTGTCATCTTTTTTATTCTTTACTGCATCAAAACCTTTTTCATAAGCTAACTTAGCATCATCTGGTCCTGCAAAATGAGCTATTGCTGCAAATTCCCAACCTCCATATTTTTCAAAGTTGTAATTAAAATGCCAAGCTGCAACTTTATTTTGTGCAACTGGATCTTCTATATTTGCACCAGGTAAACCTGCTTCAGTAGAATACCAATCCCACCATTTAGGTACAAACTGATAAGCACCATATGCACCAGTAGTAGGGTTTCCTTGTGTGTAATCAACTTTACCTCCACCTTCAACTAATGCTAAACCTAATCTAAATGCTTGTAGTTCTCTTGGATCTGCCATACTATCTCCTTGTACCGAGAATAGTGCCAAGCATAAGGCGACCAGTGTTTTGGATATCATCATTAGCTTGTAACCTATCCTTTTCTTTTGTTATAAGATTATTAAAGTTTTCGTACAACCTACCAGTCGGAGATACTTCTTGCATACCTGTTTCAGATACAACATCTTGTATATCTCTATTTCCTATATTACCTGTTTCTAACTCTTGTACAGTAGGTCCTAAGGCAACTTGTTGTAACTCTGCTTGTTGTTGTGATTGTAATTGTGTATCATTGTAAAATTGATCAGCAAGTAATGTTAATTCATAGTTTTGTGGATCTCTACCTAAACTTTCAGTAAACAAGTTTCTTATTCTTGTTGATACTTCTGCATAGTCTGGTGGTAAATAAACAGAAACTTCTTCTCCACTTGGTAATGGTTCATTTTGATATAACAGTAATGATTCATTCCAAGCAGTTGATTTTTCTCCTGATTTAACACCAATTCTATTTTGTCTGCCTAATACTAATCGTATAGCTGTTGCTGTACTCGTATCAAAGTCGCCAGGTGTAAATGCACCTCTAGCTAATAGACCACCTTGTATAAGTCTTGCTTGTAAACTGTATAAATCTTCTGTTGGTAAGTTAGCAAAGATATTGTACTCATCACCTTCTCTGTAAAAGTCTGTTGCTCCTGCATTTCTTGGTAAGTAATCACTTGGTAATCCACCTATAATTGATTTTTCTGCTTCTCCAAAACCAAATAATCCAGTTAGATCAGCCATTGGATCTGATGCAGTATCAAGTCCTGTAGAAATTAAAGCGTTATTTACTTTACCAGCATCAATACCTTTTTCTATAGCGTACATTTGTACATCATCTATAGAGTTCATTAGTTGCATTTGTTGAATATCATCTTCAGATAATATAGGGTTTGAACCTGCAAGACTATCCTGCTCTACGATTGCTGCTACAAATTTATCTACATCATTCATCTATATACCTAATAATTCCATATCTGAGATTTCTTCTCTAAGGTCATTTTCTAAAATGCTATTCCAAAGAGGTCCAAATTCAGGATATTCTAATATAAGTTTAGTCGCATAATTTCTTAAATACTGTCTTGCCTTAACTAAATCCTTGTTACTTTTTATAGAACTTGGTGCATAATTTCTTTTGATTGCTTCAGCTACAATCCTGTCATACTGTTGTCTGTATTTACCATAAGCAATAGCTGCATTATTAGCTTTAAGTTTTTCAATAGGTGTGTAATCCTCATTAATCCAACCAGTAACAAAACTAGATGAACGATCTGGTAAATATGTTTCTCCACCCATTTCTCTAAGCAAAAAGTCAGTATCTGGTTTATCTACTTCAAAACCTGCATCTTGTCCATATCCCCAATATTGTTCCATAAGTTGTGACTGTTTCATCCATTTAAGTAATTGTGCAGTTTTAACATTTGTATTCATAAGTGTTGAATTACCTATCTTTGTATTTCTTAAAAAGTTTTCATAAGCTATTGAACCTAACAATCTATTTTTAGCTAGTACCCATTGTTCAGGTGTTCTTGGTGCAAGTGTTCCATCAGATAAAGCATTAAGGTACGCATCATAACTAAATTCATTATCAACATCTGTTGGAGTTAAGTAGAAAGCAGTAGTATTAAAATCTTCGTACAAGTCTTTGTTTTCTCTAGCCCAATCTGCACTGAATACTGTAGCTGGTCTTGCTACTACTGATCTGGATTTAGAAGTTAACATAGCTGTTGGATCAAGTCCAAACTCTTGTATAAACCTCTGTGTTGCTTCATAGTCATCACCTTGTGCAGCTGATTTGTAATCTCTGTATGTATCTGCAAGTGCCTCTACGAAGAAAGCATTACCTGACTTATCTGTTACTGACCATATAGGAGAAGCAGCACCTGCTGGACCTATAAGTTGTGAAGCACCTCTAATCATAAATATTCTTTGTGCGTAATCTGTAGCTAACTGTAAACCTTCTTCTGCTCCTTGTGGAGTTGAATCATCAATAGCACCAGCATAAATTAAGGCTTTGTAAGTATCTATTACAGTATTGTTAAACATCCTATTTAAATCTGCACTGCCAGTTCCACCTTGTTTATACGCTTGATAAAATTTCTTTAACCAAGCTGGAAATGGTACTGCATTATTTAAAAAACCACTAGGTGGTGTAAAGTCACCAAATATTAATTTATTGTATTTACCTTCAGCAGGGAATTGTTTTCTTAAATAACTAGCAGGTACTCTTATTATTGGTCCTACACCAGGAATAATATCTGCTACTAAGTTAAGAGATGATACATAAACAGGAAACTCTGCCTCTACTCCTGTTCCTTGAAATTCTGGGAACATCCATTTTTGTACTAAACCTGTTCCAGGATAACCAAAAACTTCTTCTCCATTAACAGGATTTGTATAAAAGAATCCTCTTTGACCTGTTGGATCAGCTAATGGGTTTGGCTCACTACCACTTTGTACTAGCTTGTTAAGGTTTACTAAGTTTTTTCCACCAGCTTTATTTGTAATGTCTGACCAAGTTTTAAAGATTTCAAGATAAGCCTCTAAGAATGGGAAAGCAAATCTAAGTGAATCTCCCACAACAGTTCTTTCAGATATATCATAAAGAAGTTTCTTTGTTTGTGTCAAAGCATCTGATGCAATCATCTTGTCATAAAGTTTTACATCTGTAATAGCTTCAGCAGGACCAGAGAACTTAGCATTGTTTATCTTTTTAAGATACCCTGCTAGTTTAGGGTCGTACTTAGTAAATTCTTTAAGAGCTGTATTTGCAATAGTAACCATTTCATCTCTTGCATCTTTACCTAAGAACTCTATAGTTTCTGAAACTCGTTTCCAATACAATCTTCTGAAAGCAGGTGAACGAGAAAGTTTATTAGTTGGAAGTGTCATCAAAGTTGTGAACATACTGTTGATAGTTTTGTCATATGTTTTTTCTAATTGGAAAGTAGGATCAACATAACCTCTAACTAATTCTGGCATATCCTCTATGTAAGTACCAAAAAATCCATTTACAATATCATCTTGTGCTTCTTTAAATAAAGGAGCTATTAAAGCCAAATCTTCTTCTGTGATTTTTCCATTTATGTAATCATCAGCTATCTTATCAAACTCTTTATCTCCCATTTTCTTTTTAACTTTATCTGCTTTTGCTTTAGATCTGGCAATAGCAGCTGCATCAAGAAAGCCCATTTTCTTTCCGTTAGTTGTTGTAAACTTACCACCATTAGCAATCATATTAAGTAAATCTTTGTTAGCTATATCTTGTACCCAGTTCAATGCACTAGATGCTTCATCTGCAATAACTCTTCCACCAAGTGTTTGATTCAAAGCTGCTCGTAAATAATATACATACTCTAAAGCAACCTCATCATCTCGTAAGGCATTGTTAAACGGATGTGATTCCTGTCCTACTACTTTTTCTAATCGTTCTTTTAAGTCTTTGTTTTTTAATCTGTCTGCAAGTTTTCTAAACTCTTGTTCTTTTTGTAGAGGTGTTAAGTCACTAGCATCTATCTTAGCTAACAACACAGCAACATCATCATTAATGATTTGATAAATAGTACGAACTGCTGCTTGTTTATATTCAGGAGCTGTCTTGTCAAACTTACCCCAACGACCAGGATTAACTGCTTTTCTTCTATTTATTCTTACATTGTTAATACCAGTCTGTGAGTTTAGGTAAGCTAAATCAGAAGCCCAATCTCCACCTGCTGCTTCTCCAGGTGTTAATGGATCAACACCTTTTCTAAGTTTGCCACCTTCATCAGCACCTACACTTCTACCAAATACTCTAGCTATAACTTGTATTGGTGCTAAAGGTGCAGAAACTAATCCTCTTGATATAAGTCGTAGTTGTTCTTCACCTACAACTTTTACAGTCCAAGCAGGTTTTAACAAAGCTAAAGGTTTAAAGACACTAGAGTTATACCAATCTAAAAACTGTATAAAAGATTCTGACTTATCTCCACCGATAGTATCAACAAGTTTTGTCATATTACCTCTTAGGTTTTTGTTCATTTGATTAGATGCTTTTATAACATCATTAAGTTCTGGTAAGTAAACAGTGTTATTAAGTTGTGTAGAAAATAAAGCTCTACCTATAGTTTGATTAGTTACATCATCAACACCTGCACCTTTTAGAACTTCTGTCAAAGGAAAGTTTTTACCATTCATATCCATTCCGTATAGACCTTTGTTCATATCTGATGCAATTTTTGCATCATCAGAAAACTCTCTAGTTATCTTTGTTGCTGCTTTAGCAACAGATTCTTTGACACCTGAATCAATTAAAACTTTTCTAAAATCACCCTCTAACCAATCAGATACAACTTTGTTTAAACTAGCTCCTATGTCGCCACCTTTACCATAGGCATCAATAGCATTGTTTAACAGTTTGTTAGCTAAATCAGTACCTTCTTCAGATTGTTTTAGAAATGCTTTAGATTGTAAAGTAAATCTATATAAATTTTGTAAAGCATCAGCAGGGTCATTAGCATCTACTAATCTACCAAATGCAGGAGCAAAGTATAGTTTCATAGCTTTTTGTAAACCATTACCTCTAATAACTTGTGGAACATACATATTGGTTGCTTCTATAAGTCTTGCTGATCCTAAACCTTCTGCTTTATCCATACCTTCTCGCACAACTTTGCTAGACAAAAACTCATCCATAATTCCTTCTGCTTGTTTATCATATTTAGTTATACCTGATTCTGATTTAAGTTTTTTTAAGTCAGAAAACAATGTTGCATCTGTAATAGATTGTTTGGTTCTAGTCATAAATTCAAATGGGTTATCAGCATTTTCCCAAAGTAGTTTCTTAAATTCTTTACCTTTGCCTCCAGCAAGATATTGTTGTAAAGTAGGTCCGTGAAAGGTACTTCTTATACCCCTTGTAATAACACCTGCATCATCAAGTCTTTCTGCAACTTGAAATAATTTTCTAGCATTTTTAATTTGACCTACTCCAAATGTTGCCCAGTTTTCAGGAGATATTAATTGAAAACCAAAGTCTAATGCACCCGATCCAAACTGTGCTTGTTTAGTACCTGGTTCATATAAGTCGTATAAACCAAGCTCTTGAAATACTTTTCTACCAGGAGATACAGATGGATTGAGTCCTGCATTTTTAAATTCTTGTCCTAGCTCACCTTGGAACTGTACAATATTTTCTGCTGTTTCTCTTGATTCTATATCTATCTGTGTACCTAATACATTTTCTAAGACATACTCTCTTGCTTGTATTGGGTCATAACCAGCAGAAACTAATCTTTTATATTCTTTTGTATCTGATGGATCAGTAGAAAGTTTTAACCAACCTCTACCTAAATCAAATTGTTCTCCAGATCGTATAGCTTCTAACATCTTAGGAGTTCTTAGTGTTCCTTTAACTGCTTGTTTATAAGCATCTCCAAAAGCCATATCAGGATTTTGGTCTTGTAATTCATTAGCTCTAGCTAAAGCAGGAAATATAGCTTCATAAATGTCAACAAATCCTGTCACTCCTGTTCTTATAGCAGGTTTAACAATATTATCTATAGGACTAGAAGCTACTTGAAAGAACCTATTGTTTTTAATTTGGTTAGCTAAAGGATTTTCAGAAGTAAATCTTTTTATTTTATTGAAAGCATTTTCTTTTTGTACTGCTGCTTTCTTTGCAATCTCTTCTAACCTATTGTCATCAAATCCTAATCCTAATTGTGCTGCTGCTGCAATAACACTAGGTGGTAAGTTAGGATAACTGTTAGCAATCTTTGCTGCTCGTTCAGCTTCCTCTTGTGAAACTACTGGTGATATCTCTGCCTTTGTTGCAAACTGTTGTTGAAATTGGTCATCAAAGATGTCATCATCATATCCAAAGTTTTTAATTACCATCAGTCAAAATCCACCAACTGTAATAAGGCTGTATCTCCAGTAAGAGCATACATTTGATATAACAAATCACTTACACCTTGTTGTTGAGGGATTGCTGGTCCTACTCCTGGTCCAATGTCTAATCCTGCTGTTACAGGTTCTGTTGGTCTTTGTGTTGCACCAAACACATCTACATTAGGCATAGGTCTTGTAGGTCTTGCCTGTGCTTGTGGTGTTCCATCTTTTGGTAATGGTGAAGCCTGTTGTTGTTCTGTTAATGCTTTTTGCTCACCATACTCAACACCTGGTATTCTACGAACAGCCTGTGTATTGTCTTGATAGTTCCTACCTGCTGGAGGAACATTAGCATTTCTATTAGTTATTCCTTTGTTACTCGGTGATCTCGCCATTTTCATCCTCTTCATCTTCTTCAAAAAATTGAAACGCAGAACTTATAATCATATAACCAAATGGAAATACTAAAGGAGGTAGTTGATCAATGTACATTTTACCTTTTGGTTTAAATATATCTTCTTCTAAAATTATGTCATCACAAAGCTCATCTACATCAACTAGACAAAAATCTACTATTTCTTCAAACTTTTTATTAATAGACATTATGCACCCATTCCACCAAGTAGTTGTGCTATGCCTGGTGGAGGTCCTTGTGGTGGCAAGGCTCCTCCTCCAAGCAATTCTTGTTCAGCTGTTGGTATCTCTGGCTCTTCTGCTGTAAAGAACTTATCTAAAATATTTTGCATATCATCTGGATTCTTTCTTATCTGCACAACAGCCATAGTTGCTTTAGGGTCGCCCTGTTGGGCTTGTGCTAACAATGTATCAAACAATACACTGTCTGCTTTTTCTTTTGTAATTCTATCGTTAACTCTGACAAGGTTATCTAAACCATCAAGGTTCTCTTGTAGTGTTTGTCTATCTATAATTCCAGCTTGTAACAACTGTAAACCTGTGACTATCTTCTGTGGTTCATCATAACCAGCCATAGCTCCATACACTCTTCGTGTTTTATAAGAACTTATGTCTTTTGCTGGATCGTATGTTTCTGAATAAAAAGTATTATCCATATAACCAGATAGTGATTTTGTACTTCCACCATACATTTTTGCATCCCACTCTAATCGTTTAGAGTCAATCATTTCTATAGAATCAGCCATAACTGTGTGGTACTCTCTAATCATAAGTGACATAGATGCACCGAGTTCTTCAAGTCCTCTACCAGTAGCAAAAGCTAAAGGTGACTGTGAATCATCAGTTGTAGGATATGAACCACCAACACGAAGTTGTCGTTCTATTCTATCTATCTGTTGGAAAATCTGATAAGGAACATTAGATGCTGGTTTAGAAACCTGTGTACCTGGAGCTAAATAGTTAACAGCGAATCTACCTTTACGATATTGTCCACTCTCTATCTCTCCAGAAATGTTTGTTTCTGTAAACACTGCATCTTCCATTGCTATTATTGACATCACATTAATCTTTGCCATAGAAGCCATAAGCCCTATGATCTGGTCATACTGTCCTTGCAATCTATCAAAGGCAAATTTCTTACCGATAACAAACGCAGGTCCACTATCAAGTGGATTTGGTATGAAGTCAAGAATAGTTGCAGAAGTCATATGGAAGATATAAGTACCTTCTAAGTTGTAATACTCTGCTAATAAATCTCCATCACCATTTGAGTTCGCCCAACTACCATTGTACTGGTCAGTATAAGCTGAAGCGTATGCACTACCGACACCCATAAACTCTGTGTTAAAAGTATCGTTAGACATAATGGTGTTTGCATATTTTGGATAGGCTCTCGCTAAAGCATCTTTAGGTACTCTACGAATAATAGCCATATCTTTAGGTTGTTGGTCTGCACCAAAGTAACCTGGGAAACAAGTGTATGGATCACGAAGTTCTGCACAAGGGTAAGGTGTACCATCTGCATCTTTCTTCTCTCTAATAACCCAAACAGCAAAACCATAACCAGGTAGCCATCTACCTACTTGTGGCATTTGTAAATCTAATTTCTGTACCTCATCATAAGCATTAACGATTCTTCCAATCTTTTCAGCTTTCATTCTTGCTCTGTCAGAATCTTTACCATTAGGTACATCTACTTTAAGGTTAGGAATACGACCAATCTTTTGTGCCAAGTGTTCTAAACCTGACATCATAAGGTTAGGTACAGGTACTTGCCAATCTTGGAAACCTTTTAGGTTATCTCCAAGTAATGCTTGAATACCATCAGGACCACCATTCATAATGGCACGAATACGACCTCTTGTAGAGTATGCAGCATTGTTATCAAAATGTAACTGTGTTATTGCATATTGTATTTGTTCTGGTGTCATCTTAACTCCAAGGACTTTCGTTCATATCTGTTATATCCCATTCTCCAAAACTTGGTTCATAATCTAATCCTACCTCGGCTAATCTTTCTTTTTGCATTCTTCTTATAACTTTCATTGGAAACCAAGAAGCCATAACAACATCTGACTTATTATTTCTACCAGATTGCCTACTAGCACCAGTAGAAAAATAAATTAGTTGTCTACGATATATATTACTCTTTGTTTCGCTTTCTGCACTACCATAAGGCAAACTTATTAATTCCTCTTTAAATAATTCTCTCATACTTCCTACACCAAAGATAGGATCAAATTTGTTTTTTTGTGTTTGGTGTCCTTCAAGATAGATACCTGTTCGTGAACAGTAATCTTTTAAATCTTTATCTTGTCGTATAGCTCTCTGAAAACCATTCTCCTCAATAACCCAATGTGATAAGTTATACATCTCGTGCCATTTCTTTATGGTTTCTTTAGCTTGTATTACTCCACCACCTTCTTGATTTTCTATATCTACCATATACATTTTTCCTGTGTCTGTATTAACAGCCCACAAGAAACAGGCTTGATAACCTGTAGAAGCTGGGTCAAGTCCTGCAATCAAATGTGTTCCTGCTGGTACCTGCCCTATAACTCTGTTTACATCTCTGCATACATCAATTTCTTCTACATCAAACATTGTTATACCATCTACAAATGCTTTGTTAAGATACACCATCTCAAAGATAGCTTTACCACCTGTGGTTTCAGCTGCGTGTAATCTTGACAATAACCATTTGTAACTTCTCTTTCCTGCCCACAACATACAATCTGTATGTAACTCTATATCGTTCTCTGGCAGTACACACTCTGTACTATGTGCCTCTTCTACGATTGTGGTCATCTCTGGGTTTTCTAAAAGAAAGTTATATAAATCCTCTGGATGCTGTCTTGATCCAATAACTACAATAGCTGTATGTTCCTCTTTACGACTAGAAAGTGTTGTTGTCCACCATTGTCTAGTTTGCTCCCTAGCACTAGGTTGTATCGTAGTTCCGTGGTCCTCAATGTCATCAGCAATAATCAAGTCACAGTCACGAGAGAGAATCTTTCCACCTTTACCTACTGCAACCATTGTTGGTGATTTAATACCAGTCACTGTTCTAGTAGCAGTTGTAAACTGTCCTGATGTCCACGACTTACCTGATCTATTCTTAGGTTTAAATGTTTGTCCTGGTCCACAAAAATCCTCTATAAGTTTTTCGTTATGTTCTAAATGGTCAACTACAGCACCTACTGCATTCTTAGCAATCTCTTCGTTACCACCAACCCACATAATTCGTACATTAGGATTTCTACATATCTGCCATATAGCAAAGTGTGTTAACAAGTCAGTCTTGCCGTGTCGTGGTGGACTAAGGATCATCTGTTCTCCACCTTCATCAATAGCATCTAAAATAGATTGAATCCATCTTTGGTGAAAGTCTGCTGTTTCGTATATCTCTCCAGTTTCTGTTTGGAAATACCTATCTCTAAAATCTTCAAATTTCTGTAATGACTCAACTGCTTCTTTTGGCGTTTCCCAATTAGCTGCTGCTTTTAAATTAGATTTATCTATTAAGTATGCTTCGTGCATTTTAGTAACCATAGGATTGCTAATACCTAGCAACTTAGCTACTTCTTGTTTTTGTATAAGTTTCTTTTCAACTGCTTCAGCAAACTGTTTAACATAATCTTCGTAGTGTTCTCCACGACTTACAGTCATCTGTGATGTGTATTGATCAGCTTTCTTTTGTTTATATTTTTTATGTCTAGCTTTTTGTGAACATTGAGTAGAACAATATTTTTTTCTATTGTCTTTAGCCGTAAACTTTTTTTCACAACCTTTGTTGCTACAAACTTTGCGTTCAGCCATTACTTTTTTTTCTTTTTAGGAAATCCAGCTTTCATATTTGCATAAGCCTTTGGACTAATTGTAGATTTCTTTTTAGACCTACTGGTCCCAGCTTTTTTTCTTTTATTAATATTATGGTACAGACCTTTTTTAGCTGCCATCTTTTCTCCTCACCAAGCTCTGCACGACCAATATCGTGCAGTTGTTTTATCCTTAGCTGTACTACATTTGTGTCTAGCACGAAACGAAGCTCTAGCTGCTGGATTGTTTTTTCTAATCTTCATATTAGGGTCGCCAAACATTATTTTCTTGACTTTCCCATTTTTCATTACAAAGACTTTAGATTTCTTACGACCATAGCCAGGCTCACCCTTTCGTATAGGGCTAGGTGAATTTAACTTCACTGTCATTCCTCGCCACTCAGCCATTACTTCCTTCTTCGTACTTTATTTTTTTTATTAGCCTTCTTTGGCATATACCCTTTTTTTGGCATTGTATCTCCTATACTATATCTTGTATGAGTGATTATATCAAAGGTAGTAAATACCCTAATAGTAAACCCTCTACTTCATATAGTAGTGGAAGGATCTGCGTTCACAAAGAATGTAACACAGTTATTTCTAAATATAATAAATACAGGCACTGCAATAATCATAAACCCAGATCATACCCTAGAATCAAAGGTCGCAATGCTCCTAGTGATTTACAAGAGCCGTTGGGGTAAAAAAAAATTTTTATTCAAAGAAACTAGATAAATCGTTTTCGCTGCAAGTAGGACATAATCCATTATTTAGTTTATCTTCCCAAAAAGGATTGAGGCACTGGTCGCAGTCTTGTACTTGTATCTCACTCATAAAAAATACTATACCATACCCTAGAAGAACTAGGGGTTTTTTGGTTAATCACAAACAGGGAAGTGTTTTGATATATTCATTATATACCAATTAAGAAACTAAGTCAATAAACAAAAAGACCTGGATTGCTCCAGATCCTTTTGCCGTACAGTCTGTCCATTTACTGTAATGAAAAATATGAAATTCACAAAGAACATTTAGCACCCTAAGATGTTAAGCTCTCTCTTTCTTTCATAAAATTGAATCATATCCTCATATGATTACCTGGTGTTTCCAGGTACTTGCATATTAGTTAAGTTATGATAGTATGACAACAACAAACAAAACATTTCTCTAGCTCTAAGGAAAGGAATGTTGGATCAACACTAAAGGGAAAGTGGATTAGCTAGACCATCATAACTAGGGTTAAAGCCTATTACTTCACATATTTATTTGTTACTATTTTTAGTTCATTCTGGTTTTGGGAGGGAGTGACACAGGGTTAGAACCACAATAAAAGATATTTAACTAGAATTAATATTATGAAATGTATAGAGTGTAAAGAACACTTAAAACAGATTAGAGAAAATGTTTATTACTGTAATTCTGCACCTACTGTATGTTCACAATCAACCAAGATCGTGAACGATAACTAAACAGTTTCCATACATTGACTAAGGTGTTACGTATACGATAGACACACCCTTATATTGACATATGCATTGTGTCCGATAATCTATATTATGTTGCGTTAATTAATGTTTTTCTGTATCAAATATCCTATATAATCAATGTTTAAAAGGTTTAACGCGTGTATGTCTACGAATAACACCATATAAAGTTTTTTAATCATATAGTGGGTATCTTTTAAGTCAGATTGAGTACGACAGTAATAATATTTAATAAGATTATCTAACCCTTTGAATCCTCCAACAAATTAATTAAAGTTCCTAGAAATTTTAAAAGTTTATGATCTGGATGTTAATTTTTTTTTGGCCCACAACAAAAACAAAGTTTTGTATTTTTTTTATTCTCCAGATCTAATAATTAATTTTTTAACTATCTATATATATATATGTATAATGGAGGTTACACAAACGAAAGGGAGATTATGCCGAAATTAGAAAGAATAGATTTATGGGTTTGGGATGAATCTATGCAAGAGTACAAGAGCCAAAGGAGTATAGGGTGGGAAGATGTAGACCTTATACAAATATCAGATGATGTTGATTCAATAGAAATATTTATTGGACAGAAAGGAAAAAATAAATAATGAGTATTAATTATTTTACAGAAGAAAAAATATTAAATAAAGACCTACAAACTTTTAATGAAAAAAAGGGTGTAGAAATTTATTATAGTGGTGGAGGAAATTGGCATTTCTTCTATAAAGGATTTCTAATAAATTCAGATGATGTAGAAATAGAACATAACTTAGAAAATTATGAATTATCAACTGTATGTTATTTCGGTTATTGGGATGGATACAAACAATATGGATTTCACCAAGAATTTGAAATGGGTATTGAATTATTAGAAATGTTAGATTACAAAGAACTAAGGGAGGTATAAATCTAATGGATAAAAAAACAAAGTTAGAGGGTAAGAAATATTCTGACAATATTATAAAAGATATGGAAAGAATATTAAATTATTCAGATGATGAGGATAGAGCAGAAGAAAACCAAGAAGAAATTATAAATTATGGGTTAAGTCTAAGCAAGACAACAACTATTAATTATTTAATTTCTTATGGTGGACCCTCTTACAGAATACAAATAGAAGTGGGACAAGATAGCGAAATTCTAGCTATTCGCCCACAGTATCAAGATTGGTACACTCAATGGGTAACAATGGAAACAACAAAAGAACAACAAGCTATATTAGAGCAGTTTGTAGAAGTTTCTTATATTGTTGAACATATGACGGATGCCGATAATATTAATTGACTAGCTTAAACCCTATGGATCAAATTCCTAGGGTTTTGGATATTCAAAGGGATATCAAACGAAAGGGAAGTAATGGAAAAAGAATTAAAAATAACTTGTACTAGTTGCAATTTATTAAATAAAATTAATTTACTTGAACTAAAACTATATAAAGAATTTAACTGTATTTTATGCAGTCTAATTATTTTAATTGTTGATTAAGAACTAATTAAAGAAATGGGGGATAAAAAAAATT
>BCSF01000497.1_pt1 | contig 15169 bp, 28 predicted proteins | sample 1016431 | NCBI WGS metagenome assembly BCSF01 (sample SAMD00045685;SAMD00045686;SAMD00045687;SAMD00045688;SAMD00045689;SAMD00045690;SAMD00045691;SAMD00045692;SAMD00045684;SAMD00045690;SAMD00045691;SAMD00045692;SAMD00045684;SAMD00045685;SAMD00045686;SAMD00045687;SAMD00045688;SAMD00045689, study...
GGACGGGGCCGTGCGCCGCCCCCCGGCCCCGATCGGCGCGCGTCCCCCAGGGGGGATAGGGCGGAAGGTCCGAGGCCGTCACGCCGCCTCTGAGGCCCCGTAGCGGTCGAGCATGGCCGCCCGCCCGTCTGCACTGCCGACGGCGTAGCCGGCCCACAGAGCCCCGCAGAGCGTCAGGATCCACCCGATGCAGCCGACGGCCCCAACGACGATGAAGAGCCGATCCAGCCGCGCCGCATCCACGAGGTAGCGATCCGGCTCAGTCATCGCGCCCGCCTCCAGCCATGGCCTCGTCGAGGTCGATCACCGCATCGGCCGGCTCTGTCACCACCCGGGCCGCGATCGCCTGCATGATCTCCCGCCGCTCGGTCTTCGGGTGCCCGGTGCGGTCGAGGAGGGTGGTGGCCGCCGCCAGCGCGATCCGGTCGTCATCGCTGCGGACGAGTTGCAGGATCTTGCGCGCGGCCTCGGTCGCTCCGGCCTCCAGGGTCAGCCGTGCCGCCCGTTGCGTGTCCGCTCGGAGGTCCCGCACAAAAGCCACGTATGCAGGTTTATCGCGCCACCGGTACAGCGTTTTGCGGTGTACTCCGACCGCGCTTGCGATCTCACGCATCACCACGCCCTCCGCCTCCATCCGTGCCGCACGAATTTCGCGATCGTTGAGAGGCACAAGTTGTGGCACCTTTTCACCCATCCGGCCACGCTACCGCGTCTGCCCGTTCCGACTGTCTCAACCCGGCCCGCATCAACGACTCCACAGCCGCCGAGAAGTTGCCCGCGTGCTCCCGATCTGCGAAAGCCCGCGCATCCCGGTGAACCTCGCCACAGATACGCGCGTTGAACTTCACCCGAGGGGCGCCCGTTGTCGGCCGGGTGGGCCTTTTCGTCGTTGCTTCGGTCATTGTTCAGACCTCCGGCCCCACTGTACTACGTGCGTGTAGTACGCGCAAGCGTCCGCAAGCTACCGCGGCACTCGATACCCCAAGCGGTTGAACCGCGATCCGTTCGGGTAGCGGGGCGCCTCACTTCGGACGGCGCACCACTTCCGGCGGAACTTGGCGCAGTGCGCCCGGGCGTCCTCTGCTGCCATAGTGTCGAACATTTGATCCACGCCATAGTCTACGATGACGAACACGCGGCCAAACCCATCGTCGTAGTAGGACGACGCAACCGGATCAAACACTCCGCGTCGGGTTGCCGTGAAGGTGTGGGACCACTTCGGATCCTCTGCCATGCCATTACTCATAGCCTATACCCCTCTCTCGGGCGTCTGCGTACTACAGGCAAGCGCCGCCCGGGAGCGATCCCGGGCCTGCCGATGCGCTCACGCCCACGATACGCAACTTCCCCAGCCGGGTCAGTCAGCGCAAGCGCCCGCGGGCTTATCCCAATTTGCAGAATGCACGCTGTCCAGAGGGGAGGAGAAAATAGATGTTTTCTTCGCCCACTTCCGTGATTCTAATCCAACCGACGCTCGACAGGTCTTGCACTTCAACCTCTACCGTCGCGCCGTAGCCGGGCCAGCGGGGATAGTGGATCGCGTAGGGGGTTCCGCCACCGAAAAGTGTGCAGCTCATGTCGTGTCTCCGTGTGGGCGGGGAGTCCATCCCCCCGGGGCACAATCAATATGCCACCCTGCGATGATTGACGCAAGCCCTTTTTTCCCTCCCGACGAAAAAACTTTGAGAGTGTCGACGGTTACGCAACTCCCACGGCCGGGTCAGTCAGCGCACCGTCCCACAAGCCCTCTGCGTAACCGTCGCGCCATCCCAGCCAGTACCCGGCCGCATAGCCGGCGAGGACGGCCGCGATCACGAGGGCGAGCACCTCCGCCCGATCACGCATCGGCCACCACCCGCGCCCACCACGGCACCCGGTGAAGCCGCCCGGCCGGCTGTCCATCGATCGACCGATAGCGGAGGCGCCCGTCTGCGGGCCAGCGTCGCCCGGTGCCCCACTCGTCCACATGCCAGCGCCCCCCAACCTCCCGAAGCGTGCCGCACTTGCATACGCGCTCACCGGGGGGCCAGAAGCGCACAAGGGCGCCCTCTCGAAGTGGCGGAAGGGTAGTCGGTGCCTTGCTCATGCGGCCCCCTCTGCGGTCATTAGGGCGCGCCCTACAACCTCCGCGAGCTTTGGGGGTACTGCGTTCCCTACTTGCGCGAATCGCGCCGCCATAGGTCCCGAGAAAGGGTGCATTATTGGGAAGTCTTGCAGTGCTGCACACTCCACAAGATCCAGGTTTCTCCACTTCTCACCATAGACCAACCTCCGCCCGCTTTTCCCCAATGTCGGGCCCGGCTTACCAATCGGCCATGCCACATTACCCGCCCGACCGCTCGGACGCGATAGCCTGATAAGCCCCCCAACTGAACCGGCATTCAATGCAAATTTTGCCGGCAAATATCTATCAATCCGCCACCCGAAAAGGTCGCCTTGACGTGCCTTCTCCGGCGGCCCGTGAGTCGGCCGGGGCGCGCGTATCGGCTTCGGTCCTGCCCAGATGATCACCCGGTGCCGCATCTGAGGCACCCCGAAGTCTGCCACATTGAGCACCCACCACCCGACGCACGCGAACCGCTCCCGCAGTTGCGCCAGGATCACCGTCTCGAAGTAGCACCGCGGGCACTTTTGCGGGTCCGGGTGGCCCTCTTCGCTGTGCTGAATGAGTCCGCGCACGTTCTCCGCGAGGAACCACCGCGGGCTAAACCTGTCGATCGCGTCGACCGTTCACGGCCACCCGTTCCGCTCATCTTCCGCGCCGCGCTGCTTTCCTGCCGTCGACCACGCCTGACAAGGGAAGGACGACCACAGCAGATCGCACGACTCGCCCGCCACAGCGGCGATAGCGTCCAGATCGCGCACGTCGCCCTCTACGACCGGCCCGAGTCCGGCCGCGCGCAGTGTTGCGCACGCATGGCGGTCCCACTCACAGAGCGCCGCGTGTTCGATGCCTGCGGCCTCAAGCCCGAGGGCCGCGCCGCCGGCTCCGGCGAACAGTTCGATACAGCGCATTACGCCCCCCCGTAAACGGCGGCCTGGGTCGCCATCCACACGAGGCCGGCCACGAGGCCCACCACCAACAAAAAGACCGCGATATCGGTCAGCTTCGGCCCGTTGTCGTTGCTCATCGTCTGCCCTCCCATCGGCTATCAAGCTCTCGGATCGCGGTGCACTCGCCCTGCCAATCGAGGACGTCCACCCCGGTCTCACCTCCGCGGAATTTGGCGGAGATAAGCCGCACCTTGCCCGGTTCTGCGGTTTGATCCCCGTGATAGTATTCGTCCCGATACAGCAGCAGCACGATATCCGCGTCTCTCTCGGCCTGTCCCGACTCCGCGAGATCGGACAGCAGGGGGATCGGCGGCTTCCGGCGCTCGCACTGCCGGTTCAACTGCCACACGAGGAGCACGAAGAACCCAAGCTCTCGCGATAGGTTGCGCAGTTGCTTGACCGCGTCGCCAAGTGCCAGATCGAGCCGCTCCGTCCGCCCGGTGCGGTAGTTCATTAGCTCCGCATAGTCGATCATCACGACATCAAGCGGGCCGTGCCGGGCGATGTGCCGCCGGATGCGCGCGCAGATTTGCGAGGGCGTCAGATCCGGGGTGTCATCGACCCACAGCCGCTCGCTTTCAAGCTTCTCCAGGGCGCACATGTACCGGTGTACCTCGTCCGGCGTCGCTTGGCCCCGCGTCACGGCCTGCGAGTTGACCCCGGACCTCTGCGCCGCGATCCGCCCGACGCACTGTGTAGCCGCCATCTCAAGAGAGAAGATCGCGCAGTGCCCGGGCCTCGTGCCGCCGCTCCGGTCGTCCACATCCCGGCCGGAGACCCCGGCGCACATCTGGAGCCCCGCGGCCGTCTTCCCCATCCCAGGGCGCCCCGCCACGATGCAGAGGCCGCCGTTCCCGCCGGACCACTTCGCGCCCCATCGCCGGGCCAGCTTCGGCCACGGTAGCGGTAGCGCCGTTTGCCGGCCCTCAGAGGCCGCCAGTTGCGCCGCGGATATCTCGGCGAGGGTTTGCCCTACGATCGTGCGCGCGTCCCTTAGAGCCCCCTTTCCGGCCCCGGAATCGCTATCGACGCTCGCGAGCACTTCCCCCACATCCGATCCCGGCACTTCCACCGCCTCCAGAGCATCCCGCAGCCGCGCGCGGACGTCCCGGCGGTGCGCAAGGTCCCGAAGCCGGGAGACATGCCAGCCGACCGCACTGCTCGGGACGTCATCGGAGAGGCCGGCGACGTATGCGAGGCCCCCATAGGCGCTCTCCTCGTGCCTTACGTGCTCGCACACGCTCCGCAGATCCACCTCTGCGCCCTCGTCCGCCATCTTGAGCAGAAGGCGCCAAAGTTTCTGGTGGCCGGCGTCGTAAAAGTGCGTCGGCTGGAGATCGTCGTACCGGTCGAGCACATCGGCTGGGGCCAGCATTGCCGCCCCGAGGACGTACCGTTCAAGTTCCCGACTCACGAGGGCGTCAGCCATATCAGCCCCCTTCCTCGCGGATTTGCTCATCGATCGCGGCCAGCTTGCGCGCGCAGTCTACTTCAACCGCTCGCCGGAGTGCCCGCAGTGCTCGCAGTTTGGTGCTGTAGAGGGCTATTCCGCGTTGTGATCCGCCCTTTCGGGGGTCGTCGCCGTCTCCGTGCCCGCTCCCCTGAGCCCACATGCGCCGGACCTTTTGGGCGTAGGCGTTGAATTCCCAGCCGTGGATTGTCGTGCCGTAGCCGTCGGGCTTGTCGAGATCCGGCTTTGTTTCGGCGTCCGTCCACCGGAGAGCCCGCACGATGTGCATGGCCCCGCGCGTTGCCTCAATGACCCGCTCGGCTTTTTTGCTCGTGCGCCCGGCGTCGGCCGGGAGGGTTTGCGGGTCGCCGTTCCACGCCCGCAAGATGTCGTTTGCGTCGTCAGTCATCGCTCTGTCTCCGTCGCGAGCCAGTCCGCGGCCCGCTTGCTGAATGAAGCCCGCGCCGCCTTCCGGTCGATCGCGTGCATAGATCCGATCTCGCCAGCGCTTCCCACGGCGCCGACGGCCCGAACGTAGTCCCGCCACCTCTCCAGGGGAATCCCAAGAGCGACCGTCCGGCGCTTGCAGTCGAACGGATCGCACCATGCATCCCACAGGGCGGCGACATCCGGCCCGGGCTCAACCGTTGTACTACAGTCGGCCGGACCGCGTCCACCCGCGGCGGCAAATTTGCCGGATCTGCGCCACCCGGACCGTAGGACGATCTCCGCGTTCGTTGCGATCTTATCGGCCCTGACGAGGTTTTGGGGCTTCAGATAGCCGCCACTGCGCCAGTGATCGACCCGGGGCATCCCGGCCGGCGCGGTTAGCGCATAGTCCAAAATGCCGATCATTACGCGCTTGATGCTCACACCCTCGGGCACACCTTCGATCTCCGACGCCTTGACCCGCAGTCCGCCGCGGATCGCTCGGACGTCCGCCCGTTGCAAGCTCCTCGGGTTGCCGGTGCCGGTCGACCGTCGCAGATCGCGCCAGTGCTCCCACACGTCCCACACGTCCGCCGTGACGTGCGCCGGATTGACACCCGACCCGAGGTCCACTCCGGCGGCCTCCCATCGGGTCCGCTCGCGTGGCTCCGGCGGGGCCGGTGTCACGGGTGGGTCTGGATCTGTGCTCTGTGCTCTGTGCTCTGTCCTACTACGCGTGGGGCGGATTGTGTGCGGCGCTTGTGCGGCCGGTGTGCGGCCGGTGTGCGGATCTGAGCCCAAAAGCGCCTGTCCATCGGGGTCGAGTGTGCGGCCGGTGTGCGGCTCTTGTGCGGCCGGTGTGCGGCGAGTGTGCGGCGCGTGCGCCCGAAGTTCCGGCGCCTCCCATCCACTCGTGAGCATCTTGCGCGCGTGCCAGTGAGTCACGCCCCACTGCCGGGCGGGTGTTCGCGAGCTTGGGCGCCTCGCTCGATTCACTCGGGATTGATCGGCCCACCAGCGGAGGTCAAGCCGGATCAACCCGTCCGGCCACACGACCCCAAGAGCGATCAACTCGCCCCGCACCGTGCGCCAGTCGTTGACGTCCGCTTGAAACCAAGGCGCGCCCGTCATCGGCTCGCCCTCGTGATCGGCGCGCGTGCGTCATCGCAACCCGCGCGGGTCGTTTCGTTGTTCATCGCTCTCTCTCTCAGCAAGCGGCCACCCGGCCCACTCCCCCCGGATTGCAAGCCCGGGGGGGCGCCACAAGGGCGCGGGGCTGAGAGACCGCGATGGTCCCGAAGACCCTACCGCACCGGTCCGCCCGGGTCAATCGCTCCCGAGGACATGCAGCGCAACCCGGCGGAGGGCTTCCGCGTCGACCCACCGGGAGCCGTCGGGTAGGCGTGTACGATCGCACGGGTCAAGCCCGACAAGGTCCGGGATCAACTTATGCGAATCGGCCTCACTTAGCGGTTGCGGGACCAGAGACAGCCCGTAGCGCTCCTCTGACACGTGCCCCCCATCGCTCAACCGTGTGCGCCACGCCTCCCACGAAAGATCCCACGCGTACTCTCCACGATCGCACGGGCTGGAGTAGTAGCGCCACGACACAAGGGCGCCATCCACCAAGCACCCTGCGAAGTGCGACGCAAGCGCCCACGCGACATGTGCGCGGCCGGTTGCGTCGGTCAGATCGACGGCGCAGTGCCCGAGGGGTGCCGGAGGCGTGCCGACAAGGCCGGCCATGCCGCCGCGGGTGCCGGTTGAGATCGTCCGGTAGGACACGGTCCCGTCGTTGACGCGGCCCGGTGTGCAGTTGCGGATCACTCCCTGGAGCGTCCCGGGCACGGTAAGGGCGCGCAGTTGCGCCGCGGTGGCTTGTTGCATGTCGTCTCCAGGGGGCGCGTCCGGCGCCCGGTTTCAGTCTTCGACGTAGCAGGAGCGCCCGTCGATCTCGATGACTCCGGCGCCGCCGTCATAGCGGGCCGCTTCCAAGCTCTCCGCGCGCTCTTCGGCGGTTGCCGGGCGGATCGTGTCGCCGGTGTTGTAGTCGCAGAGGTTGCCGTTGTCGGTGTTGCTCATGTCGTCGTCTCCAGGGGGCGCGTCCGGCGCCCGTGAGGGGTCTACTGCGGCGGCCCCGTGCCTGTGAGGGCTACGGGGCGGGCTTGCGGGCGGGGCGGCCTAAGCCGCTACAGCGGCCGGCCGTGGCTTGCGCAAAACAACCGCAAGGCGCGGGCGTCGTCGCCCTCGGCGTTTTGGGCACCGTTTCGGACCTTGAAGCGCAGAATAGCGTGCATCTTAGACAAGCCGGCCGACCGTGCGGAGGCGACGAGCTTATCGTCCGCAGAACCCGAAAAGGCGCACTCGGAGCCGTCGACATGCCGGCCGATCACGACTCGTGCCGCGCGATAGACGTAGTCGCGGCAAGTGTCGCCCGACAGCTTCGCATATGGGCGCCGCGGCCCTGGATCGCAGTGGTCGAGATAGTGATCCTTGCAGTCCTCCCACCACAAGTGAGCGGCAAGGTCGGAGATGCGGGCGCGGCGGCTGGCGGTGAGGCGGAGGGTCGGCATGTCGTTGTCTCCGGTGTCGGTTGCGCGGGGTGTTTCCCTCCCCGCCCCCTCAATCTACATGCCCGCTATCCTCGGCCCAAGCCCTCTCTGCACGCCCCGTGAAAAAAGATCACACGTCCACGATCTCCAGCACGAGACGCCCGTCTTCGTCGGTCCAACCGTCCGCGGTTGCGCGCAGCTCCGGCGCGGCCCCGAAGCATTCCCGGCACATTGACAGGAACTCGGCGGCGGATTCGTAGAGCATCCCGTGGGGGTCCCAAGTGTCACAAATGCAGCGGTACATCGGTCATCCGTGCGCCGGGAGAATGGCCGCGGCGGCTCGTGTGAGGGTGTAGCCCCTGGAAAGGGCAAAGCGGATCATGTCGACGGCTTGCGCGGCCGTGTGGCGGTCCGGGTATGCATGCCACATGCCATAGGGCGCGTAGCAGATCGGGATAGCGTGGAACTGTCGGGAGAGGGCGGCGTAGCTCATGCGTCGAGCCACGAGGAGACGAGCGCGATGCCGGCAGGGGTGAGGCTGTACTCTGGCTGGCGGATCTGCTTGCAGATCCAGTCCCGGCCGAAGTCCTGGCCCACAATCTGCTGATAGATGTTGATTCGACTGGTCACGAGGCCGGCGCGTTGAAGTGCCCGCGCGCTGCGGAGGTCGAGGATAAGCCAAATGTTCTTGCCGCGGGCGACGATGGGGAGGTAGCGGCGAAGCTGTGCGGTCTGTGCGGCAGTGAGCGTCATTGTCGTTGTCTCCAGTGAGGCGCGGGGTGTTTCCCTCCCCGCCCATTCAATCTACAGTACCGCTATCGTCGGTGCAAGCCTTTTCTGCGCATCCGGTGAAAATAGTTCTACCGAAATGCGAAAGCCCGCACGAGGCGGGCGAAGTCGAGACCGACAGATCCGACAGTTAGAACGGGATGTCATCGTAGAGGCGCCGAAGCCTTGCCGGAGGCCGCCGCAACCGCGCCGGGCGCCGCTGGAGAGAGAGCGCGTACTGCGAGGCGAACCACGCCGCCTCTGAGCCCCTCCAGTGGTCGAGACCCACAACAAAGGCCCGGGCCTCCCGCTCGCACTTGCGGCGCCATACACGGCGCTGGTGAGCGTTCACAGTGCGTCTGGCCGGCCGGCGGCCTCATTGACGCCCGTTGACCCGAAGCCGCCCGCACCTCGCGACGTGGCCGGCAGCTCCGACACCGGGACGAGTTGCGCACGGTGCACGGGGCAGAGAACGATCTGCGCGATCCGGTCCCCTGGCTTGACCCCGATGGGATGCCGGCCTGAGTTGATCACAAGGACTTCAACCGGCCCCCGGTAGTCACTGTCGATCGTGCCGGGCGAGTTGCCGACCGTGAGGCCCTTGCGCCACACTAGACCGGACCGCGGCCGCACTTGCAACTCCATCCCGGCCGGCACTGCGATTGAGATGCCGATCGGAATCCGTGCGCGGTCGCCCGGTTGCAGCGTGATCCCGCCGTCGGAGAACGTGACCTCTACACCCCAATCCCGGGCGATGCACCACGGCCGGCGCTCCTCCGGCGTCGGGTGGTGTACCGGACGCGCGGCGTAGACGTCGAGGCCCGCCGCGCCGTCGGTCGCATAGGTGGGCAGGCTGACACATCCGGGGTGCTGGACTACTTCCACACGGCGTTTGATCATGGCTCTTCCGTCGGCTCGGGGTGAACGATGCGGCGGGACTCTACCGCGCGCATGTGCGCTACCTTGTGATTCCGGCGGAACTGCCGGCGGTTACGGCCGTCGAGGAGGTCAAAGAACGCCAGCACGATCCAATTGATCGTGTGCGCCCGGGTGAGGGTGCGGCCCGAGGCGCGGAAGCCGACCAACGCACTGCGGAGGGCGAGCACCGGAGAGCCGGCCAGAAGCCCCGCACCGGTCCGGCACTGCTCAGCGAATGACCGCGCCTTGTCCGAGTCGAGAGCGATGCACACGGCATAGGCGCCCGCCCAAGTGCCCGCACCGACACCGCAGCGGAAGCCCCGGGCCGTCATCTTTGCGAGGCTGGACGCCTCCGCGATCTCCGGCCAGCGGTCCCGGGTGGCGAGCAACTCGGACACAGAGGCGGCGTAGTTGTTGCGCGCACCCCAAGGGTTCCCCTGCTCCCAGCGCCACAGGTGCCCCGCAGCACACGCGGCGACGCTCGGATAGGCGATGTCGCGGAGTTTGAATTGGTCCGCTGTCGTGCGCTTCTTGCCTTGATCCATCGTGAGGCGGACCGTGGCCGGCAAGCCGCGCGCAACTGCCGTGACGATCGGCACCCCGGCCTCTACCACCGCCGAGAGCCGGTGCTGTCCGTCGATGAGGTTGCCCTCTGCGTCGATCTTGACGGCCTCTCCGTTGATCTGCCACTTGCCTGCGGCGATGTCCGAGGCGTAGCGCCGCACGTGCGCGGCTACGATCTTGCGGTTTCCTGGGTTGCGGTCGAGAAGTGCCGCCGCATCGGCTGGCGTGATTGTCTCAATTGTGATCTGCATGTCGTTGTCTCCGTGCGCCTCCCGGCGCGGTTGTTGAGTGCTACAGCGGCCACCACATCGCCACATAGAGCAGCGAGAAGATCGTCAGGGCGCCCAAAAAGTCAGCGGCGTGGTCTTGCCAATTCATCGTGCCTCCGTCGCGGGTTCCGTCCCGCCGTGCGGTTGTACTACAGTCGAGCCGACACGTCAACACCCCGACTGGCCCGGGCACCGGGTGGGCGTCTTGACCCGACTCGGGGCGAGTCCCCGGCGCCCGATGAGATCGGCCAGCGATAGCCACGCGGAGACAGTGGCCTCGTCTCCAGGGATGCCGCCGTGCAACCGCTGGAGCTTGCGCGGGTGCTGGCACCCTCCGCGCCAGTGCGCGCACCTCGGACACGGGGCGGGCCACGTGCGGCCCCTCCATTCTGGCGGGTCGGTGCTCATCCGAAGAGCGAGCCTTGCACCGCCGGGCGCCATCGGGGGGGCTCGGACATCGTCAAAAACTCCCGTTGTTGCTTGCTAAACGTCCGCTTCTGCCCCTTGCGCTCGCGTGTGATCTCCACAGCGTGCCACCCCTCTGCGATGAGGTCGGGAATGGGTTCCGCTTCGGACACCGCCACGAGGGCGCCGGCCGCTTGCCATCGACGGACAACCGGTAGCCACTCGGACCGCGGGAAGGCGTGCGCGTAGCCGGTCGTGTTGAGGTAGGGCGGGTCGATGTAGACCACGACACCGGGCGGGAGTTGAGGCGGATCCACCTCCCGCGCGTCCTCGGTGATCGTAGCCGGGAGCGTCGGAAGTTCGGCCGTGCGGCGCGCGACATCGGCCCGAGAGGCACCGTAGCGGCCGCCCTCTTCCGGGTGAAGGAAACCGGACCACGGCCGCGAGGGGTCGTAACTGGCTGCGGAACCGTAGAGGAAGCGCGCCACCTCCCGCGCATCGACCGCCCGCGCGTCATCGACTACCGCCGCCCCGTCAACCTGCGGCAACGCGCGCAACCGATCGGCAACGACCGCAGCCGTCCGCGGCTTGTTGCCGTTGTTAGTAGCGGTCTTGGGGTATTCCCGTAGTAGGTGCGGGCTGAATCCTGACTCTGGCTGGCCTTGCCGATGGGAATAGTGGCCCAAGAAGCCGAAGCGCGCCACCTCCCGCGGTTCCACCTCCCGCGCGTCGTCGGCGATGGTGGCGGGGAGAGTTGGCGCGTTCGTGAGCCGATCCGCATGTTCCAACGGCTTTGGCTTGTCGTCACACCACGCCCACCCCGACAACGGTCGACCGTCCTGTTTATGGACCCACATCGACCCGATCACCACCTGCCACCGCGCCACCTCCCGCGGATCCACAGGAGGACACCGCGCCGGCCCTTCCGCCCGCAACCGTTCCCACAGCGCCCTCGGCTCCTCGTCCTTCCACGATCGGATGATGTCAGCGGCGGCCGTCGCGAGCGCCCGGTCCCGGTACGCGTGCAATAGCAGCCGCACGCCGGCGTCAGGCTCGCACCATAGATAGTGCTCGGCGCCCTGCCCTGGGTAAAGCCCGAGGCACCGCAGGGCAGCGTCTACGTACCCGGTTTTTGCCCCCATCCTCGACACCGGGGGACGCCCCCGAGGGTGCGCGAGCCGAAGCGAGAGGGCCGCCGTTCCGGCGCACAACTCGACAAAGAGGGGCGGCCTCACGGGGCACCGAAGAGGCGCAACTGCCGCGGCCGGACGGGTTCCGTCTGCACATCGTGGCCGGCAAGCCGGAGCGTCAGCGCCTCAATCTCGGCGGCGCGGGTCGGCAGGATCTTCTCTCTCCACCCCGGGCGCAGTGCGGCGCGGTGCCCTCGCCACCGGTAGCGGACGCGGATCACAACGATCGCCGGAGGTTGGCGGCGACGGCGAGGCCCACGGCCGCGGCTTGCCATGCGTCGCCCACGAGGCCATAGCAGGGGCCGGGGTTGCCTCGGGAGCCCTTAGCGGCCGCGAGTGACGCGGTATCGGCCATGATCTCCGCCACCCGTGCGGACACTGCGGCATCTCCTCCGCGGACGTCCAGCGCGCTTTTCACCTCGTGCCGGCGGAGCATGTGGAGCGATAGCCCGAGGGCTTCGCACTGCCCCTCAATCCACCCGCAGAGGTGTGCGGTCTCGATGACCTCCGGCCGGGTCCGGCCCTGCGCGCTCGCACGCTCTAGGGCGACAGTAAGGCCGCCGATGCTCGCAGCGTGTAGGGCGTCGCGGATCGTGTCGCGGGTGACGTCCGAGGGGCGCCACACCCGGACGATCTCACCGCCGCGCCCTGCTTCCGGGTCAAGAATGCAGAGGCCCGTCCTGACGGTGCCCGGGTCAATGCAGAGCAGAAGAGGTATCGACATCGTGCCTCCGATGGGAAGGGCCGCGCCCGCACTGCCAGCCGGGGAGGGTTGGCGAGATCGGCAGGGCGGACGCGGCCGGGGGAGTCAATCGGCCGCAGCGAGCCGGAGAAGTTCGGAGGCGTCCAACCCGAGGCCGGCGCAGTAGGCGTGCAAGATGCGAGCGGTCGGCACAAGGCGGCCCCGCTCATACCGGGAGATCGTCCCGGCGTGGACTTTGCGGCGCGCGTGCTCGGACAGCAAGGCGGCAAGCGCCGGTTGCGTGAGGTGCGCCCGGGCCTGTCGGAGTCGGGAGCCAAGTTCTGACCGGTCACGCATAGCGCCACCTCCTGACATGTCGTACACTACGCGCGCCCGCCGGTCAACCGATCTGCTGTTTTTTTGGGCCTTGCCGTTGCATCCCGGTCGTTACTGTAGTACAGTCGCCGAGGACAAACCGGCTGACACCGGACAACCCGAACGGAGACAGGAACATGCCACACGTCACCCTTTCCGCCATCCCTTGCCCCTCATCGGTGGGCTACGACCCGGGCGACGCGCCCGACTACTGCCCGACAGAGGACGAGGTTGCCGCAATGTCGACAGAGGAGATCGCCTCGCTTGTGTACGACCTCCGCGAGGAGCTTGCCGACACCGCGCACGATCTGGCGCAGTCCCGCGCCGCGCGCGCCGCAGTTGCGCAGCCGATCGCGGACCTTGAAGACCTCAAGACGCACGTCACGGACATCGTCAACGAGATGCGCGACATGTCGCCCCGTAGCCTCTACAAGTCGATCGATCGCTTGTACGAGGCCATTCACGACCACTGCGACCGCGTCACCCGTGCGGCCCGTGTCGGTGGGGGTGAGGAGTGATCGCGCACCCTCTCCCGTCGACAGTGCGAACGACCGAACACGACACCCGGGCGGACTGGCTTGCGGCTCGCGGTGCGGACATCGCGGCCGGATTCGTGGGCAGCACGACCGTGGCCGCTATCCTCGGGTGGAGCAACTACGCCGGCCCGTGGGATGTGTGGGCGCGCGTCCATGCCCCTGACCTCGTCCACCGCGAGAACGACGACGAGGAGCAGGACGACGATAGCATCCTGGCTCGCGGGCTTGCGATGGAGCCGATCCTCTGGCAACGCTACCGCGATCGGTTCGGGGCGCAGGTGATCGAACCGGGGCACCTCCGGTGCTACTCAGGCCGATACGCCGTCTCCCCTGATGCTTTCGTGGAAGACCCGGCGCTCGGGTGGGGCGTCGGTGAGGCAAAGACCGTGATGCTCAAGCATTCCCACTGGGTGCCGCGCGTCGACGGCGACACGTTCACGATCCACGGGCTTGACCGCCTCACATCGTGGCCAATGCCGCGGGCGTACCTGTCGCAGTGCCTTGCTATGTGCATCGGCACCGGCCTCCGGTTCTGCGACCTCTGGACGGCGATCGTGATCGACGTGGAAGATCCGAGGTGCGCCCTCGCCTCGGACGAGTTCCCCGGGGCGCGGCCGCACGCGCTTGTCCGCAGTGCTCGGATCCGAGTGATCCCGACCTCGGAAGACCTTGCCGCCCTCAATGCCCGGGTGGGGTCCTGGGTCCGCCGGCACATCGTCGACGGCAAGCCGCCGCCCATCGACGATAGCCGCACGTGCTGGCTACACTCGCTCGGACCGGACCCGGCCGCCCTCATCGACAAAGCCGAGGCGACCGAAGAGCAAGCGGACCACATCCGCGCATACCTTGAGGGCCGGGACACCCGCGTGACTGGCGAAAGCGACCGCGAGACCGCCCGGTCCCGCCTCATCGCGTCGATGTCGCCGGCCGGCCTGCGGTCGGTCTACGTCACCCGCGACGACGGCAAGAGAATCACCGCTACCATCTCGCGGCGTGGCCGCCTCACGATCACGGAGCCGAAGGCATGAGCACACAAATGAGCGTCAGACAGAGGGCCGGAAGCATTGCCAACGCTATGCTCTCGCAAATGTACGGCGAGGAGCGGGCGAAGGTTGCCGCCGGCCGCATCTCACTGGCCATCGCAAGCGCACGCGCGGGCGCCCGCAATGCTGCGGACTTCGACCGGGCGGCAATGCAGAGCCCCGCCTCGCTTGCGCAGTGCGTAGCGGTGTCCGCGGCCACTGAGCTGTACCCGGGCGGCCCCAATCCCCCCTGCTACATCATTCCGCAGGGCGGCCGGCTGAATTGGCGCCTGAGTCACCGCGGCGTCTGCATCCTCGCGAGCCGCGCCGGCTACCATGTGCAAGCGGTCCCGGTGCATGTCGAGGACAAGATCCGGGTCTCGTTCGGGCAAGTCACGGAGCACGAGTACAGTGACGATCCGCTCTCTCTGGACGATCTTGCCGGGGTGATCGTTGTCGTTCGGCGCATCGGAGATCCAGAGCCCCTCGTGCGCAACTGGGTCAGCGTCAAGCGGATCCTTGAGCGCAAGCGGAAGACGAGAACCGGCCCCGTGTGGAACAATTGGCCCGTCGAGATGGCGATGAAGACCGCGATCCTCTACACCGCGGCGCGCGGCACGATGCCGGTCGAGTCGGCCGAATGGCAGCACGCGATCTCTGAGGACATGCGCGAGGCGGAACCGGTGACGATCGCCCGCCCGGCCGTCGTTGCTCCGGCCGAAGCCCTCCAGATCGGCGCGGGCGATGTGATGGCGGCGCCGCCGGGGGGTGAGGAGTGACCGCCCTCCAGACACCCGCCGCCGACCTCCCGCCTCCGAGTGGGGCCGCCTCGCTGTCTCGATTCCGGGGTCTCCCGCGTTCTGGGCAGCCCTCGACGGCGTGGATGGTTACGACGCACCGGGCCAGTGTGTGCAGACGGTAAAACAGGCTATCACAGCCACGCACGAGAGCATAG
>BCSF01000498.1_pt1 | contig 15167 bp, 23 predicted proteins | sample 1016431 | NCBI WGS metagenome assembly BCSF01 (sample SAMD00045685;SAMD00045686;SAMD00045687;SAMD00045688;SAMD00045689;SAMD00045690;SAMD00045691;SAMD00045692;SAMD00045684;SAMD00045690;SAMD00045691;SAMD00045692;SAMD00045684;SAMD00045685;SAMD00045686;SAMD00045687;SAMD00045688;SAMD00045689, study...
CAATAGTTTCTATGCTCATACTGAATTTAGTATCTTTCGACAACTCTGACATTTCTTATATATTAAGAATTAAACGACCAACCTGCAAAGGTATGCACACCATTCCCCTCAACAGATATCTCTTTAGACTTCCAACCATAAGGCGATTCGTCTAACCCATTCCACAGCACATCTACTGAATAACTATCGGATGCAACGCCCTCAGTTTCTACGTTACCCTCATCATCAAAGGTAGGTTCTGTAACCCATAGATAACCAAGTTTTACTATTGTGTGATTGTGAGATGGGTATTCGTTACCATCCTCATCGGTTTCGTGTGGAAGAGCAGCGATTTTCTCTTCTGCTTGTTCCTGTGAGTCAAACTCGTACTTTTTAAATAAATATCCCATTTTCTTAACTTGTTAAATTTTGAAGTTCTGTATCTGTTAGTGCTGTGTTGTAAACCTTAATATCCTTAAAATTACCATAAAAAGGCGAACCACCTGTACCTGCATCAAATCTAATTGTATCTAATCCACTTGGCGTACTTCCTGAACTTGATGTATCAACTTCAACACCATTAATCCATAAGGCAAAATCATTTGCTTTGTATTTAAAAGCTATTTTATTATTATCAGTTAATGTAGGTGTACCACTAACTTCCCCTTGTGTAACCCCACCATCTGTAACCCTTCCATACATAGATGTACCAAGTATAAATAATTGCACCCTTTCTGTTAATTGATTAGAAGTATCATTAATAGTAATAACTCTTGTTGTACTATCGTTAGCTAACGCCGCAACCTCTGCATATAACACACCCTCGCTATCGTTAAATACAGTTGAATTACCTACCCCAGTAGCCGTTTCAGCACTCCTCGTACACTCGAACCATCTGTTGGTATATAGCTTGTTGCGTAGCTTCCTGTTTCAAATTGTGTACCCCAAAAATAAGCAAACTTACCTGATGAGCTTGTTCTTGAATTGTCAGAAGATGCTATACCAAAATCTATAAGATTATTTGGCACACTACTTGAGGTTGTGTATTTTATTATACACCTATACCAATCATTATTTAAACTGATAATTTCTGCTGTCAAACCACTATTAATAGTTCCTAAAACACCTGTACTTAAATTAAACGATGCAGTAGGTTGATTAGATAAAGCTAAAGCTCTTATATATAAAAAATCTTCATTACCTTTTTTTGCAAATATAGAAACAGAATAAGATGTATTTGTTGAATGAGTAATTGTTTCTCTTGCGTAAGGTGTTGTGCCTGTGCTTGTAATTTTGTCTGCTGTAACATTACCATCAGGCGAAGTAGCATCATCTGTCGTAATTGTAGCATTATTTTTGTAATACGAGCTATCGCTAAAATCTTCGCTATCGGTTACTAAATTTGTTCTACTCGGCTCAAGTAGTAGATGCCCACTTGTGTTATCTGTAAAGTCAATACGAGGTTTGTTTTTTCCTACTGTTTCAATTAACCCCTGTTTGTTTACCCTTGTAGCTATTGATGATCTTGTAAAGGTAAAAGGCAAAGGTTTAAAGTTATTGTTCTCATCATTATACGCTAAGGCATAGCCATCTTTGACTGCCCAATTACCATTACCGAATTTAAAAGTATTTGCCATTATTCTATTGTATATAATTGTCCTTTTGCCATAGCGTTAAAGCTATCCCAACTTGTAAGCGTTTCAAGTTCGCTGTCGGTTAGTGCTGTTTTAAAAGTCATAGTTTGTTTTATCTTTCCTAAAAACGGTAATGAGCCGTTTATATCAAAAGATAATTCATTTAAGCCGCTTATAGTTTGATAAACAAAAGAACTATTTAAAGACTGTGCAACGCCATCTATATAGACTTTCATATCATTTTCTTTATATCTTACAGCTATTTTATGGTTTTCTGTTTGGTCAAAACTTGCGCTACTTATGTGTATCGCATCTGCAAAATCTGTCCCATTATGAAAAACCCTTACCGTTCCGTTATTTCGATATTGTATAATTAATGAGTTTGTATAAGGCGAACCCGCACCATCATTAATAACTATATATCTATTTACGCTTTCCTCAGCAAACGCTTGTATCTCAACAAAAAAACCGCTTTCAGTATCGTTAAACTCTGCACTTGTTCCTGAACCACTACAAGCATCGGCTGAGCGTGTTGTACTTCCTGAACCATCCCAAGATATATAAGAAGTTGGATAGCTGCCTTGTTCAAATTGCGCACCCCATACATAAAAATTATCACTTGAAGTAAAAGAATTTAACCTACCCGCTGTATTACTTTGTGCGAGTGATACAAAACCGTATCCCGTAGTGGTCGAAGTAGCTGTATCGGTTATACCTATTCTATACCAATCATTTGGGTATTTATGAATAAAAGCAACAGGATTGCCACTACTGCTACCTATAATTCCATTTTCTATATCAAAATTTTGATGCATAGTACCAAAAGCACCTGAACCATAAAGTAACTGCACAAAAGTGCTTGTACCTTTTTTTACAAAAACACTAAAGGTATAATCGTTACCGCTTGTTACAGAACCTACATTAGCGTAAATATAATTTGCAGCACTTGAACCTCCGTGAGTATATTTGTCTGCTGTTTGGCTTCCATCAGGCGAAACAATTTGATTTGCTGTAATTGTAGAATTAGATTTTGTCCAATAACTATTGTTAAATTCTTCCGTCCTTTGTGCTAAATTTGTTCTACTCGGCTCTAAAAGTAAAGCGGGGCAACTCTGTACTACTCCATCAATTAAAGGGTAATCTAATCTAGGTACGCCGCTAGCTACTGTTTCAATAAGTCCAGACGCCGCTACTCTTGTAGCTATTGAACCTCTACTATGGGTAAAATCGCCGTTACCGCTGTCGGGTATTACGCTATAAAGTTTTCCAGATTTGTAACCGCTGGGTATTAGTGCTATACTAGCGTTGTCTTCTATCGCCATACTTAAAATTTACAACAAAAATACAAAATAATTAGCGGCGCTTGCCTTGGCCCCGTCTTTGTTTTTTGTAACCCGTTTGCCCCTTGCTAGCGTTTTTACTATGTACCCCTGGGCGTTTCTTTTTAGCTGGTGCTTTGTAAGCGCTTATAATTAGCCTTGCCATTACTTAGACTTGTCTTTAAGTTTTTCGTATGTACGCAAGCCCCCGAGGCCTAACATACCTAACAAAATTGTTATAAGCTGGTCCATTTGTAAAGCTGGCGGCATAACCGTAGGGTTTACCCAGGCCACTAGATCGCGTATAATAAAATTATAAAGTAACGCTAACCCGCATACCCAGCCGATAAAGGGGCGCCACCCAGCTACAAATATACTACGGTGCTGGGCTTCTATTTTGTTTACTTCGTTTTGTATTTCAATAAGTTTTAGCGCTTTTTCTGGGTCTATTTCTTTGCCTTTAATAGCCTCGCGTAAGTCTTTAGCAAACTCGCCCAGGGCGCTATTACCGCCGCTGTTTAAACCAAGTAGTTTAGCTAGTAGTGTCTTCATATTAATACGTCCAAATTACGCGCTGGGCTTTACTATCGTCTACGTCAATATGTATAAACGTGTCAGCTATACCAATACGGCTTATATTATGTAACATAAAAAGCTGTATAAGGTTATGGCGGTCTTGGCTAGTAGTACAGTGTATATCTACAGCTAAGCCCTTTAAGTGGCTAGACCCGCCTATACCGTTAGCGTCTGGCATCTTACCGCCTACTTTAGCGTTATGGGCCTCTGTTCTATAACCGCTGTTTATTACAATAGGCTTACCGTATACTTCGCGAACGTCGTCTAATATCTTTAAAAGTTTTTCGCTCATTAGTTGCCCGCTACCTTGTACGTCTGGGCTGTCAAACTCGTGATATTCAAAATGTTTTAGTTTCATTTTTTAACGTTTTTAAATATAAAGCTTTCGCCAGTAACACTAAGTTTATCTATAACTTCGGTCTGCAAGTCGCGTAACATTTTTTCTATTTTGTCTTTTTCGTCTACGATTTGTTTTACTTGGGCTTCTAGGCTTTCGTTCTTTGCTGTAAGGTTCGCTACTTCTTCGGGGTTCTTGCCTATGAATGTATATATAACAACTGACAAGCTACCAACTAGCATACCTACAATAACTTTAAAAATATCGTTATTTGAGTCTGGTATTTGAAAAAAGGCTAAGAATAAAAGCAAGCCCATAACTAAAAAGAAAATAATACCAGCCCCTATATACCCGCGAAGTTCTTTGTCTTTAAACATATTATAACCTATCTACTACTTTTTGAATTTCTAATAAATCTACGTCAAGTTTAAAACTTAAATCGGCAGCCCACTGTCTTACTGGCTTGCTGCCTTTATAAACTATAACTATCGGTACTGTTTGTACTTGTTCTTTAAAACCGCCGTTTTGGTCTTCTAGCCAAGCGAATTTTACAGTACAATTAATAAGACCGTTTAAGTCTATATTGTGCTGTTTATTCCATTTAGAATTTACTTGTAATACTGTAACGTCTGTTTTAACATCGCTTTTAACGCCCTCTGTTAGCTTACCAGGGGTAAATAACATAAACGCTAAAGCAATAAGTAAACGCATATTATCTAAGTTCGTACAAGCGCTGTTCTATTATTTCTAATTTCTCAAAGTTTTTTTCTATTAGTTCGCGGTTATTCATTATTTCGCTACGTATGGCGTTATCTTTTAAGTCGTATTCTTGGCGCGTTATAACTGGTTCTGGTTTTTCCATAGCCTCGGCTATCTGGCCCCTAAGGTTTACGTAAAACGCTGTAGCTGTTGATATTGCTATAACCAAAGTTACAATAGTTTCTAAGCTTAGCTTTACTTTAGTTTCTTTTGATATTTCAGCCATAACAATATATTTCTACAAAGATAACTATTTTAAAAACTTAACACTGTGATTTGGAAGTCTTCTACTCTAGCGGTGGCGTTATTTTTATCTACTTTAACTTGTATTTTTACGCCAGTGGTTTTAATTGCAGCCGTTACAAAAAACTGCGTAGTTCTACTATAGCGTACTTCGTCGCCACTACTACTTATAAGATCGTGGGCAAACTCTACGCTTTTGCTAGTATCTGGAAAATACAAGCGGCTATCCATTCTAGTATTAGCCGCGCCAGCTGTAATATCGTAGTCGTTTCTTACAAGTACTACGCTACCTACTGGTATTTCGTCTAGGTCTATAGTGTTAGTAGCGCTGTCCCAAAGATCGCCAGTAATATAACTAGGCTTATAAGTAGTAAGCGTACCGCTACCAGCTTTATCGTTTGTTAAGTCGGTCCAAGTATCGGCCGTAAGGTTTATAGGCGTACCGCTTGTAGTGGCGTCTTCATAAAAAGCAAACCCCCCCAAGGTATCGTATAAAGCGTTTACGCTTGTTTTAATTTCGTTTACGTTTGCTGCCGTAACCTTGTATATATCGGCTAAGGCGCTAGTACTGTTATCTGTTTTATCGGTAAAAGTAATTTTTGCCATATCTTAAAATTTAGCTTTGTAACTCTGTTTGTAATTCAGCTTGTAGCCCGCCTTGGGCTTCTCGCTGTTCTATTCTATTACTAACTTCTATAATTACTCTGTAATAAGTATAGTCGCTAGCATCTTCTTCTAAATAGTTTATAGTTTCTATTTGAGTAGTAAATACGTTAAAACCTTCGTCGCTTAGATCAATATAGCTAGAAGTTCTAGTACGTACAAGTTCTAGTACTTCGTCTGTTATTAAATTGCTATCTAGTTCGCCGCCACTATCGCCAGTAAAGCGCGTAACGATTTCTAAGCGCGTTATAACTTCGGTTATATAGTTTGTTTGGTTCTGGTCTATTTCGTCGTTAGAAACGCTGTAAATACGTATATATGGAAAACTAGCGTCGCTTGGTACCCTATTATAAATAGGTACACTAGCGCCCCTTAGCAAAACGTTACTAGCTAATTTATCTATATATGCTTTACGTACTCGGTGTATTACTTCTTTCATATATTTCTTTTTACATCTTTATCAAGTCTATCTCATAATCTTTTTAAAGCTATGCGTATACTAGGAAAATAGAACTGCTGGGGTTTTATATCTACTGTACGCTGGCCTTTACCGCCAAATAATTTCTTTATATCGGATGCCGAAAACCCAAGTAATTGAGCTTCTTTAGTATCTATATGGCGGCCAGTGCCAAACTCTTGGTAAGGCGCGTACTTCATATTATAACCTACTTCTACTTTGCCTTTACCTTTAGCGCCATAGTAACCGCTTTGTTTTAGTTTACCTTTATCTACTGGCACCCTATCTGTAGCTTTGTCTATAATATCGGCCGCTGTTTTCGTAAGCTGGGTACTTAGGTCGTCTTTAGCTATACGCTTTAAACCGTCTAATTTCTTAAACAGTCTATTTAGATCGTCCCTATTTATCTTAGCTTCCATTAATCTACTTTAGTGGCCTTTAGCGTTGTCATATAATCTAAATCAGCGCTAAATTTATTATTTAGTCTGTACTGAACAGTAGACCCCTCTACTTCTATAAGGTCGTTATTCTGTAAGTTATCAGCCGAACGCTTACGCATAGTTATTTCAATATCTACGTAGCGCTGGCGTATACCGTTTTCTTGTTTTACTTCGCCGCCTACTTCTTCTACTTTAGCCCAGAACGAACCTACAGTAGTTTCGCCACTAGTCCAGCCGCCGAACCCGTCCGCTGTTTTGCTATTACGCTTAACAGTTATTCGTGTATTTAGTTGGCCCGCGTCCATTATACAAATGGTTTTTTATAGCTTGCTAGAATATCTTTAGCGCCTGTAGGTATCTCGCTTACGATCGTACCCGTTTTAAAGTCGGCGCGGTTATCGTAGTAAGTGCTTACTGTTTGTAGTATAGCTTGCTTTACTAGGCTATCGTCTAGGCCCTCGGTTATGTACGTTACTTTTATTTCTTTAGCGCTACCGTCTTTTAGTTCTATAATTTCGTTATTTACGCCTTTAATTTCGTAAGTAGCAGTATTACCGTCGGTGGTTACACTAGATATACTAGCAACTGGTCCAAAGGGTAACTGTAGTCTAGGCGTTTCGTATTCGTCGTAGTAGTACTGGCCTTGGTTTAATTCCTTAACGTAGTACGTTCTGTTCTTGGCTACTATATCGCTACTTATATAGTTTTCGCACCAAATACGCGCCTGGGTTATCATTCTAGCTATTATATTATCGTCGGCGCTGTTATCAACTCTTAGATAGTCTTTAGCTTCTTGGGTCGTAACTATTTCGTTACCAGTTGTACTATTTATTTTAATTTCGCGCATAAATAAAAGTTTTTTCAAAAATACGAAAAAAGCGCCAGTAGATATCGGCGCCCTTTCCTAACTAAAACTAACCAAATGAAAAAAACTCTAAGTGAATTGTACAAAGTTATTAAATTTATTTTTATAAATACCGTCTGGGCTTAGCCTTATAGACTTTTGTTCAGTATTTTTAATAACAAAAAACCCGTCTAGTTCTTCAAAGTATATCGCAAAAAAATCTACTTCTTCTATTTTATACGCTACGTTTGTACGCCTTAAAACTACTTGTACGTCGTTTCGGCGCCTTTTACGATCGTTCGAAACGTGTTTGATTTGTATTTTATACAGCTTGTTATCTTTTTCTATAATAGCATCGTAGGGGCTAGCATCAAGTAAAGGCATAGAAACGTTAAACCCGTTTTGCATAGCTATAGTTGCAAAAAGATATTCGGCTAGACAGCCGCGCTGGTTATTGTTCATTCTTGTTAAGTTACCCTAAGGTATAAAAAAACCGCCTAAGTAGTGGCGGTTCTTCTTAACATAAAACAATAATTAATCTACTTTATACGCCCAGTATATTGACGTATAACGCTAAGGGCTTCGCCTAGCTTATTTAGTACCAGTATCTTTTTGGTTACTGGTAAATTATTAAAGCTATCGCTGTCTAAAAGGTAAGCCAGTTCGGCTATTTCGTTGCTATAAAAATTATTTTCCATTTTCGTTATAATTCAAAACAGCTAAGCCTAGTATAGCTAAGCTTAAAGCTGTTAATAAATCGTTAAACAAGTATAGGCTACGTATACCTAAAAAAAACATATACCAGCCTAGTATGGGTTTTAAATGCTTCATATTACCCTAAATATAGATCGTTTACTAAAGTTAGTAAGCAAACGTAGGCCACTATAGCGGCGCCAGTTATCAAAAAATAAATTAAATCACTTATAAAGTTTTTCATATCTAAAAAAGTTTAATTAGTCCAGTTATAAACGCCAAGTAAATAATAAAAAGTAAGGCGCTAAAAATGTTATCTATTATCGTATTCATATTGGCTAAATTAAAAAAAAATTTTTAATTACAAAAAAAAGCCAAAAAAAAAGCCCAGCGTAAGCCAGGCTTTATAATAGTAATTAAGCTGTATTATGCAGTTTCTAACGCTGCTTTATCTACGCTAAAGTCGCCATTTACAAACGCGTTAGGCAAGTAGTTTGTAAGTGCAACTCTCTCTTGTACTCTTACAGTTACGAACCCGTCGCGGAAGTTAGTAGAATCGAATCTAGAAAACTCGACGCCTACGTTATCACGTATCCAAAGCTGGGTACCCATTCCAAAGTTACCAACTAGGTATTTATCGGAAGTAACCGCTGTAGATAAAATTACAGGGACCCCATTAATACGTGGCTGTAGCCCTTGGTTCCAGTCTTTTACAAGGTATTCATTTTGCGACGATTTGAGTAGCAAAATCTTGTGGAAGTCTGTAGGGTTGATCATAATATAATCAGCGCTGTAGTTAGCAAGTGCTAGCTGGTTTAACGCTACAGTAAGTACGTCAAACTCGTTTGCGCTTTCGATAGCGTTAGCAAAACCGCCAGCTGCAAAGTCAGTCGCATCAGTAATAATACCACTAAGGTTAGGCGCAGTACCGTTACCGTTAAGAATTTGGTCGTCTTCTACAGATAACAATTTTTCAGGCGCACGTGCAGACAAGTAGCTTGTAAGCTGTGGCGTGTCGGCTAACATCTCTTCTGAAATTCTAAAGTAAGTACCGATCTTACGTACGTTAGCGTCTGTAGCTGTCATATCAAAGTCAGACTGGCCTAAAGTAGCGCCCTCGGCTTTAGCCGCGCCGCCGTCAGTATAGCCGCTTTCTTTTACATAACGTACTACGTCGCTGTCAGTTGACCCAGTAGGGATAAGCTGGCGTACGTGTACAGAACGCGTAGGGTCAAATTTGTACCCTGGTACTCTATCAGCTGGGATAACATCGCCTGTAAAGTCAGCGCCGATAGTCATATCAGCCTTAACTTCAAAAGACGCGCTACGGTTATTACCGTTTCTTAGGCTGTCAATAGCACCGTCGTTAATAGCTTGGTTAAGCGCACCTTTAAAGGTAAGGTCTTTAGACGCCTCGGCTTGCTTTTTATTAGCTACTTCGTAAGCGTCAAAACGCTCGTTAAAGCTTTTTGTCAAGTTATCGATTTCGTTTTTAAGCGCTTCGTCGGCTTTGCCAGTTGCGCTTTCAACAGCTTGCCCGTAGGCTTTTTCCAGTTTAGCGTCGATAACGTCGCCTAGTTGGTCTAGCTGGTTTTTAACTTCTTCGTTCATTTTATTTATTTTAAAGAAGGTTATACAATTATTTTAATTTGTCAATAAGATACTTATATACTTGATCGCTGTCATCAACTGGCTTTGTGTCTTCTTCGGACGGCAAAGTAGCGCTTACGAATAGGCTTTTAAGTTTAAGTAATTCGGCTTCGATAGCGTAGCCCATTTCGTCGGATATATTACCCTTACGAATTAATTTAGCTAGGTTATCGTATCTTTTATAAAGTTCTTCTTTGTTCTCGCTTCCTTTAACGTCTAAAATTTTAGCTTGATCGTTAGCGGCCAAAGTAACGGCGCTTACTTCGTATAACTTAACTTCGGTTATTTCTCTGTAGTCGCCTTTAAATTCTTTTTGCATCGGTAAAATACCTACGCTGTTTTCGGTAATTACGCCCATTTTAATAAGTTCGTAAACGTCTTTACCTAGTGTGGTATTAGCTAGCTGGGCTTCAAACTTTAACCCTTTATCGTCTTCTTCTAGCATAACCATTTTACCAAGTGGCTGGGCCATATTGTGCTGGTAAATATAGCGGACCCGCTCGCCATTTTCTTTAATTGTTTTTGCGTAAGCCCCTGGTCTTATAATATCGCCGTCGCTATCTTTATTGTTAAAGTAGGACGCGTAGCCCTTTACTATATGCTGTTTATCGTCGGCGTCAATTACTTCGCCAAGTGGCGCGCTTTTATATAAAATCATAATTCTATAATTTTTACAAATTTAAGGGTTTTTTTATTAGTGTTATTTCGCCCCCGTCGTCGGTGTTTACTCCAGCGTCTACATACTCTAATACTAAATTTTCTTTTAGCGCTTTGTCTAAAAGGTCTGTTAGTTCTTCTACGCCTAGCATATATAAATACGCTTGCGGGTGTTCTAGTTCTGGGTGTAGTTTTACGTATTTGTCTATAAGTTTTATTAGTTTTTCCATTATATACTATCTATTAATTCTTGCCATATTTTTATAGTTTCTTCGTAGACTTTAGGAAAAAGGGCTTTAAATACTGGGTTACCGTTATAGTAGTTTTCAGAACAGTGGGCCAAAAATTCAGCGTGCTGTCCATAAACGCCCCTACGCGTATAGTAGCTTACCCCGTGGCCGTAGCCTACGCGTTCTTTAGTGATCGCGCCTAAAAAATCGGCTATATCAGTAAAGTTTTCCCTAAACTCGGTATCGCTCATATCTTTAAATTGCTTACGTAATTTTTGATATTCTTCGCCGCCAGGTTCTAGTTTTTTCCTAATCTTATTTTGTATATCAATACGGCGCTGGCCTCTTAAACCTACGCCAGCTTCTTTTTGTAGTCTTTTAAAATGTTTTATTACTATAGGGTTACTAGCTATACCGTAACTAGCCCATCGTTGCTGGTTGTGTATAGCGTGGCCAAACTCGTGGGCTATTACGCTTTTAGTTTGATTTGCCCCTGGCTTGTATCTTTTTATGTTTATATTGATAGTGCCAGCTTGTTGATAGCTTCGCCTACCGCTAAGTTTTATTTTTATTTCTTTTTTAAGTAGTTTAAGAAAATCTAAGTTACCTACTATATAGCCTTGCTTTGCCATATCGTCTAATTTAACCCAAGTAGGATAGGCGGGGTGGTCTACTCTTTGTAAGTAGTCGCCTAGGGGTTCGCCTTTGCCTTGTTCTGGCCCTTCATATACTGGCCCTTTAGGCTTAGGTTGTACAACTGTAGTAGCTAGGCCAGCGGCTATTTCTTCGAATACCCTACCTTGGGGTATTTCTTGACCGCCTAGGCCGTAACCTATTTCGGTAAACCCTGTAGTTTCGGCGCCTTCTTTAGGTATATATACTACAGTACATCTACAGTTTACTAAGTTACTGGCGCTTGCCCTTGTACGATCGCCTGGCTTGTCCATAGGTTCGCCACCTACTATAAAGTCTTCGTTAAAAGGTATAGGGTCGGACCCAGCCATATTACGGTGGGCCTCACGTTCTCGGCCGTCTAGTGTTACAGACCAGCGCTTTAGTAACTGGTCTTCGTCGTATACAGTAAGCGCCGCTTCTTTAACAGCTTGGTTACTTATATTAGTTGTTTCAGTTCTTACAAAACGTTCGGCTTGGTATCTACTATAGCCGTCGAATTGTTTACGAAGTATACGCGCTTGTTCTCTAGCGCCTAACCTCATAAAGTCGGGGTCCCGTAGTAGTTTCGTCGTTATTTGTATTAGGGTCTTGCGCGCTGTCCCTTGTACTAGGGGCGTATTTGTTGCAGCTACAGCGGCGGCATTTGCAGCGAATTTTCTTTGCCATTCTGTTTGGTATTGTGTGGGGTTAATTCCTTTGGTGGCAAATTTATCAAAATTTCTAGCGTACCAGTTAGCAAAATGAAGTCCAGTATCTACATATACTTCTTTGTATATTTCGCTTAGATCGTTAGCTTTAAATAGCCCAAGTAACTGTATATTGTTATTGTTGTTAATAAACTGGTCTATACCTTTGGCGTATTCTCTGTTATAAAAGCGCCGTACTTTACCTATATTTCTTTTTTCGGTTTTATCGCGTTCGCGTTCGTAGGCCCTTTGCCAGTCTTCAATAAAGTTTTTTTTAAGCGGCTTTTTATAGCGCTCATATTGACTATAGCAAAAGGCTGTACGCTGGCTAACGTTAGGAAAATCAGCCATAGCCTCGGGGTCCACTATACAGCGGTTTACAAAATTGTTTTCGCTTTCGCCTTGGTATGGTCTAGGCATCTTCTAGTTTATCTAACGTTTTGACGGCCCAAACTCGCATAGCCTCTCCACCCCAAAGGTTATAGGCTACGTAGCCTTTATCGCGCCAGGGTTCGTCTTTAAATTCGTCGGCTACTGTTGAATAGGTTTTACTACGCGTTAAATAGTTCTTGGTTCTTTTTAAAACGTCTAGGCTTAGGGCCTCGCGCTCGCTTAGTTGGCGCGCCCTTGCAAGGCCTACGTTCGTGCCAGCTTGTACTACATCGCGGCCGTACTTCTCAATCCAGCCCAGCATACGCTTAGCGTTATTAGTTGCGGCTTGCGGGTAATTATCAAACGTTTGGCTTTTAGTTTCGTCTTTACTACTTTGTGGGTGGCCCTCTGGTAATAGATCAGTATCGTGTTTACCGCTTCTAAACTTACCGTTTTTAAGTGCATATAGATAACTGTTTACGCGGCCCATAGCCCACTGGTCGGCGTTCTGTACGTTAGGGCGTACGCTTTCGGGGTTAGTTCTATAAGCCCCTACGCCGCGCTTGTATACTTCAAACAAAGTATTTACAGTAGTTCGCTTTGTATCGTCGTCGCCTACTTCTTCGTTATGATCGTCAGCTTTTTTTTTTAGTGCTGTTTTAAGCCTGTCGCTTATTTCTTGTTTAGTATCGCCTACAGCTTCTAAGTATTCGCGGTGGCTATTGAACGGCATATAGACTGTTTCGCCGTCTATACTATGGGCGTGGTAACCTTCGCCGCCTAACTGTTGGGCGCGTGCTTCGGCCTCGCCTATAGTTGTATATGTATCTGTCTGGCCTTCTACTTCGGCTTTTACTACGATATTGTGTAGCGCTTCTTTTATCAGCTTCTTTTGTTCTTCTACGTCCATAGGTGGTACTGGGTCTGGAAAATCTACGTCGCTGTTGTCAATAGGCAAAAGGTTACTAGGTATATAATAGTCGTCTAGTGCTGGCGTGTCTTCGTCTACGCCGTAATTCATAACAGCGCGTTTTTCGTTCGGTGTAAGCCACCAGGCCTTGCTTAGCTGGTCTACTACTTTATCGTTTTCTTCTTGTAGTTCTGGTATACTAGTAAAGTCGAAGTCTATAAAAAGATTATCGCCAAACTTAGGTACAAGCCAGCGGTTTAATTCGTCGCGTAGTTTTATGAGTTCGGGTATTACAGCGTTTTGGTATAAAGCCTTTTTGGCTTCCTTCATATTGTTGTACGTAGTAGCCTCGGTGTTATTGAGTAGCTGAACGGGTACGCCATAGATATTACAAAGGTCTTTTATACTTGCGTTATACTGTTCAATAAGCGAAACATCGCTAGCGTTTAAACCAAAGTTTACCCAGCTAAGCTTTTTAGGCGTTATAATAACGTCGCCAGCGTTGCCGCTACCTTGGTACTGTTGTCTGAATTTATCTTTAAGCTGTTGGGCTTGTACTTCGTTTAAATCGCCTTCGTCGGCCATAAGTAAGCCCCTAGCTGTTTGGTTCTGTAAATACTTGACCCCAGTAGTTACAGCTTCGTTATTAGCTGTAAGCGTACGAAGTCCAGCGGCTAACGGGCTTTGGCCGTAAAGGTGTGAACCCGTACCGTCGTAGTATGGGTTAAAGTCGGCTATGTGTAGTACGTCTTCGGCTGGCATACTGTAGTTACCGTTATACTCTATACGGTATTCTTTGACTGGCTGCATAAGCCCACCGCTTACTATTTCTACTATCTGGGACGGCAAGGCGTATAATTCAGTATAGCGCCCTACGTTAGCACCCGTATCTGGTCCAAGGCCGTATATATATCTGTTACCAGTAAGTTTACCAAAGGCTACAAGTTCGGTTAGCCAGCTGTTATAGGACTGGGCGGGGTTAGGTCTGTTTAGTAGTTCGTGTAGTTCGGTGTGCTGTAATTCGATTAGCGCGTGCTTTTGTAGTTTTTTCGCCTGGTAAATACTGTTGTTATCTAGGGTATTACTAGTAAGGGCCTTGTAACGCTTTAAGTCGTTCTCGTTCTTCTTCTCATATACTTGAAACGGTATAGTAGTAGCGGCGCGTGTAATTATGTTTACAAGGCTGTATACTGTGGCGTTACGGCCGTAGCCTTGTTTAACGTAAGTATCGTCGTTATCTGGGTTCCATACAATACTTTCGCCTAAGAATTGATATATAGCCCTGTTATATGCAGCGGCTGTTTGTTGGGCGTTTTTCGTTATGATCTTAGTAAAACGTTCTAATAGTGAAGGCATACGTCAAAATTTGTACAAATTTAATGAATTTAAATTACGAAAAAGTCGTTACGGTTCTTATACATACTGTAAGTTGCATAACGCAAGGCGTCGGCCAAGTGGTTATTTTTATCTATCGGCGTGTTTATTATAGTGCCGTCTTTTAATTGTTGCCAAAAATACGTACGCTGTTCTTGTATTAGGTTCTTACTCTCTTGGCTTACAATTACGTCAAACTCCTTTATAAGGCTTATACCAGCTGTTATAGAACCCGCGCCCTTTATAGCTGGCTTAGCCATACAGTCCATTTGTCTAAGTTCTTCTATACTCTTAGGTTCGGCGCTGTCGCAAAACATCAGCGTTTGATTAAGCCCCTGGGCCTTTAGATAGTCGGCTATATCGCGGTTAGTTAGCCCTGTCTTATATAGAAGTTCGTGTACGTAAAGCTTGTCGTTCTTCTTGGCTACTTTAAGTATAGCCGTTGGGTCGTTACTAAAGCCAAAGTCTAGGCCCAAGTGGTAATCTAAGTCTGGGAAGTCAGCGTAGGGTATATACTCCCAGTTATTGAATATCTGGCGGTTACTAAATACAGCGCGCTGGCCCTCGCCAAAGACGCGCCAGTAGTCAGGGTCTTTTGTCTTTAGTAGTTCTATTTCTTTTACAAGTTCAGGGCTTAGAAATTTGTTATCGCTGTAAGTAGTTACCCAA
>BCSF01000500.1_pt1 | contig 15151 bp, 25 predicted proteins | sample 1016431 | NCBI WGS metagenome assembly BCSF01 (sample SAMD00045685;SAMD00045686;SAMD00045687;SAMD00045688;SAMD00045689;SAMD00045690;SAMD00045691;SAMD00045692;SAMD00045684;SAMD00045690;SAMD00045691;SAMD00045692;SAMD00045684;SAMD00045685;SAMD00045686;SAMD00045687;SAMD00045688;SAMD00045689, study...
CTTTTTTCATCTTCTCCATCTCTGGACCCATATGTTTGGCAAGTTTTGCCATCATAGTTTTTTGTCTATCCTCATCATCTGGATACTCAGGTTTGATTTCCTTGTTATTGAAAGGTTTCGTATCAGCCACCACCTTTTTAATCTTGGTAACTCTCTCAAAGTTCTGTACATTCTTTGTGGTTGTATCTTCAACCTCAACACCATCACCGAAAGGACTTCTGTACTCAGGGTTCTCTTTTAACATTGCTTTCTCATGAGCAATCTTATTCAGTTCTTCCTGTACCTCACGGCTTCTCCAACCATTCTTTGCCTTAGCTTCATCAAGCATTCTTTCCCAGTACTGACTACCATGACCCACCCTGTCATGAATCACATTCATTCTTTCGGTGGTCTCATAACCAGACCAATACTTGTCTTCCTCTCTCCACTTTCTACCCTTCTCATTTCCTGATGCTACCAATGCATCAGACTCAGGAGAGGCAGTTGCTGATGGAGTGTTCTGTGGTGAATACTTACCAGAGAAGTTCATCTTATACTTCGTTGGTGTTTCTTTCACCTTGACTGGTTGCTTGATCTCACGAAGAATCTTTCTCTGTTTGGGAGTTCTGGTCTCAGACAATTGTTCTCTTTCTCTATTCTTGATGAACTTGGGAGGTTCATAGTGAGCAACCACATCAGTTGGTGCAGTTTCTGCTTTCTTCTTTTTCTGCCAGTTGATAATATTTTTCATATCTTCAAGTTTGTAATCTGGTCCGCCCTTATACTGTCTTCTAATAGAATCTTTTACATACTGTGGCATCTCAGGATTATTAGCAATGAGTTGTTCTCCTTCTCTTTTCAACTTTTTCTTCTCTGAGTCTGACATATTGCCAATCTCACCTGGAGTAATACCAGTCAAAGAGAATGGATCTGATTTTGTTGGATCATCTTTTGCCAAATCTAATGGTACATAACCACCCTCTGGAATATATGGATTTTGTTGCATTGGTTTGTCTGTATTTTTTAAATACCATTCAGCAGCATCAATACCATAAGTCTTCCATAACCAATTGTAATTGTCATATGCATCTGCTGTCAGAACTTCTCTCTGACCCCATGCTTTTATCATTGCCATATCAAATTCTCTGAATGCTCTATTTGAGACACTCTCGTATGTTTCATAAGCTTTATCAAGAGCTATCTTCTTTGCTGGATAAACTGTGTTATCAAAAATAGTAGCAGCTGCTTGATTAGCTTCACCCCATTTACGGAGTGCTCCCCAACCAGCTTCATATGTATCAACTTGTACACCATTATAGTATGCTATATGGGCAACACCAGAGGAGATGTCTGACTCGTAGGGTACATTCCACTTGAAAGTTAATTTACTTACATAAGGCCACATAGCATCTGCAGCATCTTTTGATTCAGCATAACCTGGGAAGGTTCTGTAATACTCTTCACTTGAAAGATAATCTCTTTGTGTTTTGTATTCATCGTATGCTTTATCTGCTGCCTCTATGTCAATTAGACTCTCATACTTATCAAAAGTTTGATTCGTCCATTCTGGATCTGTACTGAAAGCCATGTCATAGAAGTTGTCTATCTGTTCCTGAGTCATACTCTCAGGGTTATTGTGATCGACATCATTCAACCTTTTAACTAAATCTTCTGCTTCTTTATCAAGAGCTGCCAGTTGATCGGCGGTCAGTGCCTTATCACCTGCTAATTCATTGGCATCATCTGCCGCTTGTTGTAATTGATCAGCATCATACTCTTGAGATACCTTATCAACATAAACATCAGCAAGATCAGTCCCACCCTCAGCTCCAGATCCAGTCGGTGCAGTTTCATTCAGAAGTGCTTTCTCAAATGCCTCAAGAATTAATTTTTGTTCAACATCAGTGACATGGTCATATGAATTTCTCATATCAACTCTGTCAGCCATTCCTCTACCAGGTTTTCCAAATCCTGATTTAATTTCTTTTCCTTTACTTTGTTTATAAATTTGGTCTATCTTGTCAAAGAATTTATCTTCTGCAGATTTTCTGGGATACTGAAGCTTACTTTTCTTTACATATTTCTGTGGTTGTCTCTTCCATACTTGTCCAAGTGCTCTCTTTATTCCTGCACCCAATCTAAACTTACCTGCCAGATATGCGGCACCAGCAGCACTTGATGATGGTTCTGGGAAGAGAACAGCAATGACAGCAGCGACACTCAAACCAAGAGCCACCAGAACAGCTAATGTTTTTGCTTGATCGGGAGTTAAATTAAATATCTTTGCTTGTACTTGGTTCCCTGACTGACTAGGAGATTGTTGTGAACCAAGAGATGGTGCTGTTCCTCTACCATATCCACCACCAGTTCCTGGTGTGACACCACCAAACATATTAGGTGGACAGTTAGGACACTGTAAAATATTCAGTGGTTGTTGTGGAACTCCACCACTGTAGAAGTAGGGAACATCTGATGTAGATTTTCCAGCAGTAATCTGGTCTCTAAACCACTCTGCCATTTCAAGAGTGAAGCTTGGGTTATAGACTGTCAGTTGACTCTCAGTTCCATCCCAAACTCTTGCTCCGTCTTGATGTAAGTTATCAGTAAACTGTCCTTGGATTCTTGCAAGCAGAACAAACTGCCTTGTGTCTTTCTGAATATATCCGATGTTTGTATAATTATCATAACCATGATTCACTACATAACCATCAACCAATGGTCCAAGAATAAAATCTCTACTGTTTGGTGGCAAGAATGTCTTGACAGTACCATCTGAATCAATCAGATCACTTGTACTTTTACCAGTGGGGTCACTGGTGAGATACTCCTGAGACGCGTCTGGAACCTCCTGTTCAGACCAATTGTTCCCACCTTTCCAATATCCCTCAGGTCTAACATAGAAGGGGTCTCCAGGGTTGCCAGGGATACCATCAGTGAAGTTACCATCCTGATCAGGATAGAATATCTGCGCTCTGTCCTTAGGTCCAACACGATGACCAGGGGCATTAAGTGAATATATACCACTCATACTATTAGTAGGAGCGTCCTCTTTCAATGATTTAATTAATTTCGTATATCTATTCACAGAACTAGTCTTAGGTAGTCGTTAAAATATTTATGTACTCAACACCAACGGGGTTAGTGTGAATGTTGCCACCCATAAAAGCAATGTTAGTTACTCTACTGTGGGTGGTATTAGATGTAGTTGATGACACATCATGCATAGTATTGGGTTCGATCCAGATAAACCTATTTGGTTTAGCATAGATGTTCCTATATTCTTCTTCCTCTGCATTGGTGATACTTAATCTTCCACCCCATTCCTCATCCCAGTCTGGGTGAATGTAGAATACATAACCACCATTATCTACATGGGGACCATAGATGTTCCCATGTCCATAGTCGGCAGGACGAAATTGATTGTATCCAAAGAGTTGTGACGCCTCTTGGAAGTGTGGTTGATATAAACCAATTCCTTCAAGTCGGTGAAGAACTAACTCTCTCGCCTGTCTACAAAGTTCGTCTCTTGGTTCTTCAAACTGACCGCTTGTATACTCAGGTGATGAAGACACCTGTGATGATAACCTCTCAAAAACATCATGTGGAAGGAAGTTATCGATTAAGATTGCCGACCTACAAGTCATTGTTTTTTAAATATTTATCAGTTGCTATACTCCTTCATCATGAGCATCACTTTCCAGAGATAGTCCTTGGCTACCCACTTAGATTCATCTGAATGATTTGAATTGTGTAGTTCTTCATAGAGTCTGTTGACTCTAGATTCCATGTCAACTTTAGTCAGTCTTCCTCTGGGCATTTTCTAGTTCCGAATCAAATTTGTCAATGAGTTTGGCTCTCTTTTCCCAAGAGTCAGCCTCACCATATATATGTCCTGTTTTATGACTGGGATTGATACAGTCGTTGAAATCTTTTTGTCCACACACAAGATTACTTAAATCTCTTTCGTTACCAATCTTTCCTGTGTACCAGTAGTGTTGTCCGTTTAACCATAGTGCTCCACATCTTGGGCACTCTTCTCTCTTCATTGAAAAGTCTGAAGATTCTTCAGGCATTTTAGTAGGGTAAAAATGGTTGTTCAACTATTTACACACTTAAGATAGTCTTAAGATGGTATTGCCTTGATACAAAAACATTCTCAGATATGTCTCAGATATTACTCAGTTCTTTCTTTAAAGAATAAGGTCTCTAAATATATGCGTGTCAAAGAATCTATCTGATGAAAAAAGCTTTAATTGCTTTTGGAATGTTACTGATGACCGCAGGTGCAGCTAATGCAGGCGGACTTGTTACGAAACACGCTTCCAGTGTCCAGCTGACTGTTGATGCTGCACGTTCGACCGCTACGAGAATCGGTTCCTCGTTCAGCATCTCAGGTAGTAATATTGATACTACGGACGGAACCACTGCTAACACAGTTTCTGCTGGTACTATCACTTCTGGTGTATACAATCCAGGAACAATTGCTGCTACTCAAGATACCGCTGGATCAGCATTTAGTTTCAGTCAATCTTATACACAAGGTGATGCTGTTCCAACTAGTGCTCCTACCGTAGGTGATGTTCCTAACTTCTCATCACTTACTTCTTACACAGCTGGTACAGCTGGTAATCTAGCTGGTACTGTAACCAGTGCTGGTGTTCTCACCGTAACGGCTGGTGGAGCAGGTTCAACTGCAACAGGACAATACGTCTCTGAAATCACGGTAATCGACTGATGGATAGATTACAAGAAGCAATCGGTCTTGGGTTGATTCTTGGAGTTATTCATGGTTTGGTACAACCCGCATATTCAGTGCCAGTTGTACCAAACTTCACTCAGGGTTCGATGACGAGCCACACAGAGACAACTCAGACAATCACAGAGACCATCAATTCGATGGACTACAACACGGGGTATCAATATTCTGCAACTGGTAGTGGGATAACCGCATCTGGAAATCTAGCCCCAACACCAACAACAAATAATGTAAGTATCAATGGAGTGAATTCGACATGGACTGGAGTGGGTTCAAAACCATCTTTCACACAAACAACACCAGGGGCAGCGTTCCAGTTTACGGAGACGTACAAAGGACCAGGTCTCTCGAACCACACAATAATTCAAAGAACGACCGAGGTCACAAGCGTCACAGATACTACAAGTATATTCTCGCAGTAATTTTAAGTGGATCGTTCCCCTCCCAAACTTTGGCAGAGACTATTGGGGGTGTTTCTGCTACTGCTAGTCCCGTCGCTAATAGCAGCGGCAGTGTTACTAACCAGGCAATCCAGGTGTTGCAAGGTCCATATATTACGAACACATATGGGGGAGGAGTCCAGTGCCAGGGTCCTACGAGAAACTTTACCCCCTATGTCACAGGCAGTGCCTCGGCAATGAAACCTTATGAACCCTACTATTGGGATCCTGTTTATGATGTCACTGACAACTTCGGCGCCTTCGATGCCGACGGCAATCCGAAAGGGGATGGCATTTTAGACAACCCAGGCGACATTCTCTTCCATAAGAGGACCAGGACGGGTCAGAAGGACAATTACAGTCTCGGGGTAGGATTCTCTATGACATGGAGTTCACCCATGGATAAGGAGCTCCAGGCGTTGTGTAAGAAGGCTGCATCTACACAGATTGAGATGCAACAACAGTTGACTGCCAATAAGAGATTAGATTTTGAGATTGCAAGACTTAAAAATTGTGGCGAACTAATGAAAAAGGGAATCATGTTCCACCCCAAGAGCCCTTATTACAAAATCTGCGCTGATGTGGTAGTTCAAAATGTAACTACCGTCGCACCACACCGTCATTCTATTCCCTCTACTTCTTCTTCGTCTTCGCCGCAACAGACTTCAGTTTTGAAATCGCTTCATTCCTCAGACGCTGCTCTACTTGGCGCTCCCTTACAGACTCAACCTTTAACTGTTTCCCCCTGATCTGAGCAACCTTCTTCAAGACTTTCTTGACTGTAGGTTTCACCACCTTCAAAAGAATATCGGCAAAGGGTTTAGCCAACAAAGCAGATGTAGTAGCAACCACGGCGATAGTCGCTGTGGTTGTTATTGTGCCTGCTGGTGGAATAGCATTAACTACTTGTTCTACTATCTTGACATCTTCTACCAGACGGACACACTGGTTACCTTGTAACTCATAACCAGTCACTCTCTGCCGTCCACCATCAAAGATGAATCCAACTGGTTCCTCTAGTAATTGTTTTTGAGTTGGACACTCTATCTCAGGAGTCTCTGGAATTTTTGTTTTGGGTGATTCTGGAACTTCTGTTTTTGGTTTTGGTCTTTCGGGTGTATCAGTTTTTGGAACAGGGGCAGGACGATTAATCACCATATTCTCAGGTGTGAAATCGATTGGATTAAAGCTAGGAGTATCAGCATCACAAAAAGTCTTTACACCCTTTGGGTCATCTTCACTAAGAACTCCACTCCTTTCTCTAGTACTATTCTGTTCGTGAGCCTCTACACATCCAGGTATATTAACAACAGGCGTACCAACATTTACCACCACAGGTACAGGTGTTTGGGCATCAAGAACATTGGACCTCTGAGTGACCACTGGTGGGATATCCAAAGACCTGATTTGAATATCCCCTATACCAATATCATCAATCCTGATTTCCATCAGAAAGGAACTACACCACCAGTTTTAGTGGGAACTTCAGGAATCTCTGGCATTGCTGCATCCAACATACCAGGAAGCATTTTTTGAATGGATGATGTGACACCATTAATCATCTGTGTCTTCACTCCATTTACCAGATTATCTTTCTCAAGATAAACCCACACACCACCGACTACGAGGCTCAGTGAGACTGCCCCTGAGAATAAAGCGATACCGTTAATTACTTTTTGCATTTGGTCACTCCGTTAAAGTTCCATGTGTTCTACGAATTTCACGGAGTTCCTCAAAGTCTTTCTGTTTGGTCCCTCCGTCGTATGCCCAAGCATAACCTTCATCAATCATTTGTTCGTTGAGAGACACGTCTCCGTCCCCAATGTAAAGCCAGCCAAGAAGACGCCCATATTTACCAACACCCCCAACAAGTTCAGTACGGATAACAAGATCATCATCACCAGCCACCGCCCCTTCCAGTTTTTCTTTGAGCCAGTTGGTTGCGTCGATTCCAAGGGCTTTCTCCTCTAGGTCGCGGGTACGTTTCTCAGGTGTATCAACTCCAGCAACTCTTACTCTCTCCTTTTTATATAAGTCAAATCCCAAGTCAATAGTGACATCAATAGTGTCACCATCGAGAACTCTATTGATTTCAATTACCCTGAAGTTGTAACATGACTTCCTGTTGGGTGGTGTCATTGCTCCCATTGATTTCTCCTATTGGTTTTACCGTGACTTCCGTAACGAAACTATTAGCCAAAGCTGTAGCACAAGGAGTACCAGTCAAACTATCATCAGTGAACGCCTCGGCATCTTCTGGAATTGCTGCAATAAGACCAACAATGGTAATCGCAGCAGAGATAACAGCACCAGCACGCCAGACCCAACGTTCTAGATTACGAACTCTTTCTCTGAGTTCTTCGGACATCTTCTCAGCGTCTTCAATCCTGTGTGTCAGGAGTGCTATCAGTTGGTCCTGGTCGGCGTCCTTCTGATTGATTGTCGTCATGGTTCAATTCATCAAAAGCCATTGAAAGTATATAGACAATATAGTAACTTACACCCGCAAGAAGTATTACAAGACACCATATAATACTCCAGGTTACATCATTAACATCTTCTAACGGGCGTAAAAATAAATTCATGGGTTCCTAGGGTCTACCCCTAATGATTTTAAATACTCAATCCACCATTCGGCGTCTTTTATATATCTCCAGTTGGGAACCTTCTCTCCACGTTCTACAACATAGTATTGATGGAGAGCATCATCGATAGTCTGTGCGATCTCCATACTCTTCTTCCTCTGCATCAACATCTTCATACGGGTTTTCCAAATAGGGTCCTCGTTTTCTAAAGGGTTCTTTTCGGACATAATCGGATTCCCTATTAACTGCCGATGCTAACACAGCCAATTTCATGACTATGTAGATGATTACTAATGGTGATAAGCATAGGATAAGGGTGAGTTGATACTTCATACATCCTCACCCTCCCAGAAGTCTTCCCAATCCTCCTTAGAGTTTGATACGTCTTCCCATCCTGGTTCATATAATGGACACGGTTCCTCAAAGAGATGACCCATCCTGAGTTGGAGGATCCTCTCTCTGAGACCTTTGTAAAACTCTCTCTTTTCGTCTGGAGTCATTTATGTTTCTTGGTGAATGGTTCCCAATGTTCCCAATGATATCTGTGGACTGCCCACATTCCTAACACTGGAACAAACACTAACATCATACAGAGTAAACCCAGTGTTATAGGATTATTTAACACCCAAGCTGCGAAATGTGTCATCCTGGATAGTCCCAATTTGTAATATTGTCTACTTTATGTGTTGGTCCCCACCCACCACGATAGACGTAAGGAGCAGTACGGATAGGACACTCAGTCCCAGTACAAAGTAGATCACTTACAATCCTCCATGATTCTAATACTTCCTCGGCATGAACGAAGTGTGATTGGTCACCTCTTAGAGCATCATAGAAGAGTTTGACATACCCATCCACGGCATCATTTGAATACCAGTGTGTGAGTGTAGCTGTCTCAACCTTCTCCTCAAGACCAGGAGCTTTCATATCTAAACGAATGTCCAGGTGAGGTTTGGGTTGAATTCTCATAACAATACGGTCATTATACTTGTGACCCTCATAGAGATGTAGTGGTGGTGCCTTCAGTTTGATGACAACCTCAGCACATGTGTAAGGCATCTTCTTGCCTGTCATGAAGTGAAAAGGAACTCCCTTCCAACGCCAGTTATCAATGTAAATATCACCAGCAACAAAGGTAGGAGTGTGACTGTTAGAATCAACACCCTCTTCATTACGGTAGCCTTCGTATTGTCCACAGATAAGTTTCTCCCCTAGACGAGCAGCAGATAGAACTTTGACCTTCTCTCTTCTGATTTCCTTTGCGTTGTTCTTACAGGGTGCTTCCATGGCTATCAGTGCCAAAATCTGTAACATGTGGTTCTGTAACATGTCACGGACAGCACCCGCTGTCTCATAGTATTGTGAACGACCATCACAACCGATGGTCTCAGTGGCAAAGATCTGAACCTCTTCTATAAAATTCCTATTCCAAAGGGGTTCCAGAAGAGTGTTACTAAACCGAGTAGCAAGGATATTATTAACAGTATCTTTACCGAGATAATGATCAATGCGATATACTTGTTTCTCGCGTAGACATCCAGAAACCACAGATTGTAGATGATCAGCAGATTGAAGATCGGTCCCAAAAGGTTTCTCAATAATGACTCTAGTTTTGTCTGGGTCATCGACTAGTCCTGCCTCCTTAAGGTTTTGAACTGCATCTCCATACCTTTCAGGTGGAACTGAAAGGAAGTATGTCATGTCGTCAGTCTGAGGAATAGATCTAAGAGAATCAACATCACTCAAATCACACTGGTGATAGTCCATCTTGACAGAGAACTCACCTTTATAGTATCGTCCAAGACTCTCCAACCAACTCTGACGAGTATGGTCAGATCGTGATGCACCAATAATCTTGAAGTTGTCGGGAAGGAGACCCTTCTTATCGAGAGTCTCCAGTGCTGGAATAAGTTTTCTACGACAAAGGTCTCCTGTAGCTCCAAAGATTACTAGTGTTCTAGTGAGCGGTTCCATTTCCGTCATACTTGTCTGTCTCGTAGTAGTTATTTTCACCTTTTCGTATCCCGAAATATACTGTGGATAGTACAAAGGGTATCGCGACCCATGCAAGAACATCAGCAAATATCATTTCTCCCAACCCTGATTACAGTGTTGGCATCCTTTGCCGCCACACTTTGTGCAGATCCAGTGAGTTCTATCTGACATGGTGTCCTCCGAACATGTATCGCATCCCATTCAGGACACGGTTTGCAAATTCACCTAATCTTCTTGAATTGAATCGTTCAAATAGTGCGGTACTAATGACAGGAGCGGGTACGCCAAGATCCACAGCAGTGTGGACAGTCCAACGACCCTCACCACTATCGCTAACTCCCCCACCGAACTTGCTAAGTTCTCGATCGCTCCGTAGAACATCAGCGGTAAGATCAAGTAACCAAGACCCAACCACAGAACCACGACGCCATAACTCAGCCACCTCAGCAACGTCAATATCATAGCAATAATCTTTCGGGTTCTCCATCGGAGCCACCTCAGCATCGCCCTCCTTAACGTAAGCCGACCCAGCATTAGCTTCATGCAGGATATTAAAGCCCTCGGCGTAGGCTTGCATGATTCCATACTCCACTCCATTATGGACCATTTTTACAAAGTGTCCAGCTCCTGGACCACCACAATGTAACCAACCATATTCAGCACTAGTGGCATGACTCATAGGGTCAGTTCTTGGAGCACTCCCGATACCTGGTGCGAGTGCTCTAAAGATAGGAGAGCAGACGGATACTGCAGTATTTGCACCACCAACCATAAGACAGTATCCACGGTCCAGACCATAAACTCCACCACTAGTACCGCAATCAATATATTGGATGCCCAATTTCTCCAGATACTCGGCTCTCCTGCGCGAGTCCTTAAAATTGGAATTGCCATGATCAATAATAATATCTCCAGAACTAAGTAATGGTAATAGCTCATTGATGGTTTCCTCTACTAGTTCTGCTGGGATGACAAGTTGATATACACCAGGAATTTTGTGGTCATAATCATCATAACTGACTAGATGAACCAAGTCTTGAAAAGAAGTTGCAGCCTTAGTAATATACCCACTGGCTTCTGCTTCTTGAGCTTTGGCGAAGTTTCTTCTGTATCCATAGACTTCAATACCCTCTTTCATCATACGGCGAGACATACCCTCACCCATTCTACCTAAACCGATTAGACCTACCTTCATCCTTTGACCTCGTTTTGAAAATATTCTGGGAGTGGACACCCTTTGAATTCGTTAATTTCGTTGACTGCTAATACAAACATAGTACAGAACCCTAGACAGAAAGCAAATAACATCTGAGGGAAATTGTAGTTACCCATGTATGCCGTTGGATCAGGTTCATCATCGTGTGGATGAATCATCCTTGAGATCTCTAATGACCTTTTCAACTTGTCGTCTGATTCGGTCTCTTGCTTCTGGGTTTTCTGTTTCTTTTCTGGAGTAGCCATGTTTTTGATGGTAGATAAAATGTCCTTGACATATCATAGTGATTCCAAACAAAAATGCAGTAACAACTCCTACCCACTCTATAAATGTATATCCATCCATGGGAATAATGGGGGTATTGCTCCTATGAGTCTAAGAAGACCTTCGGAGAAGAGACCTAAGATAAAGAATCCAACAAACATACTGATAATACCAGCGTTACGATTGTGTTTTCGTATAGCATTATCTATCATTTCTTGACACTCTTTCTTAGTGACCCACTCGGGTGGTTCATTACCCTTCCCCCATTTCTCAAACATCAGACCATCTCCATTGCATCGTGTAATTCTTTTGAATGGTGTAGTTCATCATTCAAAATCTCAAGGATCTTGTCATCATGACCATTCATAGCGAGATACTTTGCATATGTTTCTGCTGCATGGATCTCTACCTCGTAGGAGAGATGGTAAGCAAGGCGAGGAGCCACCCAATAATAAACCACGTTGCTCCAATAGTAGATAAGAACGAGATGCTTGGCAACAAAGCGGTCAATCCAATAAGAATTACCACCCCGACTTTCCATGTATTCCAGATGCTCTGTTTCATTGACCGACTGTGCAAAGTGCTCTTTCATCAAATCTAGATGCTCGGGACCACGAAGTCCCATACTTTCACGAAAATGTAACACGCTTAAAAACGCAAAATAGGGTGCCCGAGCAATCTCCTCAAGCACCCAAAACCTTTGATAATCCCGACCCCTATATAAGAAGTCGAGAATTGCTACAGTAATATCAAGTACTGCAATGTTAAATTGTTTTAATATCGCCATTGACTGACTCCCAATCTTGTTGGAAAAGATCTAGCCCCTCTCTGGTCAATACATGGTCATACATCTTCCAGAATACCTTTGGGGGCATAGTAACAACTTTAGCACCGTAGAGGTAGCAGCGAGAAACATGGTGACAATCCCGCAAACTTGCTGCAAGGACTTGTGTAGATACACCATGCACACTAAATGCACTGGTGATTGCACGGACCAATTCAACTCCACTGAAAGAGTTATCATTACAGCGACCAACAAAAGGAGAAACATAAGTTGCTCCAGCCTTTGCTGCCATGATTGCTTGTGCTACAGAGAAGATAAGTGTCACGTTAGTTTTGACACCCAACTCAGACAATACCTTACATGCCTTCAGTCCTTCAACCGTGCAAGGCACTTTGATAGTAACTGATTGACTAAGTTTGATATATTGCTCTGCTTGCTCCAGCATACCTTCTGCGGTATCTGCAACTACTTCTGTAGAAATGCTCTCAAAGTTTGGATACTTACTGACCAACTCGGTTGCAACATCCAGAAGAGTGCGACCACTCCTAAGAATGAGAGTGGGGTTTGTGGTGATACCGTCTACTAGACCTGTTTCATTTGCTTTTGCAATTTCATCCAGGTCTGCGGTATCTAGAAAAATTTTCATGCTATTCGACGTGTACTGTACCGATCATGCCTGCCCCCTTGTGAGGACCGCACCAATAAGTATAGTCCCCTGCCTCTGGAAATGCAACCTCAAAGTCTTCACCAGGCAGCATTGCCAGTGCTTCATGGGACAATTCAGGATGATCCTCTACAACAACGTTATGAGGAGGAAGCATATTGTTAACAAAATGCACTGAGTCGCCAGCACTAATAGTGACTTCAGCAGGGTCAAAGACGAGATTACCATTGGCACCCATTTGCACGTCAACAGCCCATGCAGGAAGTGCCAAAAAGAGTGATGCGACAAATGCGAAGAAAAACTTCATATAAGTTTACTCTACTATCTGTCGCTATTTAGACTATAGTATAATAATGTTACTGAAGATTATCAGGGTTTGATGACTCTTCCATCTTGTCAAGATCTTTCAAACGCTGCGCCCAAGTGTCACCACCTTCCTTTCCTTTCATGGGATTGATGCACTGGAAGTCTCCTATGGTATTGCATACCAAACCTGCCAAGTCCAACTCATTACCAGTCTTACCTGTGCCTGACCAAATGTGCTGACCATTGATCCAGGTCGCACCACACTTAGGACACTCTACCCTAGTCATAGACAGGTCTGAAAATTCCCTGCCCTCTTCAGGTCGGTCAGTCATTTGTTTGTCTCCTTGAATAGTTTTTCATACTCCAGTCCTGCTTTCTTCAGGTCTCTCTTAAGACGCTGACGCATGAAAAACATTCTCATCTGGATCCAAGCATATCTGAGTTGCAAATCACAGTACGCTATAAGACGCATGGTCCCATCATAGCCTGCATACCATATGCAGCAGACTAACAACATGACCGTGAGATAGAATGCAAGCATTGGTATCATGCGGTTACTCCTAGTATACCACTATTTACCGAAATGAGACATTCTTAAGACTTATATAAGATATTGGGAGAAATTGTTAAATTAACAATTCCATGCTCTGAGTGACTTATTGATGCGTGAATCGGGATCAGATGCAGTCTTCTTGGAAGTCAACTTTCTCTTCATCCCCTTCATGCGAGCACAGAAGGAAGCACGGCGTGGATTGCCGACTTTCTTGCTAGGTGCTTTCAGATCGCTACCAGGGTTTTCTCTCTCGTAAGATTTACGACCCTTCTCGTTAAGACCGCCTTCAGGATTCTTGCCAGACTTCTTCTGCCAGTCTTCTTTCATAAATTCTCTGAATGACTTCATTTTTCTTTCAGTGCAGGGTTGTTAGGGCAGTTTGCCTCGTGCCTTTCCATCCAAGTCTTAGGACGTTGGTGTCCTTTAGGGGTGGTAACGCCACAGTACTTACACTTTTCCATCATGCCTGCTCCTTAATAAATGCACCGAAGGACATCACTTCTTCCTTCTTGATACCAGCAACGCGATCAATTGCACTGCCAATTGCACGTCCAATCTTATCACGCTTACGCTCTTTAGGAGGTGACATCTTTGCACCTGCTTTCTGAAGACGCTCGCGAGCAGTGCTACCGCTTGACTTATACGAGGATGCTTTCTGACGCTTGGAGTAATCCATGTAGGACTCACCAGGGCGCAGTTTCTTAGAATCAGAAGAGGAGGAAGAGGAAGATGAAGATGCACGGTCCTCACGGGCACGCTGGTTAGCACCAGGACCACCCAGTTTCTTATCCTTATCAGGATCGGGATGCCAGAAGTCACCACGCTCAGCAATCACTTCTTCCTTTTTCATCTCCTTCTCTTTGCGAAGGGCAACAGAAGTCTTTTGTTTCTTTCCAGTAGGATACTGAATACCTTGCTTTGCAATCCTATCATTGATTTTTTTCAAATCAACAGTCTCTTCACCCAGTTTGCGTGCCACGTTACGAGCACCACGGGATACTGCTCTTGCACCAGCACCAACTGCTTTCTTAAGACCACGCTTCAGTTTGCTACCGATTCTACTAAGCAGACCAGGCTTCTTGGGCTTGGACTCGCTAGAAGAGGAAGAGTCAGAAGACGAGGAGGAAGAGGAATCGCTGCTGTCGCTAGAAGAGGAGGAAGACGATTGTGTGGAGGCATACCCTTTCTTAGCAGCACTACCCATGTCTTTCGCGAGATTTTTCGCGTGCCCTGCTGCCTTGCCAGCAACCTCAGCACCCTTGACTGCACCTGCGCGAAGTTTAGATCCAACCTTCTTAGCAATACTCTTAACTCTATCGAGTTTAGATGCCTTTGGACTTTCTGATTCTTTATTCTTATTCTTAAGTCTCAGAGCATTGACCTTTGCAGGACTTGTTACCTCTGTCAGAAGACTTACGGTGTAATCGATAGACTCACAAAGCATATCTGTGATGTCATCAACCTCTCTGCCCTCATTCAATTCTTCCATGAAGACTTCAGTTATGATCTCTTCGATCATTACATCATTCAGAAGAGAGACTTCCCAATCAGACATCTCTTCAAAGATGTCAACATGCTCTACATTCAGAGTCTTAGGATAGTCCTTGTC
>BCSF01000501.1_pt1 | contig 15139 bp, 29 predicted proteins | sample 1016431 | NCBI WGS metagenome assembly BCSF01 (sample SAMD00045685;SAMD00045686;SAMD00045687;SAMD00045688;SAMD00045689;SAMD00045690;SAMD00045691;SAMD00045692;SAMD00045684;SAMD00045690;SAMD00045691;SAMD00045692;SAMD00045684;SAMD00045685;SAMD00045686;SAMD00045687;SAMD00045688;SAMD00045689, study...
TCTGTAAACACATTGAATGTTCCATCATCGTTTGTAACAAGTCCACAAGCTACACCTGCAACAGGTCTCTTGATTGGAACTCCTGCTGCCATTAAAGCCATTGAAGATCCGCATGAAGATGCCATTGAGGAAGATCCATTTTCTCCTTGAATTTCACTCATTACAACAATTGTGTATGGGAATTCATCTAGTGAAGGGATTACTGGTTGTAAAGCTTTTTCAGCTAACATTCCGTGTCCAATTCCTCTTCTACTTGGGATTAATCTAATTCTTCCTGCTTCTCCGTATACAAATGGTAGGTCGTTATAGAAGTGCATATATGTCTTCTCACCATCACCTAACATATCATCAACGTCTTTGTCGAAGTCGTCTTGATCGTATTCTTTTTGAGATTCTGGATCAAACGTACCGTTAATGAAGTGGATAATTTCTTCAGCTTCAAATATACTCTGTAAATGATAACTGTAAATAGCATTAATCTTTATATCTCCAAACTCGTTTTCATCGAAAAACCCAGAAACAAGAACGGAAATAAATCTATCTCTCATTTCGTACTTATCGACTAATGCGTCCATTTCAATAGCTAATCTTTGAATTTCCATTAAAAAAGCAGTATCTTTTGAATCCATATTTATAATTTATTTTATGCCTAAAAGCAAAGTACCTAAGAAGAGATTGTTTAGAGAGTTCTCTATGCAAGATAAGAAATATATCAAGAGAAACTATCTTAAGAACTTAAAGAAAGTTAGGCATATAGTCAACAAAGAGTACGACGTTTCTTTCGCTATGATAGAGTTTATGTTGTGGGCCTACGACCTGCAGTTCTTTACAATTAAGTACGCAGCTGAGAGCTTAAGTATGAATAAGAACAATACGCAGAATAGATTCATATACCCTTTAGTTAAAAAGGAGTACTTATATAAACACTTCGATAAACTCACGCCGTCTCAGACTTATGAAGATCATTTGTTTCGTGACGAGACTAAATACAACTACAGAGTAAGGTATGCCTTAACACAAAAAGCTAGGCTTTTGGTTCAAAGGGTGTATAGGGAGTTAGATAATTAACTCCAGTAATGACCACAACTGCAGTAGGTAACAGCACCAGAATCACCTATTTCTGGATCGCCTGACGGTAGACCGTGGTCGTTAATTTTTAGTAACAAGTTGTTATTAGAGTCTACAATCCTGTAGTCGTTTGTATCACATTTATACGTGGCACTCTGAGTAGTTCCGTCAGAGCATTGTGTGCATTCGTTCATTATTCTCCTATTATTGCAATACTATCTATACATGTATCTTGGAAGTAAGCTTGCCCTCCATTACCAGTGTTAGCGAAGTGAACAAAGTGTATATAAACACTACTTTGTCCAGCCGCTGCGCTTAAATCAACTGTAGCTTTTATCCAGTAGTTTGTGTCTGGATCTGAAGCAGTAGTATGTCCAGTAGTTTGTATTTGACCGTTGTGTCCTATTCTAACAGTTGTATCATCTGTACCCCCTAAATCTGTATAGGATATAGTTGCACCGCCAGCTGTAGCGCTAGTTAGTCCCAGTCCAGATCCAGCTTCTACAGCGCTACTTGAAGAAGTAGCACTTGTTGTTGCTGCTACAGCAGTACCGTAATTACCTCCAAACGCAGCTCCAAATGCATGGAACCAGAAAGTCATTGTAACTGTAGAAAATCCACTAAAGTCTAGTTCATTTGATCTAATAGCACCAGCTTTCACAGAGGTGGTTGAAGATCCAAAGCTAGAGGCTTCGTAGTACATATACCTACGAGCAGTAGTAGCCCCCCAAACGCCACTCGTAACAACAGTTTCTAAAGTATCTGGTCCAGGTATGTGACCACCACCAACTCCAGTGTTTAAAGATCCTGTCTGGCTATGACCAAATATCCAACCAACAGTATCTTGAGAAGCCCCTAAGTTGTCATCAGTAGTAGATCCGAACAGAGTAAAGTTTCCACTATCTGCTTTTTCCCAGCCACTAGGTAGAGTCGCTGATGAACCATCAACACTTCCTGTGTCGTCATTAAAGTCATACGAAGCTATAAGAGTTCTTGGTGCTGCCCCTTCTACGTATGGTACTGTTGATATGCTGCTTCCTAATCCTAACATTCTCCTTGTATAAATTCTTGTAGTTCAATTGGTGATACAAGTAAACACTCAGCTAGATCTCTGTACTCTATCGTTACCTCTTCACCAGCTTCTAGTGCTGCGGCAATCGGTGGGTACACTCTCATATATGCTGCTGTGCTCTTCCCTATAAAACCGTTTTCTTTGATGTTGTTGTTTTCTTGCGTATCACCCAGTAATAAGCATCCTGCAGTGTCCTCGTCAGTATTACCGCAGTGAAGAAGAATATATTCAAAGCCTGGGACATCCAAGACATGAAGCATACCTTTATGTATGTCAGCAAATCTCTTACTGTACTTGGCGTGATATCCACCCACAGTTCGAAAGCCGATACGATACTCTCCTTCAGGTATGCAAGTTTCTCCGTAAACTTTTTCCTCGCGACTTTCGTCTTCCAAGGTGTAGCAAAGAAATTTTCTTTCATTATTCGTTATGTCAAATAAAATCCCGTTAGTGGAATCCTTCCCTTTGTTGATTCTTATTACTTCGAGTTTCATTTTTTATTTTATTTAATCTAGTTATCTCTGCCTCTTTAGAGTGGTCTTTTCTTTTCTTCTTAGTGTTGAAATAGTGTTTCCTCAAAATTCAAAAGAACCTAAGTTTTGCATACCTTGAGCAGCAGATTCTCTACCCTCTGATTTAGCAAGCTTTTTTTGAGCCCTTCTATATAGTGCTCTAGCAAAAGGATTCCTAATCATAGTAGCTTCACTTCTGTCAGGGTTTATATCGACTTCTCTTCTTTTACCAAAATATTTTTTCTGAGACTTAAGAAAATCTTGTCTTAAATCTCTACCACCTTTAATAAGGTCAGCTAAAACCAAAGAGAAAGGTTTTCTGTCTCCTTTATCGTCTCCTGCTGCCATCTCCCCAAGATCCTCTGATGACGTACCGTAAGATGCACACTGAACCTTACCGTCAACTATCTTGCAAGACTCACCCTCTGTACCGTCACCAAAGTCTACGTTACCTAAACCTATAGAATCTCCATCACTCTCACCCTCCTTTAATTCTTGTCTTTGAGCAATTCTTCTTAATAAAGCCTCTATAGGAGCAATTTGTCTTTGAGAAATCAAAGAAAGCTTTTCTTGAGAAACAGACCTCTTGCCTTTTTTAGCAGGATTCTTACCACCTGGAGCATATTTCTTAATACTGTTCATTAACTTGCTATAAACACTTCCATAGATACTGCGTTAGATCCTGGATCAATTAGTATACTTTCTAAGTCTGTTAGTGCAGTGACGATATTGGCGTTTGCATCGCTAACAGCTATACCATCATGAGTGGCCCCCATGATGTAAGATCTACCTGCAGCTAATAATATTGTTGCAGAAGCATCAGCAGCCCCGTCTTCATCAGCCGAAACTTGCAAAGAAAGGTTTACTGGATTACTACCATCAAGGTTAGTAACCCTTACGTACTTTGCATCCTCAAGGTCGATAGCATTATCACTTGTACTTGTAGCTGTCTGAAAAGTAGCTATAGTTGTATCAGAACTAGCTGGACAAGTAACAATTCTATGGTACACCTGAGTAACAGATGCTACAGATAAAGTGTTCACGGACCCTCTATCAGCACCGTTAAGCGTTAGCTCTTCTGTTATTGTTACGTTTAAAGTAGCCATAGATTACTGACCTTGCTGACCTAATTGTCTTAAAAGAGATTCAACGTCTTTTGGAGGTAGGTTTCTCATTAAAGCGCCTGCGCCTGCACCTGCACCCTGTGCTGCAGCTTCAGCTACACCTGTTCTAGCTGGCTCTGTAGTAGGGACTCCTTTGTCCATGCTTTGACTCATGAGCAGATCTAAGAATTCACCTACAGAGCTGTTTTGATCAAAATTCGCTAACATCTCTAAAAGAGCATCTACATCTCCACCTGGACCTTGAGCCTTTCCTCCATGGCCGTACTCCATTTTACCACCATCCATCATCATATTCTTGATCTTCATTCCGTAGTTAGCCTTATTAGTTGCCCCTGCAATTCTATCTGCTTGAGTTGCATTAGGGTTATTATCGATACCAGCCTTTACGCTTAACATACCGAATGGGTTTTTACCCCCTTTATTCATTTTCATGTATTTCATAGCTACTTATTTTTTACAAATATAATGTATTATCCACTACAGCTCTCGCAGTCCTCTGGTGAGTCAGTGTTACATGTAATTTCTCCAGATTCAATTTTCTTCTCCTGTTCTTTTAATCTGTCTTGATTTAAGAACGAAGGGGCATCAAATGGCTCTTTGTAGTAGTTTTTTTCTTTATTCATCGAAAAGTATATAGTTTACGTAATTTCTAGTTTCTTCTGGGAGGTATTCAAACCACAGTCTAGGATCATTATATATGTCAACCCCATCTGCTGCAGCTTTGTTTAAGGCTTTTCTAACATTGCCTTCACCGTAGTTGTATGACGCATAAATACGAGCCAGTTTGTTTATCTCCGTTATTGGTTTTGGAGGATTTGAAACTAAGCTTGTTCTCAGTATAGCATCTATCTTAGCGTCACGCATACGTCTGTTATCCTCTGGATTTCTTGGGTCTAATCCCTTAGGGATAAATCCTCTATCCTCTAAGTCCTTTTGAGTAGCAGGCATGATTTGGAATCTTCCAATAGCACCTGCTGGAGACACGGCCTGATCTGGATCTGATTCGCCACCGCTTTCTTTAAACAATTGTCTTTGAATTCTTTCTGAAGCACTAGAAACAAATCTTGGTTGCGGCATATTCATTGTATCATCACTCTCGTCATATGTTGTCCCTTTTGGCGCTGCTGAATCTTCCACTAGAGCCATAAGCTTATATATGTCGTCATCTGGAGTTGCACTAGTATTATCTTCTTCTTTCTTCTCATCGTGCTTACCGCCATGCTCATATCGATTACTACTTATTGTTTTCATAATCAACTTCTTTTGCTTTTCGGTAAGGTTTTCGTTACGCATAAAGTTTCTTAAGTGTCTTAAGTTTGTGATACCCTGGTTTCTTAGATCGTTATCACTACCTAATCCCTCTAATGTATTTAGAAGATCATCAAAAGATACGTTGGTGTTAATACCCATCCTATCCATCATCTTCTTAGCGCTACCTGTAATAGCTTCATATTCGTGAACACCTCCTGTAAAGTTTAGACCTTCTGGTAATCTACCTAACATATAACCTGTAGCCATAGCTGTTGGTGTCTGACTAATGTCTTTTACGTTTAGATCACCGATAAAACTCTTTCCTGGATTGTTTTTCTCCCACTTATCCACGCTTCTAATCAGTTTTCTAGTAGCTTTCCTAACATCAGGGTTCTGCACCCTAAGTACACCTTCGCCAGCTAAGAAGCTTAGTATAGGGGAATGTTGTGTAACGTGAAATTCTTCGTGTGTCTTTACGTCCTCATACCCCTTGTCGGCAGGGCTAGTAAACATAACGATTTCTTTATCTCTCGTATCATAGTACCCAGCAGATGATCCACCTCTCTCACCAGCTTGAGCGAGATTAGAAAGAACCTCTTCAGTTGACGCTGTAGTTACGGGTACTTTTTTCAGTCTTCTCTCTGCTCTCTTTTCTCTTAACTTATCGAACAACCCTCCGTTCTCATAAGTTTTATTCTTCTTAATTACTTTAACTCCGTTTTTAGCCATTATAAGTTCTGGATCTTCTACTCCTTTATTAGCCACTAAACTACCCAACCCACCAATTAAGGCCCCAGCTGCAGCACCGACTGCAGTACCAACAACTGGGATAGCACTACCTATAGTGGCACCTACTGCAGCTCCTTTACCAGCAGCTTGCAAGGCTTTCTTTTTCTTCAAGGCCTTTATCTCCTCCTCAGTAAGTTCTGGGTTATCTAATTCTGGATCAGATGTAGCTAGTACTTCTTCACTTGGATCCTCTAGTTCAGCGACATCAGTAGAGTCTTCTACAAAGTCAGTTGAGAATGTTGTCTGTACACCGAAATCAGATATAGCTCCACCAGCACCAAAGTTCTTTTTCTTTTTTCTTTCCCACATACTAAGAGCAATGGCAACGGCCTGCTTCATAGACTTGCCCTCCTGCATGATCTTGCGGACCTTATCTGCTACAAATTTGTTCTTCTTGACCTTCATAGTGCAAAGATATTAAAAGCTAGCTTTGATGACTTGAGGCCTGCGTATACGATTTTCTTTCATATAACGATCACGCTCCTCAGATTCCACTGGTCTTGTTTTAGGATTCCCCTTAGAGTCATAATAAACATAGTAGTCTGGTTCCTGACCAGTTCTTGTTTTATTAGAGGACTTATATATAAGCTTAGGCTGTCTTCTTCCCCTTAGTAAAACATCTGCAATAGAGGGTCCTGACTCTTGAAGCTCTTTGTCTGAAACGTCTGTAGGTACAGATCCAGCTCTAGGCTGTAGCTCATCCATGTCAGAAGTGTCGTAAAATTGAGCTGGCATTCCAAACATACCCCTAAATGATCTAGGCAGATCTTCATCGCTAAGCTTTAGTAGATCGTCAAAGTAATCGTAAATGATTTGGTCTTGTGGAGTAAGCTTCCCAGAAGGGTTTTCGAAGGAACTGCCTTCAAGCATATAATCCATTGACTGCTTAAGAGCTGTACGAGTCTCTTCGGCTGTCATGTTTTTCCTACCCCTAGTCGAGATACCTTCAGGACCCGTATCATCAACTCCAGACTCATAGAATTTTTTTACATCTTCAAAGGTAAAGCCTTCTCTATCTAATAGCCTTGGAACGTAATCTGGGTTAAGGAGTTCTGCTTTTATCCACTTTGAAATTACATCCAAGTCTTTTTTCTTACCATCCTTCTCAGGGTTCCCGTTCTTACCTCCGACTTGATATCTTCTTATTGTGCGCATAACGCAAAGATACTAAAAGGAATCTTACCTTAATAGGTACAAAAATGGTAACATATAGGGTATACTTAGCGCTTATTCCACTAATTCATGTAGATCTGTCTCTATTTGACTTGTTACGTACTCAAAACTAAACATTTCGGAAGTCTCTTAGCGTAACTCGCTACATTCGCTGGCCAAGTTACCACTTTTTTTTTAAAAAGTCAAGTGTTAAAGCTTTACTTTAAGACTTTGACGTAAATGCCTAGTAATCAAGGAGTTAGAAAGTAGTGATTGGGGAACCGAATTGATCGTAGTAGTCGGGGAACCCGTAAAAAAACGTCAGAAATAAGGAGTGTGGGGATTATATATACTTGCAGGCGATGACTTTGTATATGCAAATTAACTTTTTTTAACCCCGTACCTTAACATTTTTTAACTTTTTGCTGTAGTAATTCAGCTTTTTACCCTAAGTTACTGATATTCAATAAATTAACCATATGTAGTTAAGGCAATACTTTAAATTTTTTAACGTAGTTCGTTTATTTTCAAAGCTTTATCCGCAGTGAGGACAATACCCTCCTCAACTTATTACTATTTAGAAACATTCTAAATTGAGTATGCATTTGTTAGGCTTATCTAAGTTCAATTGTTAGCCACGTCTAACAATTGCTCATACAATATCAATCGCTAAACTCCAAATTTATTTTAATCTTTTAACATATTTTAACACCGAGCTATTTTAAGCCGTTTTAAGCGACTTTATACCCTCGCTAGTAGTTAGGTATTACTTTTCGGAGAAGTGCTAACTAACTGAAAATCAATGAGTTACGTTGTTAACGAATGTTAAATTTATGCTAAGTTGCTGATACTCAATGAGTTAACTCTGTTTACCTCAACCATTACTTGAGCTCTCTCGCGTACGTGTGTGCGTACGTGCGCAGGATTCCATATAGCGAAAAAGGGAGGTAGGGCTAAATGTTAAAAAGTGTTAAAGACTTGGAAATTAGATTTTAATACCCACATCTTTGGGGTATGAAACAAACGATAAAAATAATAAAGGGCAACGCCTCACACATGAGAAGGAAGCGACCTACTGACTGCCTGCACCATGTACCTACAATGAAAGTAAAGCGCAACGCAGGGCGCAGGGCGTCGGACGCTTGGCATAGAACCGACGCGCTAACGAATAAATACTCGTACAATGTAACTGTATCTATGTTGCGCGATAAGTACGAAGCGAAAGCAGAAACTCAACGCGAGGCACGCCGCGAGGCGCGAAGAGCCAAGCGCGAAGCTAAGGCAATGCACGCCTAAAACGTCCGCACCGCGGACACTACATCTTAAGCTGAGGTCATACAGCTATATCAAAGGACGTAAACACAAGTAAACAAGCGCACCATTGCGCACTAATTAAATAAACCTTATAAATTAAATAATCATGGATAAGATTCTAAAAACCAACGTAACAAAAGTTAAAGACCTTAACAAGAAAGCTGATAGAGGGAGCCTCGACAGCTTCAGACTAATTCTGAAAGTAGCTAACCTTTGCAGTCAAGGATATGACTATTGGAAAGCTAACAAGAAAGAGTTAAACATGAAACGCGACGACCTGCTCAAGGCGTACGGGTATAAGAAAACGTACTTCAACCAACTTGTAAACGTGGCGAAAATCGATAAGGAGAAAGTAAAGGAGTACATCAAACAAGAGAAAGAAATGTATTCAGTGCCGAAGCTACTCAAGTTCGTAAAGCCAGAGAAAGATGAAGAGAAAGTAAAAACACTTTACCAAGTGCAGGACTTTATAAAGGGCACAAGGATGACGATAGATGAGAATTACAGTGTCGAATTCAAAAAGTGCGATAAAGCCGAGATGCTAGGAACATTGGACTTCCTAATTAGTACACTAGAAGAACAGCGCGAAATGTTACTACCTACTATAGAACTAAGCGAAGTAGTAGATGCTTAACATATATTAACAAACATCACTTGGAAATGTCCGCACTGCGGACGTTTCTTTGTGGTCACTATCATCATCAAAACCTATATACCATGAACAAATTTGAAGAATATTATGACTATCTAGTAGACTACTCAGTAGCTACTGAAGATGAAATCCGCCTAGTGTGCTGTATCAATGGGCACAACGTGAAGAGCCTTGAGAGCATCCTATACGCTAGATTAGGGTATAGAGATTTTCATCAATGGCTAGACTTAAGCTGCTTAAATGAACAATAAAACGTCCGCACTGCGGACAAAAAACCAAAACACAATGATTACAATTTTAGACTTCGCAAGTGGTAAGGTGCATCAGTACTACCTACCCGAACACCTAGTAGACGCTCAAATAGAAGAGGTTGAAGAGTGGCTAGATGAACAAGGCTTTAGGCTAAAGGACATCGAATTTATGACTCACGATTTTGATAGCAAAATCATACACTAAACCAAACGCAATGAGCAACGAACTATTTAAAACAATATAAGCACAAGGCAGATTGATAACAGAACTGCGTGCGGAATTAGAAGGTAGGGCTAACGTAGTAGACCCACGTTCGAAAGTGTATGCCGTCCACGTATTGGATTCGCTACTTGACTATTCAGAAACAAAGCTATTCACGAATATAAATGATGCCTTACATGAGTATCAATGCGCCGTCAATGAAGCTGAGGGTAACAATTGGATACAAGAAGTATTCACTAGAGAAGAGAGCGTGCTGTACTATCAAGGTGATGAAAGCTGTGTGAAGATATTTATAGAAGAATTAAAAATAAACCAATGAACGATTTAGAACTACTAGCTATGCATACGGCTATAATGGATATGCAAGACGAATTTCAAACAATAAACCTTTAATACATAGAAACTATGGCAACAAGATGTACAATTAAAATCGAGAATATCGACTACGCAAAAGTATACAAACACTGGGATGGATACCCTGAGCATATGTTACAATGGCTAACTGAATTCAACGTAGACTTCAGTAAAAATAGAGGTGACGATGCAGCATACAAATTCGCTCAGCTACTGCGAAGTAGTGTGAGAGATGATGATAGATACCACCTTGATAATAGCGAGTACACAGGTTGGGGCGTAGTTAAGATAGGAGATGAATGTGGGGAAGAGTTCGAATATACATTACACGCAAACGGCAGTGTTTCAATGATAGCAGTATAAATGTCCGCACTGCGGACAAAAACTAAACACAATGAAAAGAGAAGTAGACTTTGAATTAGATCTAGGTATAGAAGTTACGCTAGTGTACTACATAACGGAATACCCCGAAGGTACTTATGTAGAGGTAGACTGGCTGTACTACAAAAGCGGTAAGGACAAACACGATATGTCCTTCTTGCTAGAGGACAAAGGATTCTACGAGTACATGCAGGAAATTGCATCTGAAGATAGTTACGAACTTATGACATAAACTAAAACACAATGAACAAACAAGAAGTAGAACAATACATACGCAAAGACTTAGGATGTGAGCCTAGACATTGCTGTGAATCATTAGCTAGTGCGTCTAAGCAAACAGCTATGGAGATAGAGAGTACCCCTTGGGATGTACTCCAACTAGTGCTAGAGAATAAACCTATCAGCGATTTCTACACACACAGCTATGGGTTTCACACTAGACAAGGTAGAGAAATTATAAAATTATTTGAATCTAATTATAATAGTTATGCAGAACAATAAACTAATAGCAGAATTTATGGGTGCTGTCGGTACACCTAAATACAATCCTACTGAGTGGGATGTGTACATCACAGGGTGCTTAGACGTTGATTCAGATGATGAAAACGCACAGCACTTTTACACACCTGATGAAATGAAATACCATACCTCATGGGATTGGTTGATGCCAGTAGTAGAGAGGGTAAACAATACTCATTCGGATAACTACGGCAATCACTATAGCTTTCAGATTGGCAACGGATTCGTTTGGGTTGACCCGCACATGGGTAGTAGAATTTTCTTTAGTGGTAACGACATAGACCACAAAGACGAACCTATGATAAGCAAGGTGTATAGAGGTATAGTAGAATTTATTAAACAATATAACGATGCCACAGCTAATAACACAAAACACTAAACTCAAAAAGACTAGTAAGCTTACAGGACTTCGGGTATACAACTTCGGTATACCTGCCTTCCAAGATTCAGACGGCAAACGTACATGCCCATTTGCAGGGAGCTGTGCTAAGTTCTGCTATGCTCAGAAAGGTGCGTATGTATGGAGTAATGTAAAGCCTGCGTTTCAATTCAGATACCTAGCGACCAAGTCGGATGACTTCGTAGAAAACATGGTTGCTGAGTTAACTACGACACGTGTAGACATACTCAGCATTCACGATAGCGGTGACTATTACTCAAAAGCCTATATAGGTAAGTGGATGGAGATAGCTAAGCGACTACCTAACGTAAGATTCTACTCTTACACCAAGTCTATACCTCTATTCCTTGATTTAGATATACCCGACAACTACGACATTATATTCAGCGAAGGCGGTACTCGTGATGATCTAATCGACTACACTACACACCGACACGCTAGGATATTCGATGACTACAAGACTATGAATCAAGCAGGATATGTCGATGCTATGAAGTCAGACCTTATGGCTACTAAGTGGTTCAACGATTCAAACAAAGTAGGACTAGTAATGCATTAATCGTCCGCACTGCGGACATAAAACCTAAACACAATGAAAGTAACAATTGAACAAGAGGTGTCAGCACAACGCATAGCTGACGTATTAGTAACAGCCTTTGAGGGTGGTAGCAACTATTGGTATGCATCCGACGGGTTTGAGAAGAACTTAAAGGCAAGTGAAGCTATAAGCAAAGGCAATGACAACTATGAATCGGGTGTTCCTTGGTGGGGATTACTAGCTAATCGCATCCAAGACGAGAGCATAAACCTACCTATCTACGACATCGAATCTGTATGTAGTTGGGATGATGCAAGCAATTGGGATTTGCTAGGACGTATTACAACGGCTAGTATAAGCATGGCTATAAAAACTATGGCGGAGCTGTATCCTGTACACTTCAGTGATATGATGAACGACAAGTATGACGGAGATACTGCCGACGTATTCCTTCAGCTATGTACAATGCAAGATGTGGTGTTTGGATAACCGAAACCACCGAAACTATTAACTGAAAAACTAAAAAACTAAACACAATGAAATATGCAAGACGATGTGACGTTACAGGTCATGGAATGAACAGCGGATATGTATGGGAGGATGGTATCTTCTACACAAAAGACCTTGAAACTACCCTAGCTGAACTAAGAAAAGATAGAGATGCAGTAATGCAAGACATAGAGTACATAGGTGAGTATGACATCGAAGATACAAGCTGTTGGGATGAATTCGAACAAGCTAGAAACAGAGCCTACGAAGGTAAGGATACTGACGCTGACCTACTGACGCTAGCCTACCTAAAAGGCATGGTGTACTACACAGAATGGGATTGCCCCGAAGACTACCAATACGAAGAGGTAGACGGAAAATTAATTGAACTAGATTACTAAACACAATGACAAAAGAAGAACTAATACACAGAATGCAGATGTTGATTGATGACGCTCAAGTTATCATCGACCACCTCAACGAGGGCAAGGAGATGTCTGACGCAACTAAGCATGCAGATGATGCATGGGTACACCTATCCAACATAGAGATAGCTTCAGACCTTACGAGTAAAGAATGTTTAACATGGAAGAAATTTTAAATGAAAGACAATAAACTAATAGCAGAATTTATGCAGTTAGAGACTGCTGAGTTCTCACCGAACAACATCTTAAACTACAAGCACGGAGATGCTTGGTTTGAAGAGCATGAGCTGTCATACGATGTATCATGGGATTGGTTGATGCCCGTAGTAATTAAGATTTCCTCCCTCACAAAAGATGGAGTTAAGATTGAAGATTATGAAACAATCCAAAGTGCGTATCATTTCGTGGTAGAATTTATTAAACAATACAACAAATACCCATTCAACGAGGGCGATGACTACTGGGCTGAAGAAGATGGACAGTTAGTGTGGGGTGTTTGGGATGATGTATCAGAAGAGCTGCACGATGAGAATCCTAACAGAAAATACTTCACTGAAGAAGAAGCAATAGATTATGCAAGAGCATACGGAATTAAATACAATAAACAATGAGTAAGAAACGTAAAACACAAATCGGATATGAGTCATTCCCATTCGATGAATTCGCTGACATGCTAACGATCAACCCAAGCGAATCACAAAAGCTGTTGCGTAAACTAGCAACGGAAACTAAAACAAAACAAGAGCAGAACGGCAAATAATTTATTAATCGCAGTAAAAAATACGGCAAAAACTAAACATAATGACTAGCGTATACATAATAGCAGGTGCGATGGCCGTACTAGCCATATACTTACAGCATCAAGTAAACAAATTAGATGAGCAATAAAGACACAACGATAAAGAATCAAGCTGATGTCATACGAGATATATGGGGACAGCTTGACAAACTAAGGAAAACATTAATATATAACTACCCAGAAGTATGGGACGAAATAAAAAAGAATAGACATGAATCAAGACTTTGATCCACTAGAATACTGGTCTAAAGAAGAGATCAGAAAAGAACTAAAAAAACACAGCAAGTTAGAACTGCTTAGAATTGCTATGCAATGGAGGGTTTTGTTTGAACAGCTGAATAGAGCGAACAACGAAAAACATCGTGCTGAACACAGCGAAGTGTATGACGATGCCGACACTGGTACGTCAGTGGAAGATTAAAAACTTAGTGAGCGTCTGGTTGTATGAAGAGGGGTGGTTCCCTCGATTAGGTTTGTTTCATGCGACTGCATTTTTTATTCATTGGTTATTGCAGAGGGGTTCGATTCCCCTCGCTCACTCTAATTGTTAAACCTTTAAAATTTATATTATGAAAAACAATTCAATGACTAAAGCTGAAAGAGATACAGCTATCAGAAGACTTAGAAACAGAGGTCTTAAGTACATGGAGATATCAGAGAGAGTTGGCTGCTCACATGGTACCGTTAGTAATGTCCTAAACAGTACCATTAACGACTTCACTTACAAATCCCTGAAAGACAGGAATGCCAAGATCAAAGCACTAGCTAAGAAAGGCTTCTCAAGAGACTACATTTCCAGCGCATTTGATCTGGATAAAACTACAATATCTCACATTGTAAATGGGACAGCTACGTACAGTAAAGCGCCTAAGAAGAAAACAAAGAAAACAAAAACAACTAAGATGAAGAAAACAAAAGATCAACAAACCACTACGATCTCTCTTCTATGGGGATTATTTAAGTTAACAAGAACTAAGTAATACTATGAAGAATCCTTTCAGAGACTGCAGTCTAAGCGAACTCGCTGAAGCTTACTCATACTTCGATGCTATCAAGGATGACGAGGCTATGGAGTGGGTAAGAGAAGTCTGGGTATCTAAACTAAAGCTTGATGTAAGCTTTGTTAATTAATTAATAATCAGTAAGTTATGAGTAAAATAAAAGAACATATGTTACCTTCTAGTCTTGATCTAAAACCGCATCATATAGATGCTGTAAACTTAATCGATAAGTTTATGGAGATCTGCAGAGATGTACATCAATCACCATTGCAGTTTGAAAATGCCATGCATAAACTGTATGAAGATGCAAGAAATTTTGGTTTCTAGCAAAGACTTAACTATATTTGTAAATCCTAATTTAATTTAATATGTCTAATTACAAGTTTAAGACCACGAACATCCGTGGCAAACAATACGTCGAAGTTAACGAGCGTATTAAGTTTTTCCGTCAAGAGAAGAAATACAATAAGTGGACTATATCCACAGACTTCCCAGTCTTAGATTCTGAGCAGTGCGTATGTAAGGCTTACATCATAGATACTGACGATAGAGTTATAGCTACTGGTCACGCTCACGACTCTCTCTTATACACATCAGACTCTACCGACGGTTACGTAGAGAACTGCGAGACATCAGCTATTGGTAGAGCTCTTGCTATGATGGGGATTGGTATCGATACATCTATAGCTTCAGCTAACGAGGTTCAGGATGCTATCGCTAAACAGGATTCTGGATCACTATCATCATCGGCTCCCGTTGACAACATTATGGAAAAGTCTGTAGCTTACCTTAAGTCTGCTACTGATAAGCATAAGGCTTTCGATC
>BCSF01000502.1_pt1 | contig 15138 bp, 19 predicted proteins | sample 1016431 | NCBI WGS metagenome assembly BCSF01 (sample SAMD00045685;SAMD00045686;SAMD00045687;SAMD00045688;SAMD00045689;SAMD00045690;SAMD00045691;SAMD00045692;SAMD00045684;SAMD00045690;SAMD00045691;SAMD00045692;SAMD00045684;SAMD00045685;SAMD00045686;SAMD00045687;SAMD00045688;SAMD00045689, study...
GCTGACTTGGAAAATGAAGGGTACGAAGTCCAACCGTTTATACTTCCAGCTGCAGGTGTCAACGCTCCCCATAGAAGAGACAGAGTGTGGTTTGTTGCTTACTCCCACAAGTGTAATGACGGACGAAACGCCAGAGAAAATGAGAGAACGAGTGGCACGGAACGGATACAAGAACGGAACGAAGTACGGCAGTCTGTTGAGTCAAGTGAAGTATGGCGCAGATGCTACCGACACCGACAGCAAGCGACACGCCTGCGAAGAACACAGGCAAACGGAATCAAGACAGCATACCAAAGAGGATAAGGGATGCAGGTGGGAAAACTTCCCAACTCAATCCCCTGTTTGTGGAGGAGATGATGGGATTCCCAGAGAATTGGACTCTATTACCTTTTCTAAATGGCGAAGAGAATCAATCAAAGCTTACGGAAATGCAATAGTTCCGCAGGTAGTTTATCCTATATTTAAAGCAATACAAAGTTATGAGAATTAGAATTGATATAGAGTACAATGGAGAGATGACCACCTTGTTTTGCAGAGGCACAGAGGTTACTGAGTTAAGCAAGATGATTAGAGGAGGCAGAGACACAGGATTCTTCTATGTTAACCCTAACGGAAGTGTTGTGTTGATTGGTAGCGATGTGATCAACGGAGGCATCATAACCGTGTGCGAGGAATGATAAATTTATACAATGCCGACTGTATGGAAGCCCTTGCTGCAATGGCAGACAATCAATTTGACTTGGCTATTGTAGATCCTCCTTATGGTTGTAATTGGGGAGGTGTTGAACATATTTTAAGCGGCAACAAAAATAAAAGCATAGCATTTGCAGAAAAAGCAAAAAAATGGGATGTAGCACCTTCTAAAAAATATTTTACAGAATTAAAAAGGGTCTCTAAGAATCAAATTATATGGGGTTATAATTATTTAACAGAACAATTAGGTAATTCTAATAATTTAATTATTTGGGATAAAAAAATAACAGGGCTAAAATATTTATCAAGATTTGAAATTGCCTATTGCAGTTTTAATAATAGTATTATAAAGCAAATTAATTCTATAAAAGATAATAAAATACATCCAACACAAAAACCTGTCAAGCTCTACGAATGGCTATTGCTGAACTACGCAAAAGAAGGCGATAAAATCCTTGATACACATCTTGGTTCAGGTTCTATTGCAATTGCTTGCCACAACTTAGGATATGACTTAGAGGGTTACGAATTAGACGAGGAGTATTACAACGCAGCAGTAAAGCGTTACAATGATCACATAGCACAACTTAAAATGTTTTAATTATTTTTATATTATGGTAGTATTATATCAAGGATGCACAGGAGACAATGTGCGAGTTATCCAAGAAGCACTTGGAATTGACGTTGACGGCATATTTGGGCCGATCACAGAACACTTCGTTAAGGAGTACCAAAAGAACAAAGGACTATGGGCAGACGGTATTGTTGGCCCTAAGACCTGGACAATGTTGCAACTTGCAACCACAGACAAACAAGAGGCGGATTCACAGCCTGCACACTTTGCAGATTTAGACATTAGAAACCACTTCCTGCCAAAAGGCGAGTACTTGGAAGGGCCTACAAAAAAGGAATACCTATTTCTTCATCACACAGCAGGATGGCATAACCCTTACAAGTGCATAGACAATTGGGGACGTGATAAGCGTGGACGGATAGCAACAGAGTTTGTTATTGGAGGGCCGTCAATCTTCAACACAGATTTCGAGTACGATGGCGAGATTGTCAAGTGTATTCCAGACGGTGGCTATGCTTGGCACTTAGGCAAGAACGGCAACCAGGCAATGCACACAGACAGCGTTGGTATCGAGGTCTGCAACTTTAGCTACATTGTAAACGGCAAATGCTATGCAGGCCACAAAGTCCACGAAGATCAGATTGTAAAGCTTGACAAGCCGTTTAAAAATAAGCAGTATTGGCACAGATACAGCGACAAGCAACTGAACGCACTAAAGCACTTGATTGAGTTTATAGGTAATCGAGACAACATTGACGTTAGGCAAGGGTTGCCTAAGCTTGTAAAAGAAAAAGGCGCAGCAGCATTTGAGTGGAACGTTGATGCGTATTACGGCAGAGTCAAAGGGCTATGGACACACAGCAATACAAATAAGTATAAAAGCGATATGTTCCCGCAGCCTGAATTACTTGATATGTTAATGAGCCTATGAAGCGTTACGAAAAGTTTAAGCACCTACGCGATAAAGGATGGAAGTATGATCCAGAGACTGGCGAAATATTTAACTCGTGGGGCCAAGTAAGTAACTGCGCCAATAAACAAGGTTATGTGCAGTGTAGTTTTGCTATATATCAAAATGCAAACACTAAAAAAACCTACATTTTAAAAGGCCATCACTTTGCTTGGTACTGGGTTAACGGCAATGTTGAAATACATGAAATTGATCATATTAACCACGATAAAAAGGACAATAGGATCTGCAACTTACGTAATGTTTCAAAGCAGGTTAATCAGTGGAACAGAATATGTAAAGGCTATACTTATCATAAACAAACAAAAAAATATAAGGCACAGATTAAAGTAAATAATAAACTTAAGTATCTTGGCTTGTACAATACGCCAGAAAAAGCGCGGCAAGCTTACTTAAATGCAAAAGAAAAATATCACGTTATTACATAAATTTTAATTATTCAACATGAACAAGTATTATCAAACATTACAAAACATACTCGATAAAGGTAAAACCCAGTCAAATAAAAAAGGCAATATAAAATATTTGATTAACGAGGTATTATCAATGGGTGTAGATGACTTATTACAAATATTTGACGAACATCGCATTGCCAAAAGCAAGTTAAGGCAGGAGCTTGAATTATATTTTAATGGCGTTACAAATGTCGAAGCTTATAATAAAGAGGGCATTTTCTGGTGGGATTACTGCGCGCCCAGCTTAATAAATAGCTACCCGACTTACTTTAAAAAATTGCCGGCGTTAATCGAAAAAATAAATAACGAAAAAAGGTCGTCAAAAAATTATGTGTTGTTTATAGGCGAGACAGGCGTGCAAACAAATCAATTGCCTTGCCTTAGCCTTATTCAGTTTCAAATAAGCGATGGTGAGCTTTATATGAGCGTATATCAAAGAAGTGCGGACAGCAATTTAGGCTTGCCTTCAGATATATATCAAATGTACTTAATAAGCCAGCTGATTGATGTGCCTTTAGCCAATATTACATTTTTCATAGGCAACGCTCATATTTATGAAAATAACATTGATAAAACCTACCAGTTATTAAAAGGCGAAAAGCCTAAGTTTGAGCTTAACGTGTAATGGCCAAAGATCAAGTTAAAATAGAAATACAAGGGATACCACCTGAATGGCTTAGCTATAAAATAGAGGGGCAGCATAATGACGTCGTTAACGCACTACATTCTGTTATGAAAGTGCATCAGGGTTTGTTTCCTATTCTTGAGGAGGCATGTAACCGGTATAAACAGGAAAATAACTAAATGGATTTATTACTTCTTGCAATAGGATTAACAATAATATTATGGCTTATCATTATGGAATGGTCTTAATGCTCTTCTGGGCATTGACTACAACAGCACAGATACATTACCGACCTGTTAGTCTACCTGACACGGCAACACTACACCTTACAGAAATCCACTATCCTGTGGACGGTGTACTTGTTAGTGGACACGGATGGCGTAATGGACGTATTCATCACGGACTTGATATATCACACAACAACAGGGATACGGTCAAGAGTTCGTGGTTAGGACGTGTTAGATACGCAAAGACAGGATACAATGGTGGATACGGTTACCTGGTGATCGTTACACACCTGAACGGCTTAGAAACGTACTATGCACATCTTAGAGAGTTATTAGTTAGCGAAGGCGACTGGATACCACAAGGTCATGCTATAGGCATAGTAGGCAGTACTGGAAATAGCTTAGGCCCGCATTTACATTATGAAGTAAGGTATATGGGTTTATCTATTGACCCGGAAGATGTAATTGATAACACCACAATACACTTGCGTAGGCACGGTAAAATATTTAAGGTTAAATAACAAATACAGGTTAAATACACGTATATGGGAGAGTTTCCAAATAAACTACAACAATGGGAAAAGGGTAAATCCGGTAATCCGGGAGGGCGCCCTAAAGGCAGTAAGAACAGATCAACAATCGTACGCAAATGGCTAAATGCTTTTGTGAAAGGCGCAGACTTGCAAGGCAACGAAGTCGATATGACAGCAGAGGACAAAATTACGTTGGAGCAAATTAAAAAAGCCTTTACTGGAGATACGACAGCATATAATGCTTTAATGAATTCAGGCTATGGCCAGCCAAAGCAGGAAATAACAAATGAGCAAAAGACTGAGTTAATTATTCAGCCTGTTAACGAAGAGGTGCGCAAGGCAATAGAAGATAATTGATACTTACTTCGTCATACCGTAGAATCGTTACTGATATACATAACTCGCGTATTACAATTGTACAAGGTGGTACATCAGCCGGCAAAACGTACGCTATACTGCAGGCGTTAATTATTGGCGCTTATAAAGGATCAATAACAGGCTTAATATCAATTGTATCAGAATCGCTACCGCACCTTAAACGTGGCGCGTTGCGTGACTTTAAAAAGATACTGCAAGACAACGAGCTATACAGTGTGGGCAGCCATAACCGCACGGATAACACTTATACAATTAACGCTACAACATTTGAATTCTTTAGTGCTGACCAGGACGATAAGCTGCGGGGTGCAAGGCGTGATTACTTATTTATAAACGAGGCTAACAATATTAGCTATCAAGCATGGTCTGAATTATTTATACGGACGCGTAAATGGTCAATAATTGACTTTAACCCAGTAAGTGAGTTTTGGGCACACACTGAAATACTTGGGCATCCTGAGCAAGAGTTTAGAGATAAGGTGCGATTTGTTAAGTTAAACTACACGCACAACGAGGCACTTGACCAAGTAACAATTGACAACATAGAAAGCAGAAAGCATGATCCTGATTGGTGGCAGGTTTACGGGCTGGGCGAAGTGGGTACTCCGACTGGGGTTATATTTCCGCCGTCTGTTTGGTCAGTAGATGATTTACCAGATAACGCAAGATACATTTGTTCGGGCATGGACTTTGGCGAGTCTAACCCTACAACGTTAATTGACTTATGGCAGCACGACGGTATAGACTATTATGATGAGATACACTACGAGGCAGGCTTTGGCTTTGATAAGCTGATGGCTGTAATACGTGCAGGCGACGTCAGGCGCATGGTTGTGGCTGATCCGTCACATGAGACCGTTATCCGTCAGTTAGGACAGCACGGTGTTCAGATAATGGGAGTCAAGAAGTTTAGAGGCTCAGTTGACGGAGGTTTGGCAATGATGAAGGCAAAGCCGTTTGTGGTAACTAAGCGGTCAATCAACCTAATCAAGGAACTGAGGAACTATGTCTACGAGCGTACAAGGTCAGGCATACTACTTGACACGCCACGCAAATACCTTGATCACGCTATTGATGCAAGTAGATACGCCAAGCTGCACTCCTCAAGGGCATTCAGCGTTAAGTAGTCAGTCGTTTAGAGTACGACCAACCCAATAGAAGATGCCTAATATCCAGATGGTGCAGATAGTTATGATAAAAATGCTATTCCAATCCATACATTAAAGGTATAAAAAAAGCCCCAACCAATTAAGGCTGAGGCTATGAACCAAACACAAGATATCCTTCCTTGAACTCTAAGATACAACTCTTAGACATTTATCCAAATACTATCCTTGTAAAGTGTTGATATATCTACATTCTATGCCGTAGCAATGCCGTGGCAATGCCGTAGCAATGCTAAAAGAATAGAATAGAATAGAAAAGAACATAATACAATACAAGACAATTTAGTGCAAAATGACTTTGGATTTTATTACTTATATTTAGGGCAAACACAATCAATGGCAATTAAGACACTATTCATTCCGCTGGATCAAGCGGAAAGCACAAGCGAAACACAAAACATCAGAGACAAATACGACAGGTTTCAAGAGAAGACCAAGAAGTTCGATTCTGGGCAGATTGCTCGAATGAATGAAGGAGAGGTTGCAGTTATGTCCACACTTGACAACTACCTGAGCGGATACGATGCAAAGTTTAACCCAAACGGAGGTTACTCACTTGTATCTGTAACGCCTGTATTGGGAACTGAGACAGAAAAGGTAGACAAGGACGAGCCAATGCTGCCGTTAGTCCACACAACAGGGTTTATGGTAATCCTACATAAAGAAGGGTAATGTCACACGAATTAGCAGGAGTTGACGTAATACTATTCAAATGAGTTTACTTAAACTAAAAACACGCATCGAGTCGGCACTATCTGCCAACGGCATTACATCCTACGGTTACATCTGGGATGAGAGCGAGTTGAACAAGCTTGCAAACCAAACAATGCCATACTACGGTATGATCTTGCAAAACGCTAATATTGCGGAAGTGGAGAATACGTCAGAGCAGTATATCCGGTATCAAGTCAACTTACTACTTGCCGACAACTTGCATCAGGCAGACCAAACCGTCACAGCTACAAACCGATGGGACTATTGGTGGTCTAAGATGAACGGCTTTGAGTCGTTAGTCTTTGCGTTGCTTGACAATGTAAGCGACTATCCAGAGACACAAGTCACAGGTGGCTTAGATATGACACACATACCGTACAGCAGTCAGTTTAACCTGTGTGCTATGAACGTGACTTTTTTTGTAGACATTGCAACCGACTTCTGTGTTCACCATTAACGCTGATAAAATATCACAGACAATCATTAGCGGTCTCAAGGCTACGATGTCACTAAAAGATCGTAACGCCACAGGGCGTACATCTGCCTCGTTGTTCTCTGAGTTTGATGCAGGCAATATGGTGTTGCGGATTATGGGTGCAGAACAATGGCAGTACGTAGAGAAAGGAAGAACACCAGGCAAGCAACCACCATTAAACAGAATAATGGAGTGGTGCGTAGCAAGAGGCATACCAAAGGAGGCTGCATTTCCTATTGCTCGCAAGATAGGACAGTTCGGTGCGCCAAAGGACAAGAACAAATTAAACGTGATCGCAGATACAATGAAGGCCGTTGAGCCTGACATCCTGCGTGAATTAGATAAACAAGCAGAGGCATCATTTGAGGCCACAATAGGGAAACAATGGCAATCACTATAACAGACCAACCAACAGCCAACACGTTTTGGAGTTCAGAGTATCCGTGCGTGGTTAAGGCAACAAGCAACAACGCAAGTATTAAGTACTTGAAGTTTCAACTAAAGGATGGTAATACAGGCACGGCATTAACGGACGTACCTGCATACTATGCACCACAGATTGACAGCGAGTTTACGTTTAACGTGAGCGACTATATGAACAACTTCCTGTACATTATACGTGATGACCTGGTAAGCTTTGACGTAACGCCTGCAATACACTACTATGATAACGTGTGTAGGTTTATCGCTCTGGATATTACAGAGATTGAGACAGATGGCACAACAGACGATGAGGAATCAACAAATGGTTTCTATATGGCAAAGGCGAAGCATCAGGTATATAACGCTAACGGAACGGCTCACGAGTACTTTGACAACCGATATTATCTAACTTCATTGCCTTACTCAAGACAAGAGATTACGCCATCCTTAGATGCAGCGTTTTTCTTTTTGCAGGATGGACGAAACACACCAAACTATGTAACCGACTATTCACGTATTACATTCTTCAACTTTGCCTTAGGTGTTACAGGTGGCATATCTGTGACTGCCTATGAAGGTATAGGTGCAGAATACGCCACGTGTGCAATTGACCCAACAGCAGCAGGTGGATTGTTTGACCAAGGCAAGGTTTGCTCAATGCCTGTATCAATTAGCGACATACACGATTTGTCTATTGCATCTGGAGAGAGTGGATGGGTGTTGTTTGGTACGGCTACACCTGTAAGCGTGGCCGATGTTATTGATGCTTATTTGTATATCGGTGTAGCAATCAGCAATACAACAGACTCCTCCTTTGCCACAACGGTGTTTGGCAATCCTGCTAAGTACAACATTCGATGTCCTAAGACCTTCATCTATATGAATCGCTTTGGAGTTCACGAGGTGCTAACCCTAAACACCAAAACCAACGAGTCGGTTGTTAGTAGTCGAGATAATGCTACACTTGTCAATACAGAGTGGGACGGTGCTTACACAAATGACTTGGGTGCTTACCTTTTAACAGGTGCAAGACAAAGAGCAATAAACCCAAAGAGTGAGTTTGAATTTCAGGTTAACAACACGTTACCGTTTCCTCCTGAACAAGCAAGAGAGATTGCATTGGACTTTTTTGCAAGCCCTGTGCATTACGTGGTTGACACAAGCACAGAGTTCGGAACTGACTTTGACGTAACACATCCAGATACAGGATACGAGAAGGTGCGCAGGATATCAATCAATGATGGTAAGGTTGACGTGATCAAGAACAACAGACCACAGAAACTGTCATTTTCTTACCGATATGCAGACGTATGACAACAGCAGAGTTAAAAGTGATGTATCCCAAACTGCGTAAGGCGGACAACTACGTTTGCGTGACGTTTGATAACGATGACGAGGCCACCTTTTCAATGGACTTAACCTATGACCAATGTGACATTTTGGTTACCTGGTTAATTGACCAAATGGATCAAATGGACAAATTGCAATGAGAGCAGCACAGCTATACATAAAGGAAACAGGCAAGTACATTCAACTTGGAATGGACAGTGACTTTCCGTTTACGTTAAGCAAGTCGATTGCAGAGATACAGGACGTAAGCAAACGGAATAAGACGTTCAGCAAGTCGTTTAAGATTCCTGCGACTGAGGACAATGTGAAGGCGTTAGGTTATCCTCACGTGATAGGGACAGACCTTGATGCTGTAAACGTGTACAAGCAGCAATGCTTTATAATCGTTAACGGTAACGTGATTGATGACGGCTATGTCTATATACTAAAGGCAAGACGTGATACAGATGCAATAGAATTTGAGTGCCAATTTGTAGGAGGCAATGAGGCGTGGGTTGTGGCGTTGCAATCGCTGAAGATGTCAGAAGTCGTAAGCAATACAAGCGGTGCAGGCCTAACGGTAAACTATACAGATGCTAATATTAGAGCAAGATACAATACAGACCCTACGACACTTGTAGACCCTTCGTATATATTTGTTACGCCTTACATCCATATGTTTAACGATGGTTCAATAGGTCAAACAATTGGAGCAACCAACACAAAGATTGGACGTTCACGGAATGCAAGAGGACAAGACTTCTGGCCTGCCTTTAGACTTGACTATTTAGTTGACGGAATATTTGGAACTGCAACCAATCCACTTGTTCAATCGGTTTTTGGATTTGACTCGTTTGAGTTAGATAGTGACTTCTTTACCAACAACGCAACTCACGGATTCTGGAGTAACATCTATTACAGCGACAGAAGCGAGGACGAGTATCCAAATGTAAGCTTAAACGGTTCAGCATCTAATTGGGGTAACTTTCTACCTCAAGATGTTTCAATGCTTGACTTCTTTATGAAGTTAGTACGGACGTTTAACCTTGTGTTTAGTTTTGACGGAATCACGCTAAAGGTTGAGCCACGACAAGATTGGAAGTCTTGGAACGGCACGACATACGATGGTTTCTATTCTGGCGATATTGATTGGAGTGACAAGGTAAGCGTTAGTCAAGAGATACAATACAAAACAAGCAATTACAAAAGACAGATACGACTGACGTACGAGCAGGACAGTTATCCACTAAGCGGACAACAATATCCTTTCCTTGAGGATGATATGGTTAGTCAACCTGAGTTAAGGTACATTGTAGATACAGAGAACAACAATCAAGAAGGCATTACCGATATAGTACTGCCGTTTAACTTTAGTCCATCTAAGTTTTATCAAGGTAGGTTTGACTATTATCGCTCACACAACCAATACGATACGCTTGACGGTGGACTTGATAAGGAGGAAGGCGAATCATTCAGAGCAGGCAATAAGTTTGCAAATAGGTTGTTTGTGTTTAAGGTAGGAAGTAAACCAACAGGAGTAGAATGGTATGACCCAAGTGCAGGAGCAGGTGACCCTGATGGGCTTGACGAGTTTGCACAAGATACACGTTGGAGAGATTGGATTTATGAAGATGCAGGAGGCACATTGTACTACAATGATGACTATCCGTTTATGTACAACTGCATAACCGTTAACCCATATTCAGGCTCTAATATTACGGTGCTTGGTGTTTCCATTTACTACGTCACAGATATAGACGATACTGACGAAGCATTAAACGTAGATGTTACAGACGTAACGGTAACAAAAGATGCGACATTTAACTTTATCACAAACGTAGAGTCTAACAGTATAGACGATATCAATCTTGGAATCTACAAGTCGAACACGGTAGATATGCCTGATGGATTGTACGAACGATTCTGGAAGACAACAATCGACCAACTGATTACAACACGTACATTAGTCACGCAGGTACTAATGACAAGAAACGAGTTTGTAAGCCTTGACATCTCAAAGTATTACACTCTAATGGGACAACGCTTTATCCTAAACAAGGTAAAGGACTTTGATCCTATGCTTGACGAGCAGATGGTAGAGGTTGAGTTGTTAGCAGTTGATGCGTTTAGGTCAAGCGAGGAGATTGAGCCACCTTCGTTGTTACTGGATCTATACGGAGAAGATGTTAAAATCGCATACTCAGTGCGCAAACTACGAACAGCATATACAGGTGATTGTATGCGTGTACGCAATGGCTCAAGCGTTGAGTTAGATATTGGCTTTGATGGTAGTGGCAACCTTGACGAGTCTGCATTGCTTACGCATTGCGGAGGTGGTGATGGCTTTGTTGTTAAGTGGTATGACCAAAGTGGTAATGGTGGTGATTTAGAGCAATCTACAACAGCCAATCAGCCACAGATTGTATCAAGTGGTGCAGTATTAAAAGACAATGGCAAGCCAGTAATAACTGGACTATCAGCATTTAATGGCTCACATCTTGACTTAAAGACACCAAAAACCACATACTTGCCATCTACTGGACAATACTATTTCTTCTCGGTATGTAAGACAAACACACCAAGAGGTATCTTCTATCGTGAGGATACAAGATTCCAATTGATTGCACAAAGTGGCAACACTTCAACATCGGTGCGCAACTCAAACTATGCAGCCAATACATACAGAAAAAACACTGTTGCTTATACGCCAGTTAACAGAAACGAGGTGTACACAACCTTTACATCACAGACTATGCTAACAATTGATGGTAGTTTAGACAACTCGGTTGGTTCTTTTGTATTAGGTTATGGAGTTTCTCAGTTTGCCAATTGGGATATGCAGGAATTTATCGTATATGAAGGCGATAAGTCAAGCGATGAATCAAACATAGAAACAGCAATAAACGGACACTACTCAATATATTAAGATGAAGTACTACAAATATCCAACAGAGGACGAGGCACGAATGGCATCGTGCGACATATATGATCTATATGCTTGGCAACCACCTGACCAACGTGGCACAACTTACAGCTATCCGTGGTATACGAACGGAACGGACTGGGTGTTGGCTGTTGACGGCTCAATCCCTACACGTTCAGTATTGATTGGTGTAGAGTGGATAACACAAGAAGAAGCAGAAGAACAAGGATATTTACCTGATGACATATGAGATACTACATCTTCAACACAGAGAAAGAAGCACGAGAGGTAAGTCTTAGAGTGTACACCAATGGCATAGATTGGGTTGCAGAAGTACCTGCTTATGTACACGTTGACGAATTAAATAACAGAATCTGGTTGCTACCAAGCGAGGCAACCGAATTAGGATACTTTGAATAATGGCACAGACAATACTTGAAATACAACTAAAAGGAGTTAAGGAAGCAGAGGCAAGTGTGGAGAGCCTGTCGCAAGAATTAGTTAAGCAGAAAAGCATACAATCAGACCTTAGGCAAGAGATTAAGTTGCTTGAGAAAACAATGAAGGAAGAGAAAGGTGCAAACGATGCCACAATAAAGTCTCTTGCCCAAAAGAACATTGAGTTAGAACAGTCACGCAAAATAACACGTGAAAACACAACAGCACTTAGGCAAAACATCAAAGTAATAGATGCGCAAGAAGGTAGTCTTGACCAAATGCGAGCATCTCTTAATTTGCTACAAAAGGAGTACGCTGCCTTAGACCAAACCACGCAGGAGGGTGCTATGCAGGCTAACTTGCTGAAATCAAGAATACAAGTATTAGACGAAGCCGTCAAAGGGCAAGAGGAAAGCATCGGAGATCACAGGCGAAGCGTTGGAGACTATGGCAAGGCTCTGGAAGGATTAGGTAGATACTTTCCATTGTTAGGTGCTAACATTAGTGCAGTCACTCCGTTTATGGGTGAGTTCGGTACTAAGTTGCAGAAATTCACACCATTGATTGGTGCGTTAGGTCAGAACCTTAGTGAAGGTGGGCGTATCCTTAACGGCTTTGCAGAGTCAGGAGGCAAGGCAACAAAGGCAATAGGCCAAACATCAGAAGCAGTTACTGCAATGCCTAAAGGACTTCAAGGTCTAAAGGCAGGATTCTTATCAGCTAAGGCAGGTATTGTCTCGGCTACACGTGCAGCACTTACCTTTATGGCCACGCCTATTGGTTTAGTATTGACTGCTATTGTTGCGGCTGTTGGTGCAGCGATTGGTGCATTTGCTATTGCCAACAAAAGAGCAGAGAAAGAGGCAGAGGCAGCACGCAAGAAACTTGCAGAGGAACGTCAAAAGATAGAAGCCGAGTACAGGGCAATGAATCGTGCACTTGCTGATGCTTTGATTATTGGCGAGGCGGAGATTAAGGTAATGAAGAAAGGGTTTAGCGATGCGTTTGAAGACCTTAATACCTTATTTGACCAGGCAGGTAAAGATGGAGGTGCTGCATATGGCGATAACTTTACAAGCACGGTAGAGTCATCAGTTGAGGAATCAAAGGCTTTAACAACGCAACAGTTCGAATTGCAAAAGGCAGCCATTGAGGAACAGCTTGCTTTGACTGAATCCAACTTACAAGAGTTTACACTTAATGCACGTATTGTCCAAGCGTTTGGAGAGGAGGCTGCACAAAATGTAGCACGCCAAACAAGTCCTGCATATGCACAAGCGGAACAATCTGTAAAGGACTACACTAAACAACTTGCTCAACTTGAAACACAATACAAGGCAGACATTGCAGAGGCTGATGCATTAGGTCAAGCAACTATTGAACTAAGCGAAAACTTTGAAGAGGCAGAAGAGTCACTTGCAGAGCAAGAACGAAAGAGGGAGCAACGTAGTGCAGACCGGAGGCGTAGAAGAGAAGAAGCCAGAAGAGCAGAGGAGGCACGATTGCAAACACTTAAAGACATAGTCAATGCCGAGATTGAGCGTAACCTTACAGAGGAGGAACTACTTGAAAAACGTCTAAACGAAAAACTGAAAGAGTTAGGACTTGATAAGGAAATTACCAATCTAACAGAAGCAGAACTTGCTGCACGTACTGCGTTGTATCAAAAGTATACCGATGACATACAAGCCATACAAGACAAGGCAGACGAAGAGGAGCGACTTGCTATCCAGAAGCGTAATGACGAAAATGTACAAGCCGTAAAGGATGGATTTGATGCACGTATTACAGAAATAGAGCAAGGCTTAACGTTGCAAGCATTAGCACTTGAAACAGCACACCTTGACGAGTTGCGTATGTTCCAAGGCACAGAAGAACAAAAGATTGCATTACAAGAGCAGTTCCAAGCAGATTCTTTACAATTGCAAAAGCAAGCGATACAAGATCAAATGGCAGTAATTGAGCAAACACTTGCAGATGGTGATTTACTTACTATGCTTGAAACAGGCATACTTGATGAATCAACTACTGCCCTTGCTGAGTTACGTAATGCACTTGCCAATGTAAACCTTGAGATGGCTAACGTTGGTAAAGACGAAGAGGGCGAAGATAAACCACTTGCGGAAAGGCTAGGCCTTGATCCTGATAATATAGAAAAGGCATTGTTTGCTTTAGACACTTTGCAAGAGTCATTTTCTATTGCTCAACAAGCAATTGGTGCGGCAGAGGCTGCACGCCTTAAACAAGTAGACGAACAAGTTGAACGTGGTGTTATAACGCAAGAACAAGCAGAAAAGAAAAAAGAACAAATAAGCAAAAAGGCAGCAAAACAACAGCAAGGAATAAGCATTGCACAAGCCATAGTAAATGTTGCACAGGGTATTACAAAAACGCTTGCCTCAATTCCTCCGCCATTTGCTCAAATTGTAGCCGCTACAATAGCCGCACAAGGTGCAGTACAAATTGCTACTATTAAGTCACAGAAGTTTGCCAAAGGTGGAATTCTAAACGGCCCAAGCCACGCACAAGGTGGAATACCTATGTTCAGCAAAGGCGGTGCATTTTACGGAGAGGCAGAAGGTGGAGAGGCTGTACTTACTAAGGGAGTAATGGCAAATCCTGCACTTGCATCAATGGCATCAGCAATCAACGTTGCAGGTGGAGGAGTTCCTTTCTTTGCTAACGGTGGTGTACTTGAGCCAATACAATCAGCAACACCAACAGACCGTGCGGCAGACATAATTGCCTCAGGAATGAAATCACGACAGCCTGTCCTGGTTGTTGAGCAACTGCGAGAGCGTGAGAATAGTGTAGACGTTATTGAATCATTAAGAACAATAGGATGACAGACAACATACGTAGAATGATCAACACAGGTGCGTTTGTACCTATTAATGTAAAGCAAATTGCAAAGGCATATTACCGTGAGCGTTTACAGATTCACGGAGAATCTATGAAGGCGTACAAGGAGACTGCCGAGAAGTTTGGACGGTCCTCTGAGTGGGTTAGGAAAATATTGTAAAAAATACCAATGATTTTGCGTATCGTTGCAGAATGCCAATAAACCCTGACAAGCCTGCCTTAACGCAAAGCGACTATGACAGGTTTGACTTTGCTTATGCCAAGGACTTAAAGGATAACTATCCTAAGATTTGGAAAGCAGGAGGCAACATTAGAGGGAATGAGGCTTTTGAGTACTACACTAAGTACAGAGA
>BCSF01000503.1_pt1 | contig 15136 bp, 15 predicted proteins | sample 1016431 | NCBI WGS metagenome assembly BCSF01 (sample SAMD00045685;SAMD00045686;SAMD00045687;SAMD00045688;SAMD00045689;SAMD00045690;SAMD00045691;SAMD00045692;SAMD00045684;SAMD00045690;SAMD00045691;SAMD00045692;SAMD00045684;SAMD00045685;SAMD00045686;SAMD00045687;SAMD00045688;SAMD00045689, study...
GTATTAGCAAGTAATTTAGGTATACCTATTTCAAATGCTTCGTCTATAGGAGCAACAGCTTTACCTAAAAAATCTAAACCTTTCATAGAATAATTTTGTACTTTATTAGTAGTACCTGCTTCTATTTTACCTGCATCGTAAGTACCTTGTGCTTGGTCTATTTCAAGATTGTATAGTGTTTCAAATTCTATTAAAGCTCTTTCATTAGCTACTTTAGGGTCTATATTTGGATTGTCTGCAATATAATCGTTTACAAATTTTTCTTTTGCAGCATCTTTAATTGGTGTATCTTTAGCCATTATCCTCCGAACATGTATGTCAACATATCTTGCTGCATCTTTCTAACTTGTTTAGCATTTTGCGTAGCTTCTACTACATTACCATACTCATCCTCAAATTGTTGTTCGCTAATTTCTGCAGGAGTTGCTATTGAAAACATAGATAAATCTACTGTACCTCTACCTGGATACTGTTCTTGTAAATCTTCTATCTGTGATTGACCTATATCTGCATACTCTGGTTGTGCAGTAAGGAAATTATAGCTTTCTAGTTCTTCTGCTTTACTTCTAGCTTGTGCATAAGCAACAGAATAACTACTTGCAAAGTTTGTAGACCATGTATCTAACTCTTGTTCTGTAGGTTTTCTACCTAACTTAGCTTCAAAATAACCTTCTACCATTTCTTCTAATGAACCTTGTGATGGAGGTATATACTCAGCTGCAAGTTTTTTAGCAGCTTCTGCTTCATCAGCTTCATCTAATTTAACTTGTTTAGCTGCAAGTTCTTTTAATCCAGCATTAAATAAATTTCTAGCAAAAGACCAATCGTTTACTTTAGCTTGTGTTTGTGAGAAATATACAGGTGCTAACTCTGTTTCTTCCATAATAGCTTTATAAGTTTCTGTTCCCTCTACAGCATACATATTGGTATCTATCCAGTTCATTACCATTTGTATAGATGTTCTAAGTTTTTCGCTAGATTCACCAATACTTTCTGCAAAATAATTATCTGGAACTAAATTATTGTCAGTTAAAAAGTTTTGAAATGCTATTATTTCATCTTCTGATGCATAGTTATCTAGTATCCCAGTAACAGGTGTACCTTCAAAATGTCCAGCAAATGGTAATAAACTTGTTGTACCATCAGCATTTAATACAGGTCTTAATGGCGCACCATCAGCAGCTGATTGTAAGAATTGTAATTCTGCTTGACTTAGATTTGGATTATTTTGTATATAAGTTTTTATAGACAACGGGTCATCTAAGTTAACTTTTTTACTTATTTGTTCAAATAAATTAATATCTAATAAATCACTACCTACTTCTACTGGTTGTGTTGGAGCGTCAGGGTCAGGTTCTGAAGGTCCACTTTCTATACCAGCTGCAATACCTGCTGCTGTTTGTGTAGGTCCAACTTGTTCAATTACTTCTACGTCATCATCTGTTGTAGTAACTCCAGACATTTCTTCATCAAAACCTGCTTTAAAATTAGTTATAGCACCTGATAGAGGCATATCACCTCTTATTTGTTCTAATGCTTCTGCTTTAGCTTTTCTATCTGCATCAGATGTAACTTCCCAGTTAGCGTCTAAGTACTCAATAAACTTTGGTCCAGCCTGTTTAATTAATTCATTGATATTATTTAAATCTTCTATCTGTTGATTAACAGCACCAAGAACTTCTTTATTAAATTTAGCTAGTAACTGTCCTAATTTTTTTGTCATTTATTATCTTTCTGGTAAATAATCCAAATATTCCTGGTCATCTCTATATAACTTTAACATAACACCTGTCCATACTGGGTAAAAGTCTGGATAATCTTGCATAGCTTGATTAGCTTTATTATACATCCATATACGTAATCCCTTAGCTCTTACATCTTCTGATGTTAACCACCAATCAGGGTTTTGTGTAGCAGAATATAATGTAGATAATTCCTCTGCTTCTTTCCAGTGTATCATTGCTTGTGCAAAACCTTTAGCTGCATCTAATTCCATAATGGCTGGGTTAATTAACCACATTGTTTTCATTTCATTAAAGATATCTTTTATAGCTGGAGGTGACAATAAACCATACTCATCAGCTTGGAATCCAGGTAAATTAAGTTTTAGTTCTTCTCTATACAATCTTTTAACAATTGTTTTAGTATTACTATCTAATCCTGTTTTATCTAAATTTTTAGTAAATGTTTTATATCTAAAGAAACCTATAGTATCGTTTACACTTCTACGATATTGGTAAGGACTAAGTAAAGCTTTTTCTCTTACAATATCGTTATAATCTTTTTCTTCAAAATGATTATCTATCTTTCAGTAATAACCACTTAGCTTTAATGAATCAAAGATTTCACGGTTTTTCTTTTATAAATTTTGTACACGAACACTATAAGGTTGTTTACCTGTTTCTGCTTGTGACCTAGGACTTAATAGATAAGGATGTTCTACACCATAAAGTTCAAAGAACTCATTGTATGTAGCTATATCATTACCTTGATTTTCTTCTTTAATCCTAGTGTACTCTTCATAAAGAACTGCTTGACCCCATTGATTACCTTGTTCATCATCAATAAAGTATTCAGGTTGAAAACCTGTAGGTCCAAAAAATTGATATAAAAACTGAAAACCAAATAATGTACCTGATTTCTCTTTAGCATATTCCATATAAGCTAATTCTATTTGTCCTTGATTTACTTCTCCTAAAGCAAGTCCAGGTATTACTTTTTGTATATAATCATCTAACTTACCAGCTTTATATAGTCTTTCTGGTTCACCAGCTGATACACCCCATCTATACAAATCTATTGTAGCTTTAGCTCTCATACGTTCTGACTCTGAACTTGCATCAGTTATAACATCAAACTGGTCGTCACCCTTTAGCCAAGCTGCTAACTTTCTCCATACTGGTGATACACCAAATATTTCTGTAAACTTTTCTGGTGGAGGAAACTCTCCAAATATTAATTTCTCTAAATCATTAGCCCAACCATACTTAGCACCCATCTTTGTACTAGCTGTTTCTATAGGAGGTAATACCTTATCTATAGCAAATGCTACAAATGGGTTAGGTCCAGGTACAAATCCCTGTCCAAGTAAGTTAACTCCTTGTACATAACCTCTAGGTGATAATTGAACACCTTGTTCACCATCAGTCATTTCGTCATCAAAAATTAAATTTGACATAAAACCACCAAATGGGTAAACAAACATATCTTCTTGTGGATTTTGTGGATTAGCTACAAAGAAACCATCCCCTGACCTAGGACCTAATGCATCTGCTGATGTAGCACCTCTAGTACCTACATAACCTGTTCTAAGCACATATGGGTTTTGTGCAAATAATTTACCCCATGTTTGAAAGACTTCAAACCATACTTCAGCAAATGGAAATATGTTTACAAGTTTGTCAGATATAGTATGTTTTTGTTTTGTATCATACAATAGTTCTTTAACACCTGCTAAACCATAAGCTTTACTTTCTATGTTCATAGCTTGATAATCATCTATTTTTCCTGGTTTGTATATCTTACTAAATCCACGTAACTCTTGTATAACTGATTGTGGTACACCAGAGTCAACAGCTTCTTTAATAAATTTAGTTCTAAGTCCAGTACTAAAGTCTTCAAAGCGTTCACCAATAAACATCCATCTAAATTGTTTAAATGTTGTTGACCTATTTAAAGTACCTATTGGTTTAGTCATTAACATATCAAATGCTTTTTGATAAAATATTTCCATACCATCTTCAAACTGTCCTAAGAAACCTTGTTTTGTATTTTCTTCTGCAGTGTTTCTAACAACAGTCATAGTGCCAGGGTCAATACCATCTTCTTTGTTATAATATTTTTTAAGTTCATCAACAACTTTTCTCTTTTTAAACTCTTTCATAAGATTGGCTTCATTACTAAAAAACTCAATAGTTTCTTTTTTACCAGTACCATCAGTACCAAATTTATTTAGTTTACCTTTTGCAATCATTTTTCTAATAGAAGCATTACCTGTATTTGTATTAGGTCTTATTTGATATTTATATGTTCCATTTAATTGCTTAACTATATCTTTTCCATTTATTATTTCACCACCAGTAGATATACGTATTCTTGATTCTAAAAATTGTAAATGCTGGTCAAGTGCATCAGAACCATCTTTAAGTATTTCTGACCATTTGTTACCACCTTTACTAACAAGCATTAATCTAGCTTCTCTACCTGCTGGACTAATTAACCATTTATTTAATTCCTCTGAACCATATCCGAACTCTGCTACTTTTTGTGAAAGTGGGTCATTACGCAAATGTCTTAGTTCAGCATATATAGATTCACCTATTTCAGTTATATTCATTTCTGATTTTTGTTTACCCATATATTCTAGATATTTATTTTTCTTTCTAGCTGCTGGACCTATATCAGAAACATTATAAGTTTTTTGCATAGCTTCAATAACTTCTTCTTGCATAAGGAAATCTACTGCATCTTCATTATATTTAGCACCTTCATATTTAGATAATGGCATTTTTTCTAATATTTTACCCACACGTGAATTAGGATTGTGTGCAGCTAACCATTGTAAATAACTGATAGGTTTGTTATATATACCTGATAAACCTTTTACAGCCATACGTGCTTGTTCTTCCATAAACACACGTGTAAAAAATGCAGCTCTCATTAATACAAAAGGTTTAAATATGTTTCTTGTATAAAAATTTGCAAGGTTAGTAAACATATTGTTCTCTAATCTTTTAACTGATATAACACCTGGTTCAAATGGATTAACTGCATTCTTAGAATCTTTAGCCCAAGGTGCATGATATTTTGTCCATTGTCCCATATCATGTCTAAAATTTGATTTTTGGAAAGTACCATCGCCAACTTTTTCGTACGGTTTAAACATTTTACCCATAGCTTTATTAAGTAATCTATAGTCAAGTAATGGTGCAATGTTATCTTGCATTTCATCAAACAATGAAGCTGTCATAGTAGTTATTAGTTCACCTTTATCATTAACAGCATTACCTAGTTCATCTATTTCATAACCTTTGTAATTAGAACCTATGTTAGGAAGTATTTTATTATTTTTACCAGTAGCATATATTTTCATTTTATCTTGTCCAGAAAACATTTCTTGCGCTGCTTCTGCAACGTATGTCCAGTTACCACCTCTAGCTTTAACAAGTTCTATATCACGACTTGATTGTTCACTAGCAAATTTTCTAATAGCTGTTTTATCACCAGGGTCTATATCTAAAAAGTTATTTAATATTTTAGATGCTTCTCCTGGGTCATAACCATTAATTTGTAAATGTGAACCAAGTTGTCTATAACCTACTTCAATGTTATTAAGAGGTATACCCATTTCAGGAATTACACCTAATGTTTTTCTAAACCAAGGGTTGTAGCTAGCATTAAAGTTAGAACTAAAACCTAAATATCTTTCAAATGCAGGTAACTCTATACCTTCTGCTAGTTGTTCTGTATAGCTCATAACACCTTGGTCTGCTTTACGTGCAAGATAAGTTTTACCTACACTATCCATAGTGTCTACTACTTCATCAACAGAGTCTTCTACTCTAAGTAAACGTGTAGGTTTTGTTGGTATAACTTCTCTTATTGTTCTAGCTTTTTCACCAGCCCAACTACCAAATGTTCTATAAGCAGCATTAGGATTAATACCAGTTTTTTGTAATAATCTGTTAGTTACTAATGAACCTGTCTTAGGTAAAGCTCTACCAGGCAATGTATAAGGTACAGCTTGTCCAGCTTTATTAGTTATTTGAAATCCTGATTTACCAATCATTTGACTGTACAAATCTTGTATCTTTAACCAGTCATCTTCTTTTGTAATAGCTTGTTGTATTTCTCCAGGTAAGTTTCTAGTTATAGGATTTGTTTGTATATAAGCTAATTGCTCTGGTCCTGTGTCAGCAAGTGTTTTAAAAAATGCAACATTAGTAGGTTGATTAAGTATTTCATCTTGTGTTGTTTGAAAAAACCTAGGCACTCTACCAAACAATGTATTTTCTTTTTTAAGTTTCTTTAAAGCTTTTCTAGTAGAAGTAAAGTCTTTGCGATATTCTTTATTTTTAATAAATCTACCATTACTATCTAGATATTTATTAATATCCCCTTTACCTGTTTGTCCATCTATTTCATCACCAACAGTACGAAGTATCTCGTCAGCCTGCGCTCTAGGAGATATCTTAACTGTTTTACCTGACTTAACTAGCTTACCATTGTCAAACAAGTCAAATGCTTTGTTTACACCACGTAAACCTTTATTTAAATTCTTTACGCCTCTGATACCTTTACCTGCAAATACTTCAGGACCTATTTGATAAAAAGCATCAAGACCACCAGATAACAAATCAAACGCTCTAGAACCTGGTTCATAAAATTCTGATGCAGTTATTTTACCTGGTGAGTATTCAAGCAATATATCTTTGTTTGCCCATTCAGGTCTATAAAAATCTTGTTCATCTTGTCCAGCCCAGAAATACTTTTGCTTACGTCTACCTGCATAAAAGTTAACTTTGTTAGGGTTATATGCAGATGTATAATGTATTTCACCATTTTCATCATATTCTTTTAATGGCTCACCAATATTTTTATATATAAAAGCTCTAGCACTTTCTGGTGTCATACCATAGTTTTCTGTTAAATCTTTGTAATAAGGTGTATTTTCTGCTTTAACAGATTCCATAGATATTTTTGTAGCTCTATCAAAGTTAAGTGGTTTACCTTGTACTACATTTCTCCACATGTTAGCTAGTACTGGTTCACCACCCATATCGTGAGCTTCTTTTAACATATCTATGTGTTTCTTTATGTTATCTACACCATCACCATCTTTACCTAAATTCTCTACAGAAGTTTGACTTAGGTCAATTTGCAACATACTTTGTGCTTTTTGTGGTGTGTAACCTTTTTTAAGTAGGTTATCGTATTGTTTTAAATCTCTTAGGTATGCTTGTGACCTACCTACTACCATAGGTTGTCCTGGTGTTACAGCATTAACTACAGAAGATAATACTGACCATTTACCAGAAGGACCTACAGTTTGAAATAATGCATCTAAAGCAGCAAATGCCCATACACCGTATTGGACATCACCTGGTTTAGCTCCACCTGGCATTAAACCACCTGTTAACAAATCACCAATAGACATCTTCATATTGTTTTCAGTATGTTCATATCGGTATTTTTGTTGTAACTCGTTCCATAATCCTGCTGTAGCTACAACTTTATTGTTAGTAATATCTTGTGCTATTTCTTTTACAGCTGCATAATCTGGTGGAACACCAGCAATAGCTAGTCCTGCAGATACGTCAGCAGGTAATTCTGGAAATCTTTCTGCATAAACTTCCATATCTTTAATTATTTGATTGTTGTCTGTTAAAGCTGATTTGTATTGACCTGATTGTAATGAATCTTGATTAGCACCACGAAGTATATCGTAATATTCATTACGGTCATATAGAATAAAACCCATTAACCCTGCCTATTATTAATTATTTCTAATATAACAGGTGATGGATTAACTTCGTATATAGCTTGTAAAATTGTATCTGTGTTGTCTTGTATTTTCATTGGACCTGTACCTGGACCTATTGGTACACCTTGTGTTCCTGGTTCTCCAGGTCGTTCAGTAGGAGCAAAAATATTAGGTGCTACTACTTGATTAGCTACAGGTAAAGGTGCAATCTGTTGTTGTTGCATTAAATCTTGTTGTTCTCCATATGCAACATCAGGCATTCTTCTTAAAGGTTGTGTTTTACTACCTGCACCACCATCAGTTCTATTTCTGTCAGGTGTAGCTACTGGAGCAGGTTCAGCAGGTTGTCTGTAACCACCTCTACCGCTAGTTCGATTCTTTGCCATGATAAAAATCCTTAGTTATTAATATAATAATTCCTTTACTTGGAGTAATAATTTCTGTTATGTTTTCAGATAATATATCCATTTCGTCCATAACACCATATTCGTTATAGACCATGTCCCAAAATTCTGTTTCTACAAATTCATCCATATTACATTCCAAATGCTTGTGCCATTGTTGGCGGTCCACCTTGTCCTCCCATCGCTTGTGCCATCTGTTGTTGAATTAAAGCTTCTTGTTCAGGAGTCATCTGCGGCTCTTCAGGAGTATAAAACTGTTTCATAATCTCAGTTACTTCATTTGGATACTCATAAATAGCAATAGCTGCCATTGTTGCTGCAGGGTCGCCTTGTGATGACCTAGCTAGTATTGAATCAAACAAAACACTTTCTGCTTTATTTTTTCTAATACGTTCCTGTACTTTAGCTATGTTTTCTAAACCATCAATATTATCTTGTAAAGTTTCTACGTCTATAACACCTGCTTGTAGTAATTGCAAACCAGTTACAATTTTTTGTGGCTCATCAAATCCAGCCATAACTCCGTAGATACGTCTTGTGTTATAGTCTCCAGCAATATCAGCTAATGGTTTATAGTTCTCGCTAAATGCAGAACCTTTAAGAAAACCTGCCATAGGTTTTTTACTTATACCTTGTGAGTAAGATAAGACTACATCTAGCTCTAATCTCTTAGAGTCCATGTCTTCTAATGCTTGTTTAACAATTTCTCTATACTCATTAATCATTAATGACATAGTGGAGTTTAGTTCTGATAATCCTGCACCAGTAACAAAAGAGTTAGGTGATTGTGAATCATCAGTAACTGGGTAGCCACCTACCATACGTAACTGTCGTTCCAATCTATCTACTTGTTGGAACAACTGATACGGCATATTGTTCATTGGTTTAGAAACTTGTGTACCTGGAGCTAAATAGTTAACAGCAAATCTACCTTTTCTATATTGTCCTGATTCTATTTCTCCAGATATATTAGTTTCTGTAAATACTGCATCTTCCATGGCTATTGAAGACATAATATTTATTTTTGCCATCATACCCATAAGACCTATGACATGGTCATATTGTCCTTTGAGATGGTCAAAAGATATTCGTTTCATAAACACAAACGGTGGTGTTGATAATACGTTAGGTATAAAGTCTAAAATCATATTACGTTCTGGAAATACTACATAAGTACCACCCATGTCATAATATTCAATAATCCTTACACCAGAGTAAGTATTGTCTTCCCAACCTTGTTCTCTGTTATTTTCATAAGACATAAAAGGAGTAGCTGTTTCAGAATAATTATTATCTTTAGTTTCATCTTCATCTACTTTTAATATCTCATTAGCAAACTCTGGATAAATCTGAGCAAGTTTGTATCTAGGTACACGTCTTACTACAGCCATTTCTCTTGGTTGTTGGTCAGGTCCAAAGTTTCCTGGGAAAGTATCATAAGGGTCTCTTAGTTCTGCTGATGGATATATAAATCCATTAGTATCTCTTTTAGTTGTTATTACCCAAGCACAGAAACCATATCCAGGTAGCCACCTAGATGCTTGTGCTAATTGTAAGTTAAGGTTTTGTTTATCATCATAGTTAGTAACAATACGTTCTAGTTTGTCTGCACGCATTTTACTTCTAGTTGAATCATTATCGTTAGGTACATCTACTCGTACTTGAGGTATACCTGAAATCTTTTGTGCAAGTCGGTCAATACCAGATTGCAACATGTTAGGAGCTGGTAGTAAATCAGCATCAGAGGTTTCCATTGTGTTACCTAGTAATGCTTTAATACCATCTGCACCACCATTTAAAATAGCTTTTATTCTAGCTTTAGAAATTTGTCGTTCTTGTACTAATTTTCCTGAAGTTAACTCAGAAGCATTTCTAACAATCTCTTTGTAAGATTTAATGTCTAAGTTTTCTATCCCCATGGTGCGTCATTTATATTTGTCATCTTGTACTCTCCATAACTAGGATTGTAATCTAATCCTATGTCAGCAGCATGCTCTTTTTGCATACGTCTAAAAACCTTCATTGGAAACCAACTAGCCATAACTATATCAGTTTTTTCCTTGTTTCGCTTAGAAACAGGTTTTCCATCAAAGTATAACAGTTGTTGTCGATATTTCTGTACCTTTGCATTAGATTCTCCATCTCCAATAGGTAAATGTATTTTTCTATTTTCAAATAAATCTGCCATAGCACCTACACCATATAGTGGGTCATGTTTGTTTTTACCTGTTAGGTGTCCTTGTATAGTAATACCACTACGTAGTGTAAATTCTTTTATACCTGCATCTTGTCGTATTGCAGATTGAAAACCATTTTCTTCTACTATCCAATGTCTGCAATCGTATTTATGTAACCAGTCAGCCATTTGGTCTAAGGCAGCTCTCACTCCCCCACCACGTCTATTTTCTAAATCTATTAAATATAATTCAGCTCTGTATTGGTCTATTCCCCATAACACAGATGCTTGGTAACCAGATGATGCAGGGTCAAGTCCTGCTACTAAATACAAGTTATTATATTTTTGTCCCATAACCATATCTGCACGCATACATTGGTCAATTATGTTCATAGTAAATATCTGTGTACCCTCTACATAAGCTTGGTTATAATACACCATTTCGAATGTCTGCCTACCACCTGTAGATTCTGCAGAATGTAACCTAGACATTAACCATTTAAAAGAACGTTTGTTAGACCACAACATACATTCAATATGGTCTTCTTCTAGATGCTCTGGTATCTGACAATCTATAGCATGTGCTGTTTCTACTATGGTTGTAAAGTTATCTGATTCAAGTAAATGATTATATAAATCATCAGGGTGCTGTCTAGACCCAATAACAATTACAGCTGTGTGTTCCTCTTTACGACTTGATAGGGTAGTAGTCCACCATTGTCTTGTGCTTTCTCTTGCACCAGGTTGCATAGTAGTTTGATGGTCCTCAATGTCATCAGCAATAATTATGTCACAGTCACGTGATAGAATCTTTCCACCTTTACCTACAGCAACCATTGTTGGTGACTTAATACCTGCAACAGTACGAGTACCTACAGTAAATTGATTCTGTGACCAGTTCTTACCAGAGCGGTTGTCTGGCTTAAAAGATGTACCTGGCATACAATATGCCTCTCTTAGCTCTTCGTTCGTGTCAAGCACGTCTAGGACTGCGCTAAGGGCATTCTTAGCTATATCTTCGTTTCCACCTACCCACATGATACGTGTGTTTGGATTCTTACATATCTGGTACACAGCAAAATGTATTAACAGTTCTGTCTTTCCATGTCTAGGTGGGCTTAATATTAAAAGTTCTTTACCGTTTTCTATACTATCTATAATGTTATTTATCCAGTTAGTATGAAAAGGCGCGGTGTCATACTGCTTACCTAGTTCGGTTCGGAAGTATTTTTGTCGGAAGGTAGCAAAATTTTCTAATGCGTTCTTTGCATCCTCTGATAACTCCCAATCTTCTGCAGCTATAGAGTTTCTACTGTCTATTTTGTAGGCAGCGAGCATGCGACTAACAGTAGCTGAAGTGCAACCGAGGAGGGAAGCCGCGTCAGCTACCGTCATGTCGCCTGTTGCAACCTGGTCAGCTATTCCCTCACTTACAAAAGCTCGGTAATATTGACCTCTTCTAACACTAGCATAGTCACCTTCGTCTGATTTACGTTCTATATTAATAGGTTTTATGTCAGCCTTTGTGTTATGTCTTTTGTCTCTAGCAAACTGTCTCTTTTGGCAGGTAGAGGAGTGAAATTTACGCTGTTTACCTGTTAATTTTTTCCTACAACCCTCTGCTATGCAGATTACATTCACTGACATTTAACTAGCTTTCTTTAGATGTTTGTATAGTGAGAATTATATGGTATAGTCTTGTTTATTACAAACACTTAACACAAGTATTTTGTTACAGGTGAAGTTGCAATCGGGATGCGGAAAGCTGCTGACTGGCAAGACAGTACACTAGAAAGACAAAGGCAGTACCCAAGGACACTAGAAGTTGTTAAGTCAAACATCTACCCCTAATGCCCGCTAACGCCCGTACTTACTGGGGTTTCTATAAAGAATTACCAGCATATATTTCTAGACATACGTACTATATACAGAGACGTCTGGTTAACATATGGTAGTCAAAGACTATAATATAACCATTAATACATTGACTACATGAATTTTTTACAGTATACCGTATCTTACCTTCCAGACCTCTGGAAGTCAGGTAAGATACCAGTATATACTGTAAAATAAAACAGTATGTAGTCTATTTAAGTTCCCTTACTGCCTAATGATTTCCTATACAATATAATAAACTATGATACGTTCTCTCCCGACTACAAAGTAGTCGAGAACGTCTCGAAGAAAGGATAACTATAATGGTTAAATGTAATATGTGTTACGAAATATTTGTGTGGCGAAATAATCAGGATTTGTTAAATGGATTATGCCATGAATGTTCTGAATATTTTACTTTTATACAAGAACCTATTGAGTTAAGTCCCTCAGATTTAACTTAATTTATACATATCTTAAAGTCTGTCCTTCCGACTCGTGAGAGTCGGACAGACTTTTAGATATATATATAAAATATATGTATGTCAGCTATAAATAATCAATTATAAAATAGATTAAGAAAGGAGATTATACTATGGCAAATCAAATGGAGACACCTAGAGTGTGCGCAATATCTGGAGAAACTATTACTCAATGGAGTGATTTAGCTTGGACACCAGTATATGATAAAGAAACTAAGGAATATAAAAATGTTCCTAGTCATATATCCAAGAAAGCATTCTGGGAGTTAAGTAAATCCAGTCCAACTCATCCAAGTAACATCAAGGAAGTATCCGAAGATGTTCAGGAGGAAGTTGCTGTAGAAGTTATGGCTGAAGAAGCCGCATACTAAACAGTATGTTGTTAGTACCTATCACCCCTTTGGTAGGTACTATAGAACATATCGCAGAAAGAGGCGTAAAGAAATAATATGTTCTTACTATAAAGTAATTAGTCAATAGAAAGGAATTAAGTTATGACTAAATTTAAAACTAAGAAAGTCTGTAGAGTATGTACGTACCCTATAGTCTTTCACAAAGATGCGTATTGGAAACCCGGTACGAAAAGAGATAGTGACGGTGAGTTAATTAGATACCCACTGAACATTCACTACGTTGACTGTGCGAACCAAGCATATATGCGAGGCGAGGATTTATGGGAAGTATCTCGTAGACCATTAAGCAAGTTAACACAAATGCGATTAGCATTCAGATAAATATTATATACACGCTTGATATGTCAGGCGTGTATGTATACTAAAGATAACTATGAAAGGAAACTATGGAAAATATAGTAGAACTAAAGCAAGCAGTTGACGTTATTAAACCGATACTAAATGCAGCACAAACACAGACGCTAAACCAAATGATAATTGACGCAGTAACGTCATATCATGAAGGTATGGTTGACGAAAAAATAAACGAGGATTTAAATGTACTTAATCTAGTTAGAAGTGAGTACATATTTAATGACTCACCCTTTTAATTAAATACTATGTGCATCTGCACGCTTACATTTGTCTTGCGTGCATCTGCACACAATACACATAGCATATGAAAGGAATATTATGGATGAAGCTATAAATAAATTACAACTATTAAACAACAAACAGTTAACGAGAATAATCTTATGGTTAATAAGAGACTTACTTAACTGGAGTAAGAATGATAGAGTACGAGATGATTTACGTACACATAGTGCGATGATACTTGAGGCATTCTTATATCAAATAAATAAAGAAACAATAGACGAGGAGGAATAATGCCTAATTGGTGTAGAAATAATGTAGTAATTGAGGGTGATAAAGATGCTCTTGATGAACTAATAAACGACATAACAAATGATGATGATACAATATCATTGACCAATACAATGCCTACCCCTACTGAATTAGAAGAAATACATAGCGGTGCTATTACTATTGATGACGTTAGATACAGTAGTTGGTATGAAGATGAAGATGGTACAAAGAGACCAGTATTAGATATGACACTTGATGATTTAAAATCAAAATATAATTGCACTAACTCTATCGACTGGCAGTATCTTAACTGGGGTACTAAATGGGGTGACCTAGAAACTATTATTGACAGAGCAAACGATACAACACTTAATGTATGGTTTGAATCTGCATGGGGTGAACCTTTTATGTTACTGCAACACATAGCAGAAATGTATAAAGTAACTATTGAGAATAAATTTCTTGATGAGTTTGAGTATGACTTACCCGAACCACATCGTACAGATTATCCAATAGAAAATTATCCTATGATAGAACAACAACATGTAACTTCAATGGTTAACTTAATTAATAAAAACTAATGGGTGGTTGGTTACAATGTTTTAAATGTGATAACTGGCATCACACACATAACGGTGGTGCCTATATCAATGGTGAAACATATTGCGAAAATTGTGCTGGTGAGCTAGAAGCACACTGGCTAGCGAAGGAGGAATAATAGTTATTACAAAAAATAAACTGTATACATTATTAGATAAAATACAAAAAGATTTTCTTATTGTAGAAGAAAATGGTAACGAGATAACCATTCAATTTACTATACAGGAGGAAGAATAATGGAAACTAATACAGTAAGACACGATATACCAGTAAGAGATTATGGACTATTAATCTATATTAAACCATTACAACCTATTGATTTATCGGTAGTGTGTGATGAAACAGAGATAGGAAATAAAGTTAGAGAATATTCTGATGATATAATTTCTGATGTTGTTGACCAAGTTAAAAAACAACTAAAAGATATAGAATTAGGTAATGGTATAGCAGTTGTAGAAAAACGACCTACAAACTGGATGAATGATGACAAATAGTCTATGTATCGTATGCAAAACTAATCCACAAGATTTTGTAATAGTGAATGAAGTTATTGTATGTTGCATAGATTGTATTAAAGATAAGGAGGAATTATGTTCGCAGTAACAACTAAACAATGTGTACATTGTGGGCAAACAGGTACAGTTATGGTGGATCGTAGAGCTTATCAAGAGTTCACGCAAGTACCACGACACCTTAGAAGATTAGTCCAGGATATATTTCCAGATCATAGCAAAGAAGAAAGAGAGCAGCTTATGACTGGTGTACATCCAAAATGTTTTGAAGATATGTTTATAGGAGAGGGAGAATAATGAAATTAACATTAGCTAATTTGTCATTTGTAAATATGTACATTAACG
>BCSF01000504.1_pt1 | contig 15066 bp, 25 predicted proteins | sample 1016431 | NCBI WGS metagenome assembly BCSF01 (sample SAMD00045685;SAMD00045686;SAMD00045687;SAMD00045688;SAMD00045689;SAMD00045690;SAMD00045691;SAMD00045692;SAMD00045684;SAMD00045690;SAMD00045691;SAMD00045692;SAMD00045684;SAMD00045685;SAMD00045686;SAMD00045687;SAMD00045688;SAMD00045689, study...
GGTCGGAAGGGTCGAAGGGGTATAAGGACCAGTTGAACTACCGTTCATCAAGATTTTGTCTGGACTTGATCCGATCTTGGACGAACGTGAAGATGCCCGAAAGGGCGACTTGTACAACACCGTTTCCGGACAAGTGTACAAGGGCAAAGAAGGCATCCGGGTTGTCCCGTGTGCCTACCAGAAGCGTTTTATTCAGTGGGCTCCTCGCGGCCAAGGCTCCGGCGCTCCGCTGAATATCTATACGCCCAACGATGCTTTACCGAAGACGGAGCGGTCATCTGAAGACAACAAGGAGTACGTTGTCGGCGGTGACGGTGACTATATCGAAGAAACGCACCAGCATTTTGTTCTGGTAATTGGTGAAGACGGGACCGCGGAAACCGCGCTTATTGCGATGAAATCAACTCAGTTGAAGAAGTCGCGTAAGTGGAACTCTATGGCTGCCGCGGCGCAGGAGAAGGGGGCGAACGGTAACGTCTTTTCTCCACCACGCTACGCCTACGTGTACGAACTGAAGACTGTCTCGGAAGAGAATAGTAAAGGCTCGTGGCATGGCTGGGAAATTAGCCGGGAAGGCTTGATCGACTCGCAGGGTCTCTTTGCTCGCGCAAAGGATTTTCACGATACCGTGATGAGCGGTGATGTGGTCGTCAAGCACGAGGGTGACACGCCTTCCGCTTCTAGCGACATTCCCTTTTAAAAATACGGGGCGGCCTTCGGGTCGCCCCTTTTAGGACAGCCATGGAACACGTAAAGAAATTTGCGTCGTTCTTTTCAGGCCTCGATTCCGTATATTTGGAAATGGTGCCCAAAGCCGTCAATGGTTCGGGAAAGAACGAAGCGTCATATCAAACGAAAAGAGAGCCGCTGACCGAGGAGCAATACCGCGGTCATCTGGATGGGGAAACAAGTATCGGGGTCTTTCTGCTGAACGCGGAATCGAACGTGCGGTTTGGGTGCATTGACATCGACAAGTACCCCCTCGACCACAAAAAGCTGATTGATTTTTTCGAGGAGAAGAAGCTACCGCTAATCGTGGACCGCTCAAAAAGCGGCGGAGCGCACTGCTATCTTTTTTGCAAAGAGTGGATGCCCGCATCCAAGATGAGAGAAGCGTTGCGGAAAATCGCAGCGGCGATGGGGTGGGGCGATGCGGAGATATTCCCAAAGCAGGAGGTTATCAACGTAGAGCGCGGCGACGTAGGTTCAGCAATTAACCTGCCGTATTTCGGGCACGAAGATAGCCTACGCCACGCTTTCAATGTTGATGGAAGCGCCGCGACGTTGGAGGAGTTTCTTGCTCTTTGCGAAGAGCGCGGCCAGACCCCGGAGCAGGTTACCGCGCTTTCGGTGACCGAGAAGAAAGACTTTTTGGTGGACGGCCCGCCGTGCCTACAAACCCTGCTACCCCAAACAATCCCGGCGCCAGGCCGAACCATCGGCTTGTTTAACATCGGGGTCTACTTGCAGAAGGCGTACCCGGATAGCTGGGAAACCGAGTTGATGCAGTGGAACATGTCTTACCTAAACCCGCCTCTCGGACTGAACGAGATGGGCGTAGTCGTCAACCAGTTGAAGAAGAAGGACTACGCTTATAGGTGCAACGATGCGCCGATAAACGCATATTGCGACCGGCCCACATGCCTTACCCGAAAGTTTGGCGTGGGTGGGGCCGCCTCGTCAGTGATGGCAAATCTGCGGAAGTAGGACAGCGAACCCCCGGTCTGGGTCTTGGACGTGAACGGGGTGCCTATTGAGTTGGACAGCGAGGGGCTGTTATCGCAGCCCGCCTTTCAGAAGGCTTGCATGGAGCAGATAAACTTCCTGCCGCCGTCGTCCACGAAGAACACGTGGGAATCACGGATCGCGGCCCTGTTAGGAGAGCTTCGCGACAACAGCGCCGCAGTTATTCCGGTAGCCGAGGAAGAATCAACCCGAGGTATCTTTTACGAATATCTCCGCGATGTCTGCATAAACCAGCAGACGGCACAGTCTCGGGACGAGATACATCTCGGCAAGCCTTGGACCGATGAAACCAGTTCGGTTACCTATCTTCGGCTTCGCGACCTCGAAAGTTTCTTGCAACGGAATAAGTTCTTTGAATATAAGCGCCACAAGTTGGCGCAAAGGCTCCGCGAAATTGGCGGAGAGGCGTCTAAGCTAAAGATTAGCGGAGAGTCGGTAAACGTCTACAAAATTCCTGCGTTCTCGGTTCAACCAGCCGCGGTCGCATCACCCGTTGCCACTGGAGAGATGGATGACATCCCCTTCTAAATTTTTACGCGTGTTCGGACCCCCCGGCACGGGCAAGACAACTCATTTGATAAACATGGTTGCCGACCTTATTGATAGCGGTGTAGCCCCCGGACGCATCGGCTATTTTGGGTTTACGAAGAAGGCTGCCTACGAGGCTCGCGACAGGGCGCTAGAACGACTTAACATGGGCCCCGACGACCTGCCTTATTTTCGGACGCTTCACAGTTTCTGTTTTATGCACAGCGGTATAAAGTTTGACCAGCTAATGGACGCGGAGAACTGGCGGGACATCTCAGCGCTGACCGGTTTTGAGTTTGAAGCGACCGCGACCGACCCCGACTCCGAAAATTTTGGCGTCGCCCTGCCGAACAAGGAAACGGTCATAGGCCTGATAAATATGGCGAAGGTCAAAGAGATCCCCTTGCGACAGGCGTACGAAGAGTGGGGGATTACCAACAACCAACCTTGGCCGCTGGTCGATTACCTCAGTCGTGCGTACGAGGACTACAAGTCCGGAGAACGCCGGTTTGATTTTACGGATATGCTCCTGCTGTTTCTTGAACTGGCGGACAGTACCTGCCCGACCTTTGATACAGTCTTCGTTGACGAGGCGCAGGATTTATCCAAAATCCAGTGGCACGTCGTCAATAAGATCGCTGAGAAAACCGCTAACCGCGTAATCGTGGCGGGCGATGACGATCAGGCCATATTCCGATGGGCCGGGGCTGATGTTGAGCAGTTCTTAGGGCTTGAAGGGGCGTCCGAGGTTTTGGCGACAAGTTGGCGGATTCCGCGAAAAGTCCACGCCCTTGCCGAGAATGTCGTTTCGCGGGTAGAAGGGCGGCTTCCCAAGGTATACCAGCCGCAGGGTATTGACGGCTCCGTGCAGTACATTAACGGTATTGAGTCGATACTGACTGACATGGCCGATGGTGACTGGCTCGTTCTCGGTCAGTGCAATTACATGTTGGAGAACGCAATTAATTTGCTGCGGTCTTCCGGTTACCTGTTTGACACTAAGCACAACAAGACGCGGTTTAGCCAGAAGCTGATTGATGCGGTTCTTTGTTGGAAGGCCTTACAGCGAGGAGAACAGGTGGCGGGTTTGGAGGCGCGAAAGATGTACTCATTCCTTGACGTCGGCCACGGGGTTCGGAGGGGCTTTAAAACACTACCTAATGTCGAAGACGACGACGAAATCGACTATAATGAACTGGTCGAGGCACAGGGTCTTATAGTTTCGAAAGACGAACCGTGGCCCGCGGTCCTGACAAAAGCGCCAGAGAACCAGCTTGTTTACCTTCAAGCGGCTGAGCGGCGAGGAGAAGAGTTGTCGCAAAAACCTCGGATTACCGTTTCAACAATCCACGGAGCTAAGGGCGGAGAGGCCCGAAACGTGGTCTTGTACACGGACTGTAGCTATGCCGCTCTTCGTGAGGCAGCAAGGGACGTGGCGGGCAGTAACGACCTGCATCGGACTTTTTACGTTGGGGTCACCCGTACGAAGGAAAACCTCTTTCTCGTTGCGCCGGAATCATCAAAGGAGGCCTACTCGTTTTGACGTTAATAATTCCTTACGACACGAGTCCCGAAGAGCCCATTCAGTTTCGGGTGATTGATAAAACCAAAGGCCTCGATTTCTTGGTGCCTATTTCAACAAGCACTGCAATGATTATCTCCGAAGATCTTTTGAAAGCCGTGCGTAGACGAATACCCCGAGACGAGACAGTAAAGCCGAAAGTTCGCGTTCAACGAAAAAGGGTACAGCGTCGCCCCCGGAGAGAAAAATGAGTTTACAGATGGCTATGTTTGCGCCGGATAGCGAGTGGGTTCCACCGTCGGAGTTTCCGGACTTATCGGGCGCTAAGCAAATCGCAATCGATCTTGAAACACGCGACCCGGACCTTATGAAACGTGGCCCCGGCTGGCCTGTTAACAACGGCGAGGTCGTCGGATACGCGGTCGCGGTAGACGGTTGGTGCGCTTACTACCCCATAGGCCACACCGGAGGAGGTAATTTAGACCGTCGGCTGGTTGAGAACTGGATGAAGAAAGTCTGCGCCACCGATGCGGACAAGGTTTTTCATAACGCCCAATACGACGTGGGCTGGCTCCGAGCGCACGGTATTGAGGTCAACGGTCGCATTATCGACACGATGGTGGTCGCCAGCCTGCTTGACGAGAACCGTCGTTCTTTCTCGCTTAACTCTGTCGCCTATGACTATCTGGATAAGGTTAAGTCTGAGAAAGACCTTATCGCTTCGGCGAGAGAGTTTGGGTTAGACCCGAAAGCTGAAATGTGGAAGCTCCCCGCCATGCACGTCGGGCCCTATGCCCAGACGGACGCTGAATTGACCTTGGAACTCTGGAACTTTTTCAAGGTAAAGGTAGGGCAGGAGGGGCTTCAAGAAATTGTTGATCTGGAACTAGCGCTTCTCCCTTGCCTAGTAGATATGACCTCGCGAGGAGTGCGGGTTGATCTGGATGCCGCGGCAAAAACGAGAGATGCCCTGATCCGTCGCGAAAAGAACGTCGTCAGTGAGATTAAAAAACTGGTTGGGAATCACGTTGAAATTTGGGCAGCCAAAAGTCTGGCCGACGCCTTCGATAAACTTTCAGTGTCGTATCCAAGGACGGCGACCGGCGCTCCCAGCTTTACGAAAGCGTTTTTAACCGCACACGAACACCCTCTGGCGAAAATGGTTGTCGATGCACGGGCCTTGAACAAGATTCAGGGTACGTTTATCAGCAGCATTATGAAGCACGTCGGAGACGACGGTCGTATCCACGGTCACATAAACCAGATTCGGTCCGACGACGGAGGCACGGTCTCGGGTCGCATATCGATGAATAACCCAAACCTTCAGCAAATCCCGGCGCGAGACCCTGAACTAGGGCCGATGATCCGTAGCCTGTTTTTACCGGAAGAGGGCGAAAAGTGGGCCTCCATTGACTTCTCGCAACAGGAACCACGGATCTTGGTCCACTATGCCTCGGTGTTTGGTAAAAGCCGCAGTCTTCCCCTGCGCGGCGTCGAAGAGTTCGTGGAAGGCTATCGCAACGACCCGACAATGGACTTTCACACTATGGTTGCCGACATGGCTCAGATCAGTCGTAAGCAGGCGAAAACGATCAATCTCGGAATGATGTACGGCATGGGTGCCAAGAAGATGGCAGACCAGTTAGACATCCCGCTAGAAGAGGCGAAGGAGCTTATAAACCAATATCATCAACGCGTCCCGTTTGTGAAGATGCTCATGCGCGGCGTGACAGATCGCCTTAACGACAAGGGGAGTTTTGGGGCTATCCGCTCCTTAAAGGGTCGTAAGTGTCGCTTTGACCTGTGGGAGCCCGACTCGTTTGAGATGAACAAGGCACTTCCGTATCACGAGGCGGTGCGCCAGTACGGTCAAACCACTCGGCTGAAGCGAGCCTACACCTACAAGGCGCTCAACCGGCTTATTCAGGCGTCCGCGGCGGATATGACGAAGCAGGCCATGGTGGACGTGTACCGGACCGGAAAGATCCCGCTTATCCAGATTCACGATGAGCTAGCGGTTTCTGTTACCGGAAAGGAAGAGGCTCAGTCTATTGCAAGCATAATGACAAATGCGATAGACTTGGACGTCCCCAGTCGATGCGACATTGAGATTGGCGCTAGCTGGGGCGAAGCGGAGTGATCCCTTCTCCGCTTGTTACCTCCCCAAACTTACCCCGCCGGTTATTGACCTCTCCGGCGGGGTTTTTTGTTGCATAGCCGCAGTAACTCTTATATGTTCCCGTATAGTTTAAAGGAGATTAGTTATGGACACGACTAAGTGGAAAAGCATTCTTGTGCCAATCCAAACTTACCAAGACGTAAAGCAGCGATCCCAGAAGGAGGGCCGCAGTATCAGCGGTCAGCTTCAGATACACATTGCCGAATCCGAAGCCTTTCGGAAAAGCTACCCGATGGAAGCCTCGCAGGTGATATTGGATGGCTAAGGTCGCAGCCGATTTTCGCGATAAGCCGATTAAGAAACGGACGGCCATAGGCGCTAGCCATCTTTCACGGCCCAAGAACAAGCACAAGAAGCGGAACTTTAAAAAGTATCGCGGGCAAGGCAGGTAATGCTTTCCGCGGCCTTGTTGTGCCTTGCTACCGCGGTGTATTTCGAGGCACGGGGAGAACCTACCGTCGGCCAAGTGGCCGTCGCGGCGGTCATTATGAACCGCGTCGAAGACCGACGATTCCCGAACGACGTTTGTAGCGTAGTTAAGCAGGGACCGCTTTACCGGTCAGGTGCGCCCGTTCGCCACAAATGCCAGTTCTCTTTCTATTGCGACGGCAAGAGCGACAAGATGCGGGACAAGGCGGCCAAGCTCCGCGCAACACGGATCGCGGAACTTGTACTGTCCCGAACAATAATGGACCCAACCGAGGGTTCGACTTTCTATCACGCCGACTATGTGCTACCAAGCTGGGCAGCAACGAAGCGCCGCGTCGTCCAGATAAACAAGCATGTGTTCTACCGATGGTCTCAGCCGAAAAACAAAAAAGACTTAAAGATACCCAGATAGAGAGGGGCACACACGAGCGTCGAAGATGCCTGACTTGCCTAGAGGTAAGGGTTGTTGAAAAGGGCATGTTCATTTGCCCCGAGTGTAAAGAATCCGAAATTTTTGGCGGCCTTAGTAATTGACGCACGTGAGGTTATCGCATACTCTTTGTCCGGGTTAAGAGGTGTAGTTCTTGCCCGTCTCTCCGTGGTTGAAGCGCCCCCGCACCGTCCCATCTGTGCGGGGGCGTTTTTTTGTTGACTGTCCTTGTATGGGAGTTTATAAGGGGCGAACTTTAACCAAGGAGATTGATATGAGCGACTACTTAAACGCAACGGAAGAGGTTCAAGACTGGTCTACTGCCTTGAGATGGGTCGATAAGGCGGTTCGGTCCGAGGCCGAACGGTTACAGGATTGTGCGGGCCTGCAAGATCCTGAAAGCTTTTTAAAGGCCGAGGCCCTCCGGGCTGCTTGGAAGAGGATTCAAAGAGGATGAAGCTCTACACAAGTGAAGACGAATACCACGAGTTGGCAGCCATCACGCAAAAAGGTCGTTCGAAAAGCGTCGGCGTTCCGCGTAAGATGGTCCGCAAGATAATCTTGGATCACGGGCGCATGGCGGCAAAGCTGGCCGTACTTAACGTCAGCATCGAACCCGGAAAGCCGGACGAGTGACCGCGAGCCGCATTTATAGGAGGAAGACATGGAACAGCTTATCACTATTTTTCTTCAAAACTTTTTCCGCGTCGTTTTCGGCTAATGCCGCCGTTTGAGATAACCGTCCGCTGCCGAGAATGCGACGGTTTCGGTCAGCTTGCCCGACAAGCGAGCGAGACATTGGAAATACGTAGCCTGTGCCCAAATTGCTACGGTGCGGGTCAAGAGACGCTTTACGAATCGATGTACGAAAATGTTGAAGAGGTGCGTCAAGATTACCCTGATGCAGGCGATATAAAAGAGGTGGAAAAGTGACTGTAAAAACGAGATTGCCGATAACGATTATTGATGCAGAAGGAGAGCTTAAAAAAGTAATGGCCGTGATCTACGCAGACCGCCCCGCGGACCACGAGCCTATTCAAGAGGAGGAAGTGTGGGCCAGCGAGACTGTTGATATGGAGTGACTGTGATGGAGAATACAGAAAAACCGGCCAACAACGTCGTACACTTGCGGGACTTTCGAGACCAAGAAAAGACCGACGACGAGTTTCAAGAAGCTCCTATTTTTCAGTGCTTCGTAGACGAGATGAAGTTAAGCCTGCACGAACAAATGGACACCTACTGGCAGAACTGGAAAATTCGGGCAGCGAAATTACCCAAAAATTTTGACCCGGATTTTCCGGAAGACCCTGAAGAAGCGGAAGAGCTTGCAAGGGTCTTGACAACGCAGGCTCTTTTATCCCTCGCGTCGAACTACGCTTCCGGGCTAGACCGAGAATACGAGTCTATTTTCTTGGGTGTGGGCACCGCGAAAGATCTTTTTTTAAGCTTTTACGAGCAAGATATGGAAGATCAATACAACGAATAAGGAGGCCGTATGCGCCGCCCAATCTACGAAACGCCGCAAGACCTGACTAATCAAGAAAAACTTCTTCGGCAGGCGTTGTTTGTCCTAAACCCCCGACAATCGATTAAATATACGCGGTCCGCGGACCTTGCCCCTTACGACTACGTGACCGAAGACCCGCACATTATTTTTGAAGTAAAAAGCAGGAACCTTCGACAGGACCGGTTCGACACCTACAAAATATCTGCTCAGAAGATTGATCGAATAAATGCGCTTGGCGAAGAGTCCGGTCTACCTGCGGTGCTGATCGTTGGGTGGACCGACAAATGGGGTTGGATGCCCCTTTATAGTCCGAGGCAAGAAGTGACCACCCTCAAGACACTGCTCCGCGACGGAGAGGCGCAAGCCTGTACGTGGGGTCGCACGGACCGGGGCGATTCGTACGACGTTGAAAAATCGTACGAGTGGCCTATCAGCCGTTTCCGCATTTACGAATACGCCGACCTCGAAAAAAAATAGTCAATTCCGGTTGACGGGGTTGCGGATGTCTAGTAATGTCCCATACCTCAACCAACCACGGAGATTACTTATGCGTTTACGGAACTGGATGGCCGAAACGGCCACCTCCCAAGGTCAGCTAGCCCGAGATTTGGGCTGCACCCAAACAGCAATATCAAGATATTTGACCGGTCAGCGGATTCCGAGACCTTCGGTGATGCTGCGCATATATGAGGTATCCGACGGCGCGGTGACGCCTAACGATCTTGTCCTCGGTCAAAATATGGAAACGCTCTACCACGTCGCCGAAATTGCACCGGCAGAAAGTCTCCCACCAACGCAAGAAACTCGCGTTGCCGACTTTTCGAGGGAGGCCCTCGAAGTAACGAACGAGATGATTGACAGGATGCGGGGGCGCAAATGATGGACCCGCTTCGTCTTTGGCGGAAGATGCTAAACCGCGTTTTATCGTTTGACGACGATAAGCGCGGCGCGGCGCTTTCCGAGTTTCTGGAAAAAGAGCCGAAGAAGTTCGTCAACGTCAACCGCTACACCCGCGCCGGTAAAAAGCCCAAGCGGATTTACTGCCCGGACTGCGGCGCGTGGACCGAGGTCCATCACTTCGCTTGGTCAAGGTTGAAGTGTCAGGCCTGCGGTGCCGATAACCAGAAGAACGATTGGTTGGTGGAATATGTCGAATAAACGGTATCTCATTCTGCAACTAATGCAGAGGTCGCCTAAGCTAGCTGAAGCGTTCGCCCGCTATATTGAATTGAAGACGGAGTCTGACATCATACCGTTTACTGAGATGAAAAGTCTCCGCGAGATTATGATAAGCGAGGCCTATGAGCTTGGGAGGGCCGACAACAATGTCGAATATTAAGATTCAAGTATTCGTCGTAGTGCAAATGTATTCCGACGGCTGTAATGGCTGGGAGACTACTGTAAAGGCCTTTGCAGACAAAGACGAAGCAGCGTATCACGCTTCTGAACTACAAGAGGCGTTTGATGCGACCATTCCGCCTCGTCCCAAGAACCACAAGGGTTTCTGGGGAGAAGATCGCAGTTGGGCCGTTAAGACGCTGGACGTTTATTAAATGAAAACCATCGAATAAACCGGATTATAAGAAAATGTCTTTACGAGAGAAGCAAGTATCAAAAACAACCCGCAACGAACAAAACCCTGTATGGCTCACCGCCCGTGTTAGGGACAGGTTCCTGATTAAGTTTGTTGTTGTGGTCACCAACATGCATCCGTCAACGGTTGCGGAAAAGGCTGGGTTAGTTAAAAGCACGGTAACTCGCGTGTTGAACAACCCCGTAGTTCATTATAATTGGCGCTATCGAACGCGAGAGAAGATAGTTAAGGCTACAAACCCAATAGTCTTACAGAAGATCACTGATGAACGTGATCTGGCCGACTACATGACCGCCGTAAATAAGTTGGTTGAGTTTGACCCTAAAAAGAACGCATCTCCTGTCATGGCTTTATATGACCTTATGGCTTCCTTTCAAGGGAACCGGTGGGGGCCTTTTTTCCGCCTAATCATGGAAGAAATAACCCAAGAGACACGGATGCACTTCCCCCCGAAAGAGGGCGACCCGAGACCATTTAGGTAAACCAGTCGCGCAAAGGAAATACAATGAAAACCATCGAAGAAACACTCGGCCTCGAACTCGTCACAAACGAGTACCTTGTCAGAAAACTGCGCGAACGGGCAGCAGACGAAGAATGGACCGGTGGCGACGAAGCGGAGGCGGAGCGCCTCCGTTCACGGGCCGCGGAACTGGAACAGAACTGCTCGAAAGTCGAGTGGATCATTTAATTTGGAGGAACCCACATACTCAGCTTTCGCCGAGCGGTGCGAAAGCGATGAAGCAGTCCTGCGGATTAAACGTCTCCGTCAAAGCCCCGGGTTCCCGCCGTGTCGTTGGCGCGTTTGGAGGTTAAGGCTGCAACCGCCCTTCCCCCCCCAACTTTACCGGAGGAGAAATAAGAAATGAGTAACGGGCTTATAAGCCGACGTCGGCGTTCTCAGTTCCACACTTGGGACGAAATTTGGCGAGTCTTTTACATGTTCCCTCCCGCCATGTGGTGGCAGGCATTATTTCCTCGAAAAGAAAGATAGATTTATGGAAACAGAAGAGACGACCTGCAAGCATGTACCATTCCACTTTACAGGCCGAGAAGTTTCCGACCGGTACGGCAAAAAATTCCCGACTTGCGAAAAGTGCGGACTCTCGAAAAAAATGTATGATTATCTTAGGCACCTAAGATCAGATAAAACGTAATGAAATCAGTGGCTTAGGGTGCGACACTATGTCGCATTTACATATGGGATAAGATGCTTTATTATAATACATAATAAAGAGGCACAAAAGCGCCCGGCTCTTTCTCATTGTAAATACGACACCAACCTGTTGAGTGGCCCGTGGACCATTAACCACGGAGTAACTCAATGACAGACCACACACTTAAAAACGGACGTACCTTCTTTGCCATTACAGGCGGGAGCTACGGAGGCTGGGCCAAGGCCCGCGACCCGATCACCGCTATTAAAGACGCGGTGTCAAACAGCGGATTCCAAGCCCCCAAGAACGGCGTCGCCGTCATGGTAATGTACGGCCCGAGCGAAACGCTAAACTGCGGCGAGCTTGGCGGCTTCACCTACGAAGCCACACCAGAAGGCAGGCCAACCCCGATAGGGTTGTTCTTCTGTAAAGGACGGACCATCAAGCCGATGAAAAAAGGCGACATGAATCCAGACCATCCAGACCACGAAGAATGGATGGACCAGACATCTAACGACATCGAAGAGGATGTCGCGTACTGGATAGAAAAGAACGAGAACGCAGCTTAACCACTAATCACGGCCCACGGGCCTCTTAACAGGTTGGAGTTATTTCTCCCTATATATATAGGGCTGAAATTATTTTTTTCTGAAAAAAAAATTTTTAGCGTGGAACCCGTGGAACCGTGGAACCTTTTCGCGTAACTCACTGAGAAGCAAAGAAAAAAGAGGTTCCATGGAGAGCCAAAAAGGTTCCATGGGTTCCATTGAATATTCCACGTGACCCGCGCGAGCAGTTTGTTTTCGAAAAAAACCTGATTTTGGCCCTATATATATAGGCGGTTTTGTGGCAAGACTAGTGAGGATTAACTATTGAAAGATACCCGCCATGCCGCGCAAGACTGTCCGCAAATCTGACGACCCGGATTGGGTTGAAACGAGAGGCCGGAAAAAGGTCAGCACCAAGACCACCCTGACCCGCAAGCAGGAACTGTTTGTCAAAGAACTGGTCAGTAAGGATGGGCAGATAACGCTCCGGGAGGCCGCCATAAACGCGGGCTACCCTGCCAGCAGTGCCCATAGCCGGGCGTACGAACTCACCAACCCTGACCGCTCTCCGCACGTTGTAGCCGCTATTCGAGCGTACCGGGACGAGCTAGACGTTAAATACGGCGTCACCTATCAACGGAACCTGCGTGACCTGCAAACGATTCGCGATATGGCGTTGCAGAACGGCGCTTATAGCGCGGCGGTCCAAGCCGAGTATCGGCGGGGTCAAGCGCAGGGCGACATCTATGTTAGCAAAAGCGAGATTCGACATGGATCGATAGACTCCATGTCTAAGGACGAAGTACTGAAAGCCTTAGAGGATATAAAACAAAGCTATGCCCCGATTACCATCGACATCACTCCCGAAGAGCCGGACAATTCCGCAAACCGCAGCAAAGCGCGAGAGCGGCTTGTGGAAGACGATGAAGGAGGGGATATCGAAGAGCAGCCGGAAACTGACGATGACGAGGCTGGAGACGTGGGCGACGCCCGGGGTTCCTGACGTTGTAATTCAGGACGAGCTAGGGCTCTTTCATTTTGTCGAATTGAAGCACACTGGCGGCAGGGCTATAGAGCTATCGCCGCATCAAGTTACGTGGCTGGACCTGCACAAGAACGGTAGCGCGTGGATACTAGTCCGCCAGTCGAAAGCGAAGCAGACCGATACCGTCCGGGTCTACCACGCGTCTAAGGCTATCGACGCTAGGATGGAAGGCACCGACTGCCCGCCAGACCTGTTTGTCGAAGCGCCCTATGACTGGGACGAAATTATGGGGTTGATATGTCCGATAAGGTCGCATATAAACGGCGAGTCTATAAACCTTACGGAGGAAATACGTCATGGAGTATGACGCCATTACCGGCTTTGCCGTTGACTATCTGATTATCGCGTGGACGGGATTCGTGATATTCGCCGGGATCGCTTTTGTCACAGCCCACATCAATCGCAAAACTACGGAGAAATTTAGCGATGAAAATTAGAATCGACATTACCGAACTAAACCTTGAGGGCTATTATACCGAAATCGATTTATCCGACCCTGATGACAAAGAACGGTTCGGGCGGTTTTTCGACCTGTACGGAAACCCTCTTCCCGACGCGGATCATTATGACTTCATAGCGGCGTTGATCGACCCCGACGTATCCGACCGCCTCAATCCGGCGGGGTGGACTGAGGTGCAAGACCGGTATATTGAGGATTGCACCGTTGTCCGTGAAATGGAGGCCGCGTAATGTTTCTGTTTAGCATTTTAGGCCGCCTGCTATACGGTCCCGACTGGAAAAAATATGCGAACGCCAAACCGCCCCGTGCAATGCGACGACGAACGCGACGGCGCGGTTATTAAAAAAAGATTAAGCCCGGTATTGACGCCGGGCTTTTTTTTGCGCTAATGTATGGGAGTTAACCCATACCATGGAGAGAAACCAAATGTATAAGAGCTATTCGAAATTTGTTAACCGCTACCGCACCCGGTCGAAGAAGAACGGCCCGGCCCGGTTCGGTCAGTACCCGAAACCCTCCGCCGCCACAACGCAACGCTTGTTGGTTGAACGCATCCGCAAGGGGAAGAGAAATGCTTAATTGTACAGCCGCCAGCCGCGCCAAAAAGACCGCCGGGCTTGCTGTCACCTACCGCGCCGCATCCGGCGAGATGTACGGAACGTGCCCCGACTCTTGCCCACTAAAACCCGTGCAAACAAAAACCCGGGAGATAGACCGCGAGTATGAAAGCGCCGTGCGGCGTTCCGTACCCAAGCGCGGGCTTGCCTTTTTGTTCACGCATTTCGCCCCGAACCTATGGGCCGAACGCAACACCGGGGACCGGGCGCAATGCACGTTTAATTATTCCGCCCCGACTCTTGAAGCCGCCGCGAACGAAACCGCGCTAGGCAATGCCAGCGTCGCCGTCGTGCCCGTCGATTATTGGAACGGGCGCGATAGCGATAAGGTAACAACGGCGCATGGCGTCCGGGGTGTCCGGTGTCCCGACGAACCGTCCGGCATCGGTTGCGCCGGTTGCGGTAATGGCCGCCCCTTATGCTCCCGCGCCGAGCGCGACTATTTCATCGTATTTACCGCGCACGGCGTATCGAAACGAAAAGCGGGAGACAACGCCGAACGCGGCGGCTGTTATGCGGGCGGCGGAAACGTCGCGCTTCACTGGCGCGGGTTATCCAATCGTGAAGAGCCCGCCGAATCCGACGCCGCCGCGCATAGGGCATTCGTCCGGACCTTACGGCCCGGGACCATATTGCGGGCTCACATTGCGGGCGATATCGGGTGTGGTAACGCGGAATGAAATAAACCGTTGACACGGTACGCGACATTATGCGAGAACATCGGGGCGGGGTATTTCCGCCCCGTTTTTTTTATCATGGAGAATTGAACAAATGTCCCACGAACTAGCAACACAAGCAGACGGCACAATCGCAATGGCATATCGGGCGGGCGACGCCGCCCCATGGCACGCCGCCGAAACAAACCCGCAGATAGTAGAGGCGGGCGCATCAATCGACACATGGGCCGAAGCCGCCGGTTTGAACTATAACGTTGAATGTCGCCCAAACCACCGCACCGACGGTACGCCGATTCCGGATTCGTTCTATATAGAGCGGACCGATAATGCTTACGTGACCGGCCCCTATATCGCCGGACAATGGCAACCGGTACAGAACCGCGCGATCCTTGAAGTGGCCGACGATATCCGCGCTAAGCATGGTCACGACATAATCACGGCGGGCGCGTTGTTCGGCGGCGCGGCGGCATGGGGACAATTGGAAGCGGGATTGTCCGCCGATATTGGCGACGGCGACACCGTGACCAGCCGCCCCTTGTTCACCGTCCGGCACACGGGCCGCGACGCTAACACCTTTGCCAGTGTTCAGACTCGCGTTGTTTGCAATAACACCCTCACCCGCAGACATAG
>BCSF01000505.1_pt1 | contig 15058 bp, 8 predicted proteins | sample 1016431 | NCBI WGS metagenome assembly BCSF01 (sample SAMD00045685;SAMD00045686;SAMD00045687;SAMD00045688;SAMD00045689;SAMD00045690;SAMD00045691;SAMD00045692;SAMD00045684;SAMD00045690;SAMD00045691;SAMD00045692;SAMD00045684;SAMD00045685;SAMD00045686;SAMD00045687;SAMD00045688;SAMD00045689, study...
CACCTGAGTTGCCAATGTTGATGCGGTCAACGGTTTGATAGCCAGCCGAAGTTGATGACGTTCCGCGCTGCGCTACGTTCATCGCACCGTTAATAATCAGGTTGCGATTACTCAACGCACCAGCAGTCGGCAGCTGTTGACCGTCAATCGTGACGTGACCAGAGCTATCTAGTTGGATACCACCGTCAGTAGTGGATCCGTGTTCAATGTTTGTTACTTTAATTGTGCTCATTCTGCTGCCTCCAATGCGGTAACTCGGGCTAGCAGATCATCGATCTGAGCCTGTTGTGCAGTGTTCTGCGTTTCAAGTGTTTCGATTCTAGTCTTTTGGCGCTTGATTAAATTTACCAAATGCGGAACGAAACGGTCATACAACACACCTTCAGCTTCTGGATCGCAGGGAGCCTCTACCGCTTGCCCATCTTCGTCATAAGTGACGTTGGTTGTTTTCCAATGAACTAAACGGGGGTCAATCTCTGCAACTTCTTCAGCGATAAATCCCCACCAACTATAATCAGGATTGTCACCCTCACAGGTTGATTGATACCAAACAGGCCGACAATTTAGAAGCGCATCTGCATAGGAATCTTCAATCGTCTCAATGTTTGTCTTGTACTTAGCCGACGATGTTACCCGCCTGATTAAGCCTCCACTATCAACGTGAACGTTGGCAGATGAAGCAAGAGTAAAATCATAGACACCTTGGACCCTAAGAGTGCCGTCATTATGAATTTTCATCCGCTCGGTTGGGCTAGCAGAACCATCTGCCGTAGTAAAAAAGCTAAGCCTGCCTGGCATATCGTTGCTGCCAGGAGTGCCGTCTACTAAACATTCAATCTTTCCGCCAGCCTGATTTACATCATTGCCATCAGCGCCATAGAACCAAATAGTGCCAAGATTATCACCGTTTTGAACGATTGTGTTGCCGCCTTTTGAAGTGCTACGGCTTTTGGTCAGCAGCAAAGCTGCACCAGAAGTGCCGTTCTCATCTCGTCTAATACTGAGAGATCCCCCTCTAAAGTCTGTGCCAACAGTTTGTATTTTTGACTCAAAACCATCAGGAGCAGTGTCAGCAGTGTGGTTCACCAACAACCGCCCCGATGCGTCCAGCGTGACCCTGTTCGCGCCAGCTGTTCCGTCATAAATAAAAAACTTTCCATCGTTATTTGACTGAAATCCATAGTTCCTGCCACTGGCATTTGACGACTCAAGTTGAATTGAAGGAGCATCAGCTCTGACGACAAATTCTTCGCCCGGTGACGATGTGCCTATGCCAACGCCCGTGCTGGTTTCGACCATGCTGGAATACTCCAGCTCGCCAGCAGTACCACCGTTTTTAACAAATTGATTGGCAGACCCTACCGTGGTAGGCAGGGTCAGCGTAATATCGCTACCAGTCGGGCTGGTATCGGCGGGAGCATCGATTGATACGCTCCCGTCTGTACTTCCGTTTAGTTTAAGTGTCATTCACCCTCAAGTTGAGCAGAAGCCTGATATGCGGCAATGACTTCATCAGTCCAGAGTGCATTAGCAATGTCTTGGACTTCCTGCACTTCACCAGTCACATCCTGACCAGGATAGATATCGTGCCGATGATGGCTGCGTCCTAATTCAACACCATCCTCTTCGACCACAGTAGTGGTGCGGACTTGGATGACCTTACTAGGCAGAATTTCTTCTTTGTATTCAAATCGTTTTGTGATAGCCATTAAGAACGTCCTCCAGACGAAATAGGTTTAGGCATAGTTTTAGGGAACCTCATAGATCAAAGTAAATCTAAGGTTATTATCAGTAGCATTGTTTATATCCTCGTGCCGTAAATCATTATAGTTGTTGCTGCCTACGCCTTTTCTGAAACGAATAACCCACTCATTAGATTGATATTGAACAAATGCTACGATTGTAATATGTCCATAGCGTTCACCATGACAAGCAGCGGACCCATATTCACCAGTCGTGCCTGAAGGAACAAAAGGCAAGCCGCCAATTTTAATAGGGTTGGTTGAAGTGATATTGCTTAGGTGTGCAATTTCAGCGTTTACAGTTACTAACCTACCAATTTTTGTGTAATGGCAAGTATATTGAGGCGTGTCAATAGTACCATCACTATTGCAGGTTGGCGTCCAAGTTCCCTCTTCATAGCTATCCAGCGTTTCGCCGGTCATGCCAGAGGCATTAGTTTGGATTCCACTGAAGTCGATACCACCAGAACTGATAAGTTTTATCGTTCCATTGCCAGTAATCTGCACTCGCTCATTTGCGTCTGTATAAAAACGCATGTTGTTAGAAGAGTGCTGATATTCAATAATTCCTGCATTGGTGCTACCAGCGTCTGCGAACCTAATTCCACCGCCTGCTGTAGAACCAATAGTGATTCCCCTTTCCGTTGAAGCTGTCCTGTCTCCAATTTGTAAATCATCAGCGCCAGCGTTTGCGTCACTGGTCGTAATAGCCACTAGCACACGTCCAGAACTATCAACCGTTACTCGATCACTTCCATCAGTAACAACCTTAACTTCATTTGTTCCAAATTGCAGACCTGTGTCGGTGTCTGATCCCGTAATACCTGGATTAGCGGTGGTATTAGTACCGTCAATACGAATAGACATAATTAAACAATTACCCAAGTAGAATCGTCAGGGATAGTCACAGTTGCACCAGAATCAATAGTGATAGGACCGGCTGACATAGCATTTTTATTTGTACCGATGGTATAATCTGTAGTAACAGACTGATCGTTTTCATAGAAAACTTGGTCAGTACCGCCGCCAGACGCGCCACCTGCGGTACCCCAGCTCAGGTTACCGGAACCATCAGACTTCAGTGCATGACCATTAACGGTTGCATCAGTAGCAGGAAGCGTCCAAGTAACGTTAGCTGAAACAGTTCCAGGTGCTTGGAAAGCAACCCAGTTACTGCTATCAGAATCAGCAAGCCTAAGATCTGACTGAGCATTAAGGGTAAGATTACCACCGGAAACAGCCACACCACCAGTAAATGTACCGCCAGAACGCGTCATAAACGTGCTATCTGTGTAGCTCTTAGTAGCAGCATCTTGGTCGTTAGTAGGGTCACCAAGACCAGTGATCTTGTTAGTACCCATTGCCAAAGCACCAGTCATGTCATCGCCAGAAACGGCAACATAATTAGTGTTAGCAGAGCTGGTATCTACATAGTTTTTAGTAGCAGCATCTTGATTAGCAGTAGGATCACCAAGACCAGTAATTTTGCTAGTGCCCATAGCAATGGCACCAGACAGTGTGCCGCCAGCTAAGGGTAAAAATGTATCTTCTGTCCAATTCTTAGTTGCAGCATCTTGATCAAGACTAGGATCAGCAACGTTAGTGATACGGGCAAGGCTTACATTAACGCTACCAGTACCGTGTGGATTTAGAACAATGTTATCGTTATTGGAATCAGTGACAATTTCCCTACCATTAACATCCAAGTTACCACCAAGCTGGGGCGTTTCATCCGACAGCAAGTTAAAGGCAATAGAACCTTCAGGGATGGTAACGAAACCAAGCTGTTGGTCTACCTCAAAGATCGGGTCATCTGTCTGGTTCCCACCAACAAGGACCTTACCATTTTGGTTGGTAATAGCAGTCCAGATATTACCGTTATCAAGCTCAGTAATTTCACGGGATTCATTAGGTACACCACCGTTTTCAGGCAATGCTCTGTAATCAGTACCGCTACCAGCGTACTCCATCGTGTGACCGCTAGAAGCGATCATAGAACGGAGGTAGAAGTTTACGCCAGAAGCGTCAGAAATAGCGCCGTTAAGACCCAGGTTAGTGCTACGATTGTTAGGATCAGGACGGCTGATCTCTACAGTCCAACCACTACCGTTTGCAGTTGCAGACAAAATTGGATAGATAACACTATTAACCTCAACCAACATGTTAGGTTGTGGACGTGTAGCACTACCAAACCACGCTTCATTACCACCATACAAGTCGGTACCTGCAGTAGGTGCGTCAATGTTAAAGGTAGTATCACCGTCGCTAGCAGCACCATCAACAGTAGAGGTAAAGATAGCGTTAGGAGATTTACCAGAAGCAATCAAAGAATACCGACCAAAGTCAGTAGTCGATGCAGCAAGGTTAGCCTGACCACCATTATGACATGCAATGTGGAAGTGGTTAAAGAAAGCATAGCTAGAGGTACACTGTGCATAACCGTTGTTAGTAACAAAGATACCAGGACCATCCAGACCAACGTGGGTATAGCTGTCGCAAACAATAGAACGCAACGGTGAGGTTGCAGCTGGTACAGAACCGTCGATTAGCAGACCACCACCAGTCATTGCAGAATCGTTGTCACCTGCGCGACCTTTGTCCTCACTACCTGCATAGAAATCCAGGTCGTCATTGTCAATCTCAGAATCAGAGAAGTTAGTACAATTCTGAATATACGGAGATTTGACAATAGTTGCATTAGCATAGAAAGCAACGTTCCAGCCTTGTGTACCGGGCAGACCATAGGTAGAGTCTTCCCACAAAGAACCGGACTCACCACGTGTACCGCTGGCTTTCATACCAGTAAAGGTAAGGTTCTTCAGGTAGGTACCGCTGTTTACCTCAAACATGGTGTTTGTTTCAGTGCCTGAAGTTGGATGGATAACACAGTTACGCATACCATCACCAATCACAGAAACGTCACGTTTTTGGATTTGAATAGGAGCAGCTTCCTGATAGACACCAGGTGCTACAACAACAATAGCACCATCACCATAAGTGGAGTCATTGTTAATGTCATTGATAGCTGCTTTAATAGTCAGCTTAGGGCGGCTAATACGGTGACCATCGTTGTTATCATCACCAGCAGAAGCGTCTACATAGATAACCTTAGGTTGGTTAGTAAACGTACCACCAGATGCAACACCAGTCCAAGTATTGCCATTCCAAATAGACAGGGTTAGCTCATCATCGTTTTGAAGCCAGGTTTTACCTGTCTCCCAATCACTACCAGATGGCGTACCAGTCTGTACAAGTGTGTCAAAACGACGTGCTGCAGCTGAGGCAGTAAAGATGTTACTGTCAGCAGGGCTTGGAGAACCAGCGTTCTGTTCTGCATACGTGATGATGTCACCATCTTTGATCCGGTCAAGGTCAACAGAACTAGAACCCAGACCAAGGGTAATAGTACCGTCACCGTCATCGGTAACAGTAATACCTGTACCATCAGTAGCGATGTCAGTAGTAATAGCATCGTTAATCTTGCTATCAATACGGTCATCAATAGCCTCAGTACTGGCAATCTTGGTGTCATCGCTGACCCAAGTGTCACCATCGTACAGGGTGTTGTCGTAACGATCCCAATAATACTCTTCTAGGTATTCTTTGAGATCTTCTGGTACATCCTGACAACCAGATTCTTGAATAGCATAACGCAGCTGTTCAAAGTTCTTATTCAGGTCATCAGAACGAATAGCAGAGCCAGGATTAAACAATGCACGGATGTCGTCTACCTTAGTAATACGACGGATCCGTACGTTGTCTTGTGTTGCTTCGTTAGGAACGGAAGCTGCGGTAGGTGCAGGAGGCGCAGTACTGGTAAACTCTACAATAGTAGGGTTAGCATCAGTAATTTGCCAAGGGTAGGTGGAATCAGTCGTGAGCTTCTCGTCCCATTCTTTAGTTGTAACGTTCCAAAAATAAACGTGAATCTCAGATTTAAAAATGTACGGAAAGTCAAACGAAAAAGTTAGTTGACTTCCGTTTCCGGCTTTAATTGTTTGTACGTCAGAACACGACATAATTAGTTAATTACCTACGAATGTTAAGTGATTCTTCAATGGGTAAACCAAGCTGATTAGCTTGTTCTTTTTCCATTTTCTCAACCTGAGCTGTAATCAGCTGTTGCTGCAATTCAGGGTTCAGGCGGCGGTATGCAGACTGCTCTGCAACCTGTTGAGCTTGACGCAACCGGGCGTGGATGTTGTGCCATTTCTTAATATCAACTTCTTCTCCTTTGGCACGCATCTCTTCAAAAGATTGGAGAGATTTCCAATCCTTAACACTCTGCATAACTTCTCGAATACCACGCTGGAAGATCTTGTCTTCACCCATAATCCTAAACAATTCAGATTGAATAGCAGGCGGTACCTTGACACCTTCTTTAGTTTTGAAGGTAGTACTTACGTCATATTCTACATGGTTAAGGAACTCTTCTTCAGGAGAAGATTCTGCGTGAATAGGGATTGCAGTATATGCGTTCCAAGCACGTTGCATAAACCCATAGCTGTTCGCCTTTTTACCACTAACAGGGCTGTAAATAACAGGAGCTGATGTGGTACCAAGGATCCCCTCAGCAAAACGGTTTTGGTTACCTAGATAGGCATAGAAATCGTTTTCAACAATACGCAATCCATCAGTAAAGACTCGGCTCCACTCACCACGTTGTCCAGCCAAAGGTCCAAGACCATTAACAAAACCAGCAGCGAACCGGTTCCTAGCACCTTCGTTACCGCTAAGCATCTCAAGCAAGGGTCGGACAGTAGACAAACCAGTGTTGTCAGTAATAGAAGCACTGAGAACAAAAGCCATCTTAGGACCAAACTCCTCAATACCTGAAGCACCTAGAGTATCGAAGTTATCGAAAACATTAACAGTAGCAGCAACCCAGTCAGCAATAGGACCAAGGAAATTGTAAGAGTAATACTTACCATCTAAACCTTTAAAGCTACGTGGTTTCCAGTTACCCTGGCGGACACGTGCAGCTTGGGTTTCCTTGTCGTAGTGACCATCACCAGTGATACGATCATCTTGGAAAAACGCAAACACACCACTAACAGCAGCCGTACCTAGAGCTTTACGACCCATAGCTTCATACTTAAGGTCAGTAATGCGGTTAGCTTTAGCCAACGGAGACATGTTAGTAATGTCAATACCACGTTGACGTAGCATGTCATCGATAAACTCTTCGTTACCTAAAAGCTGCCTAAGAGGTGTAAAGGCAAGTTCGTTGTAATCTTTTTGGAAAGGTGCAAACGGTGCATACTTACCAAACATAGTGATACGGTTAGCACCAGTGGTAGGGAACATCAAGAACGGTTTCATAAAAGCAAAATGCTTTGCAAAACCATCAATACCATCAACCATAGGTGAATCAAGGTTCAACGCCAGTTCGTTGTTGGTCCACTTAGCTGCTTCCTCTTTAATCAGACCGTGATTATCAAATATCTTGGCGTAGTGTTTATCCACTACTGGTTTCAAAGTCTCTCTAGTAAGCGGTTTTCCAGCATCAACAAACTCTTCCATGGCTCTAAAATAAGCCTCAGAGTGGGCTGTCATAGCACCAGTAAAACCATCAGTAGCGATCAAACCGTTAGGACCAAATCGAGTAACTGGGTCTTTTCCAAAAGCAGATAGCGATTCCATCTGTTGAACAATGTAACTCAAACCCCAATTACCTTCAGCTTCACGACTCTTGGCAACTTCTCTAAGAAGATCCAGATCAGCCTCTTGCTTAAGGAGTAGATCCCTACGAGTTACAGGTGCAAGTTCATCTACGTTCTTAGAAGCCTTAGAATAAATCTGACCCATATAAGAGAAGGCACGGCTCATAGAATCGTTCATAGCACCGTATGCCAAATAACTACGTTGCATTGCCTTGAAGTCCATGTGCATCATAGAACCAAGGAAATGGGTAGTAGGTTTAGAGATAAGACCACCTATGCCACCAATAACTGCTTGCATTGGTGTTTTAAATGCAGATAGGTAAGAAGCATAGATGTTATTCCATACACCGGTCAGTAGCTTGTTATCTACTTCAGGGTTAGGATCAAGAATAGCCTTGCCAAGATTGATAGATTTATCAAAGATAAATTGGTTAAGCTCTTTAATAGTACTGACCTTACCATCAGTCAGCTCATAAGCCATGAGAAATTGCTTCATCAGCTGCGGTTTAGCTTCAGCAATAGAAGCCAAAGTATTACCAAACCGTTCAGCTTTATTAAACAAAGTTTTATTTAACTCACTAGCGCCAGCAATAGTATCTGCATTGTAGCCAGCAATGTTTTTAAAACCGTTCTTTGCTAGTGCAAGTAGATCAATTTTACGTGTTTTATAGTATTCAGCTGAACCACCTAGCTGAACAAGATACTTCATCAAATCGATGATCTTTTCTTGAGCAGCTTCTACAGCAGGTGTACCCTCCATAAGGCGGGAACCTTCTGCCAGGTCAGAGACACGTCCAGACAAAGAACCAGCAAGCAACGATTGTGCACGGGTTACATCCATAGATGTGATGTCTTCACCAAAACCACGCATAGCTTTAGAAATAACACCGAAACCTTCTTCACTCAATACTTGCTTACCAGTCTCATCTTGACTAATAAACGGTTGAATAATACGATCAACATCTGCACGACTCATACGTGGGTCGAACAGGTCTGCTGTAATGTTAAGAGTGTCATCGATCTGATCGTCAAGGCTAATCTTCCAGCCCTTACCTTCCATACCAATGTCACCAGCTTCATTAAGCTGCCTAGCAAGACCAAGTACAACATCGTCTACATTACCCTCACCGCTAAGACCATACTTAATAGCAGGCTCAGAGATGATATTACGGATACGACCGTCCACAGAATCTAGGTTACGGGCAATGCGTGATTGGTCAACGCTAGCACCAACAACACCAAAATCGTCAACAGTGCGTACACCGACTTCATTGTAATCAAAAAAGTCGTGAACACCTTTTACAGGTTGAGTAATCTCAGGTGATCTGTACAGGTTGTATTGACCAACCTCGTCCAGGGCTTCGTCCAGGCGGACCATGCCAAGCTCAATAGACTCCTCTAGAGTAGTAGGTGTAGGAGGCGTGTTGTTGTCAAGCCATTTACGTGAAGCTTTAGTGTTTCCAATTAAACGGTTGACCTTAACTTGTTCGGCTACTTCTCCAATCATAGAAGTACCCATTCTCCACATAGATCCTGCTAGAACTTGAACAGTACCTAGACCAACATCTTGCAAGAGATTTTTCCGGCGTATGTCGTCAGGAGAGTCACCGTCTAGCGTTGCTAGAGAGTCTGGGATAAAATCATATTGAGGAGGCAGCGCTTGTTTAGCCATACCGAGTAGATTAGCACCTTCTTCATATTCACGGCTGACGGTGCCAACAGCAACACTACCTAGTGTTTCTGCAGAACGGTCACCAAGAAAACGCATAAAAGGTGTATTACCAACAGTCCAACCTGCACGTGCCTTGCCAAATTTAGTAAGAGCTTTAAGACCCCAACCCGCTGCACCCGTAGGTAGCATAATAGAGGCAATTTCCCTTACAGTTTGAGCTATACCGTTTTCATATTTAGGCAGCTTAGGTATAACATCTTTTTTAAGAGCAAAGTTAAAAAGGTCTGTACCAAAATCAAGTATTGATGCAGGAACAGCTGTGGCAAATTCAAGTGAACTTTTAGGGTCAGTAGCAAAGGCTTCAAGTTCACCACCAACTTGCATGGTTTGCAACCTTTTTTTATTCCACTCACGGCGGGTCATCCCCTGTGCTTGGTAGTAGCTAAAATCTTTGCTTCTATCAAAAGGTTCTTCTTCTGGTTGAGGTTCCGTAGATACCTCAGGTACTGGAGTCTGTCCTTCTTCTCCCGTAGGAGCGGGTTCTTCAGGTAGAGCCTGAGCTGCAGCAGTGGCTTCTGCCTCTTGCTGTCTTTGTTCAGCAAAAGCGGTACCTTCTTCTGTCAGCTCAAGTTCACCCTCATCAACCCTAAACGACTCTAGGGGATCGTATTCCATAAGTTTTAGTTTCTAAGGAGTAACGGGTTTTGTAGCAGAGAAGCATCTCCGCTGTATTTGTAATATGCTTTGGCAAATTTCTTGCCGTGATTTGTCATTTCATCTACAATCCGAGCCCATTCGGCAAGATCGGCAGAGGTTCCATTTTGAACCCAATCAGGAACCACACCCTCAAGCCACATATCATAATTCCCAGGACCACCGTTGTAAGCCATAGCTGCAGCGATTGCATCACCATTGTAACGATCCTTTAGTCCTGCATAGTACTGAGTACCATACTCAATGTTAGCTGCATCGCTAGGGTTACCGTTATGCTGATCAAAGAAATCAGGGTGTGCAGATTTGTTGATCTGCATCACACCGTAGGAGGTTCCGTTGTAGCTAACAGCGTACTTACCATGAGCACTTTCGATTTCACCCATAGCAGCATTTTCAGCTACATCAATACCATGCTTTTGTGCACTAGACATGTAAGCCTCACGAAGGTTGTCTGGAATCATAGACAGTGCAGCCTCTGGACGAGCCTCTGGCAACTGAGCTTGCATACCTGCACCATGAGCACGTGCTTCAATGTTAGAGCTACGTGGACCCCATAGAGCCAGCAGCTGGTTTGCCTTTGATGGGTAGGTATTTATTGTTTGCAGAGACGGTGGAGGTTGAATAGCTGGTTTACCTTTAAGTTCAGCTATCTTTTGCATAATTTCCATATGCGACCCCTTGATATGACCTGTCTTTACCAGCATTTCAACACGTGCTGGGAAGGTGTATCCGGGGCGGGACATGCTAGCAACGTTAGCATCGAATTGAGCGTCAGTAAGGATCATATTGGGATCTGAAAATACGTCTTGAATCTGACCACTGTCAAGCTTTTTAAGGAAAGCAGTATCGGCTTGATCTAGGGATTCAGCAATTTCTTTTGGTGATTTAGTGTATAACTTTGTAAACTCATACTGAGCAGTATTGGGGTTATACACACGGAAAAAGGGAGAATTTGGATCGGTAAATCCAGACTCAATAGATTTCATAGCAGCATAACCAGCGTCTTTAATCGACGCACCATCTGCTACAGCCCGTCCGACAAGTTCTTTATAGGCGTCTTGCAAAGCTTCTGTAGCTCGAATAGCATCAGCATTAGGCTCTGGATAGTTGCCTCCCAAATCTTGTTTCAAAGGAAGTTTATCGATACTATCGTAGTATTTTTTGTAGAGATCATCCCGCATAAACGGGTCTTGCTTTTCATAAGACTCCTGCAGCTCGTTAGCAATCTTAGGATCTCTTTCATTAACTTTTTCGATAATACCTGGATACAACATACCACGAGCTTCCAAATCCTTAGCTCGTGTAATTAGATCAGAGTTGTATTGACCCTGACCAGGTTTACCAGCATTGGTTAGCTTCCTAAGCCACTCCGGTTCCCCTAGAGGATTGTTTTCAAAAGATTTTTTAGCGGCTGCAATATCTGCAGGCGTGTTGTTACCTTCCTCTATAATATGACGAGCCCATGCTTTAGATTCTTCATTGTGTGACAGACGATCATCAGTGTCTGAATTTCGCCGCCATTCACGGCGCTTATCTTCTCTAGCATTTAGAATCTCAACACTGCGGCGATAGAATCCTTGGTTTTTCTCACCAGTATAATAAAGGTTACCATCACCACGAACATCTGTATTCTGCCACTCATTATCTTTAAGCAAGAAATTACCCTTATCATCCATGGCGGTTGCCATTTCTTTCAACCACTTATGAGCAGCATCGGCACCCTTGATCTCTAGAACCCTTCTAAAAGAAGAAGCGCCATACATTTTCCAATCACTGAGTGCTTGATTGGTTACAGTTGTGATAATTTGTGTGTTGGCGCTTTCAGTTTCCCGATCAATAATACCAGACCTAAATGTACGATCAAGTCGTTCCATTTCGTCCAGGGCTTTACCCAGCAACTCAGGTGGATATTGATCTAAACCTTCTTCTTTTAAAAAACCTAGAGTTACAGCATTGAGTGCTTCACTGGCAGTAATTGAGTTCGCAAGAGCGTCAGGATTTTCTTGAAAATAATTTGTCCTATAACTTGTATATTTGGTTAGGGCTCTTTGGCGGGCATCCTCTTGCAGGGCACCAAGGCTTTGGTGATGAGTAAGATAACGTGCTTTAGCAATTTCATTTTCAGGAGCACCTTCAGCTTCAGCTACTTCCAGATTGCCAGAAACTTCTTCAATAGCCTCTTGCTCAATAGCTTCACCTGCGTTCCACTTAAGCTGAGCTGGATTGATAGGTCCGTTGGTTTTACGCCACAGGATACCTTCTTCAATTTCTTTTTGCTCTTTCTCTGCTCTAGCCAGATCTGCAGCTTTTTGAGCAGTAGCACTGAATTTAACAATGCTATCTATAACGCTTTCAACTGCTTGTGTTGATTGGGCGTATTCTTTTTGCCGGACTGCTTCATTATATTGAGCTTGTCTAGCTTCATTAGAAACGTTAGTGTCAGCAATCTCAAAGTCACGTCTACGAGCCTTTTCGCCGTAAGCAGCGTCTTCTTTCATTTGTTGGAGGATTCGCTCCTCATTTTGACGTTGAGATTCCCGACGCTCTCTCATGCCTCTGAGAATACGTTCGTTTTCCTCACGCATCCTGCTGATATTTGCAGCACTTACTTGGACCGGTGCGAACCCACGCCCACGTGCTGCTCCTTGAAATTTAGCCATTGTTAAGGTCCAGTTCTAACTTGTGGGACATTAGGTGTTGGTGGTTTCGGTCCTGAGAACCTAGCACCTGGTTGTGAGAGCATACCAGCAGCGCCGGAGATACCGCCAATAAGAGGCATCAGTGGGTTAACACGTTGAGCCGGCGGTACAGCGCCTGGTAGGACTTCAGCAGGTTCAACGAATGTACGTGCTGGTCCCATTTCAGGAGCAATCAATTCAGGCAGGCGGTCAGGTTTCATCATCAGGCTAGCCTTAGCTTGCATGTCTGCACCATACTTTTGCATAGCAAGGTCAAACATTCCACGACGAAATTCTTGTGTTTGACTTGACATTGAAGCACGAAGAACAGCAAGATCACGTCCTTGTTTAGCAGCTAGGGCTTGCATCGCCTTACCACGTGAGGCACCAGCTTGTCCTAGAGCAGCTCGACCTGCCGCTTCTAGGTTTTATACAAGCATAGTTTCGACTTCAAAAGCATTTGCAGCTAGAGCTTCGTTATATGATGCTTGGTTAGCCTCCTTAGAAGCTTGGTAGGCAACGTTGTTAAACATCGTCTGCTGACCATAGTTTTCAACCGAAGCTTCATAAGCCTTTACATCTTGGACATATCGAAGATCTTGGATCGCAGTATCATACTTCCACTGTTTAACAGCAGTTTCGTACTGAAACTCACGAGCAGCAAAATAATCTTTCTTTTCTGCTTCAAACGATGCACGGTTGTACTCGTTAGTAATCTTAGCTTGCCTGTCAGCAATCTTTTGCTGTTCTTTCTGGGCTTTTCTAGCTTCGGCGTTTTGCCTTGCAGCAGAACTAGCACCAAAAATACCGCCAACAATAGAACTAATAGCGCCAACACCAGCCCAGGTGATATTCATCTCCAGACCAGAGGCAGCAAGCTGTTGATCTAGGAGATTCTCTTTTGGATTAAACATTAAGACCTCCTATAATACTTGTTAGAATAGTTACCTTCCCACATCATCGACACCAACGATACAGGGTATGGAAAATCACTTGTCACTTTAAGTTCAAAATTAGTGTTACGTTGATGGATAGGTAAGGTAAATACTCGTTCCTGTACTACAGGATTAGTATCACCAGCGTAGATGTCACCGTCTGCAGTATGTTGTACCTCCTTCCATTCGTTAGAGCCAGTTGGCTTCAGTTTGAATCGGATAGCACCAGTACGACCGACAGACATTTTAACTCTAGCGATAGTCAGAGAAGCGGTATAGTCAGCTCCCTGCTCTGTCCTAAGATAGAACTTAGGCAGCTCAGCCTCCAGGTCGTAACCGTAACCGACTACAATACCATCTTCATAATCAGTAAAGTCACCTTTTACTTCAAAGTAATGGTAGTTAGTTGAATCTTCGATACGCTCAATAGCCTTAGCCCAGTAGCCCTGATCCGAGTCTAGTGCAGCATCAGTACCCTTATCTGCTGTCGGCACTGTAAGGAGCATCACGGCGTCCTTATCGTCGATAGGGGTATAAGGTACATAGATCTTGGTAATGTCGTTTGTAGAGTCATATACGACTGCATCAGTGTCATCATCCGGCGCAACAGGACGGGTAGCCATATCAAGAGGTACGTTACCAGTGAAGCTAGAAGATGTAGCAAAGACGTTACCAGACGGTAGTTCATCCAGCTCGATAGCACCAATGGTGTACTCATCTTCCTGTTGCGACACAACAGTAACTGCATCGTTAATAATACGTGCAGCTTGAATAGTACCAGGCAGCTCCCATTTTACCCATGCTTGGAATAGATCTTCCTTACCGTTGTTGTAGAACCGGTACATGTACAAGTAAGATGTATCACGGTCAACCAACATAACAATAGAGTTAGGCGGGCTGACAGTCAGATCATCTACAGTATCAGGAATCCACTCAAGTACAGCTTTACTAATATCAACTACAATAGGTGTTTGCTCAACGTCACGTAGAGCCATGGTAAACAGTTTACTGTAACCAGGTACTCGGCTGACAAATGCAGTAGTAGTACCGATGTCTACAGGCTGTACATTAGTAGCCATCTCGTAGTTAGATAGCGTACGGATAACAGCAGAGGTAGGTGTCAAGATGCTTGCATCTGTAGCATACACCTGGAACTGCTGACGTTCACTAAACAGCAGCAAGCCCTGGGGCGACGGTAGAACGTCAAACAAAGTGACAGGACGCACACTAGATACGTTTAGGTCAATAGGATCTGAGTCAATCTGAGTCAGTGCAGACTTAGCAAAGAAGTTGTAGTTATCATTGGCAACACCAAAAATAACGTTATCCTCAGATAACACACCGAACCTATTGCTATAAAAGAAAGTAGAATTGATCTTTTTACCAATAAATGATGGCTGTGGGTTAGTAACATCGTCACCAGCTAGACGATCCTTGTAGGTGATAGGACCGAACGTAAAGGTAGTAGCACCAGTGTTAGCCAGCTCGTGAGGCATGGTAGTGTTGTCAAGACCAGGAGATACATCACGTGCTATTGTCTCTTCCCAATAACCGCGACCTCTATTTAAGGTGGTGTCATATGCAACATACTTAACATAGTAATCATCTTCAGCAGTATTACTGTTAAGAATTTTCACTACATGACCACCAAATG
>BCSF01000506.1_pt1 | contig 15000 bp, 21 predicted proteins | sample 1016431 | NCBI WGS metagenome assembly BCSF01 (sample SAMD00045685;SAMD00045686;SAMD00045687;SAMD00045688;SAMD00045689;SAMD00045690;SAMD00045691;SAMD00045692;SAMD00045684;SAMD00045690;SAMD00045691;SAMD00045692;SAMD00045684;SAMD00045685;SAMD00045686;SAMD00045687;SAMD00045688;SAMD00045689, study...
GGTGAAAACGGGTATATGATTTAAAAAAGAAAGTTTTACTTGTAGGTCGTTGTAAATAGTTAAAAGAGTTTGTAGGATCTAGAGATTATGAACTAGTTGTAGAACAAGACGCATGGTATGGTAGACCCGATACCGAAGCTAGTATTGATGAGGGAGAGTTTCATTCTTTTATTAATAGTATGAACCTGACGTCTGGGGGCAACAAGATTAAACCCAGAGATTATCAGCTTACAGCTATCCGTCATGGTTTAGAAAATAGGAATGCTCTTTTGCTATCTCCTACGGCATCTGGTAAGTCTCTTATCATATATGCTATAATGAGATACTTCCTACATAATAGAGATACGAACTTTCTTATTGTAGTTCCTACCACTTCTTTGGTAGAGCAAATGGCTTCGGACTTTGCGGACTATTCTGAATATGACGAATACTTCCACGCAGTCGACGAAATACATAAGATATATTCAGGGAAAGAAAAGAACTCTGATAAGAGAGTTACTATAACGACATGGCAGTCAATCTATAAACTGCCAGCAACTTGGTTTGAACAATTTGGAGCAGTAGTTGGAGATGAAGCACATAACTTTAAAGCAAAGTCACTTGGTACAATTATGGGTAAACTTAGGGATGCTGAGTTCCGTATTGGAACCACTGGTACTCTTGACGGCACTCAAACTCACCGTTTGGTTTTAGAAGGACATTTTGGACCAGTTTATCGAGTTACTAATACTAAGAGTCTAATGGAATCTGGGGCATTATCTGATCTAAAGATTAATGTCCTACTCCTAAAGTATGCCCCTGAGTTATGCGCTCAGATGAAGAAAGCCAAGTATCAGGAAGAAATAGACTTTATTGTATCCAATGATAAACGTAACAACTTTATAAAGAACCTAGCACTCGACCAAGATGGTAATACGCTGGTTCTATTCAACCTAGTAGAGAAACACGGAAAGCCACTATATGATATCATCAAAGATGGTGCTCATAAGAACCGAAAGATCTTTTTTGTATCGGGGCAAACTGACGTGGATGATAGGGAATCGGTAAGGCAAATCACGGAAAGAGAAAAGAATGCTATCGTGGTTGCTTCTCTTGGGACTTTCTCTACAGGGGTTAATATATCTGTTTCTGTGTATGTATTTGTTTTTCTTTTTATCTGTTGATGTTGTCTTTTACTTTGTTTTGGTTCTTTTGTAGCGTCATTTTTGTTCAATGTACGTATTTTTGTTTTTTTTTTTCTAGCAGATGATTTACACCATAAAAATCGTAAGAATTATACTCTAAATCATGCTGCCGAACGTATAAAGATATACTCGAAAGAGAAATTTGATTACAAGATATATGAGTTAGAACTTTGAAATTCGAAATAGATGAAATTGATATTAGGCATTTTAAACTTGTAGACGGTAGCGAGATAATCGCTTACATAAGGGGGATGGAAGATCATGGCTTTATAGTTGAATCTCCTCTGCTTATGAACATCTATAATGAAGATAATAGAACGCAAAGGATATTCATGTCTCCATGGTTCACGGTTCAGTCCGACTCTTTGACTGTATTCATAAATGCAGAGTCTGTAATGGCTAATTGCAAAGCTAGTGAAAGAACTAAAGAGAAATACATCGCCACTGCTCTGCGTCTGCGTGAAGTCTACCCCGAAGATGATTTTGAACCGCCAGAACTCGAAGATGAGTATGATGACGAGTGGGAAACGGATATCGACCCTAAATCGACAGTCCACTAAAGGGTATATCCACCCTCCCCCGAACGGCTCTAATATTATACTATATAAATGCCAAAAAGTCAACACTTTTCTTCAAATAAATTAAATTAAATTAATACTTTACTTTTGAACGATAATGTAGTATAATACAACTATCAAACTTAATATGGAAGTGTAAAATGAGTAAACCTGCCAATAAACCACATTATGTTAATAATAGAGAGTTCTCTCAGTCCGTAGTAGATTATGTCAACTCGGTCAAGGAAGCTCAGGAAAAGGGCGAAAAGAATCCAATCGTAACCGAATATATTGCTACTTGTTTTCTCAAGATAGCTGAAGGGTTATCGCATAAACCTAATTTCATTCGATATACTTATCGTGAAGAGATGGTAATGGATGCTGTAGAAAACTGCCTGAAAGCTATTATGAATTACAATATAGAAACGGCTACTCGTACTGGTAATCCCAATGCCTTTGCATACTTTACTCAGATATGCTACTATGCGTTCATAAGACGTATCCAGAAAGAAAAGAAACAGTTTGATGTTAAAATGCGGTTTATTGAGCAAGCGTCATTTGAAGAGTTTATCGTTCAGCATGACGCATCTGGCGAAGATATAGGTGACAATGGGTTTATTGAGGAACTACGCAGTCGTATCGACAAGGTTAAAGAATCCGATCGTGTTCTCAAAGAGTTTTCAAATCAAGAGAAGTTAGAGAAGAAGAAGCAAGACAAAAACCTTGAACTGTTTATGGGATAGATTATGAAGATTGCTATACTAAACGACACCCACTGTGGTGTTCGTAACTCATCTGACATATTCATTAACTACCAAGAACGCTTCTACTCAGAAGTATTCTTTCCTTATCTAAAGGAACATGGTGTAAAGAATATCCTTCATTTGGGCGATTATTATGACCACCGAAAGTACATTAATTTCAAAGCACTTAACTCTAACCGAAATACTTTCCTAGAGGTACTCCGTAAAGAGGGTATCCATATGGACATTATTCCAGGAAACCACGATGTATTCTTCAAGAATACTAACGAGTTGAATAGTTTGAAAGAGTTGCTCGGGCACTACATGAATGAAGTAGATATTCATATGGAGCCAAAGGTTCTAGATTATGACGGTTGCGGGATAGCAGTCATACCGTGGATCAATAACGATAACTATCACTCTACAATGAAGTTTATTGAGAACTGCTCTGCTTCTATTGTGGGTGGTCATTTCGAGTTGGCTGGGTTTGAGATGCATAAAGGGTTTCCTAATCCTCATGGTATGTCTAGTGAACACTTCCAACGTTTTGAAATGGTAATGTCTGGTCACTTCCATACTAAATCTCAGCAAGGTAATATCCATTACTTGGGATCTCAGATGGAGTTTACTTGGACTGATGTTAACGATCCTAAATACTTCCACATATTCGATACTGAGACTCGAGAGTTGACTCCAGTACTGAATCCGATTACTATCTTCTCACGTATATACTACGATGATACAGATAGAAGTTATGCCGACTTTGATGTAGATAAGCTGGCTAACAAGTTTGTAAAAGTAATTGTAAAGAAAAAGAAAGACCCATTCACATTTGATCGGTTCATTGATCGATTACAAGCCATTGAAACCTATGAGGTAAAGATTGCCGAGACGTTTGCGGAGTTTGCTGGAGAAGCTATCCAAGACTCTGAAGTTGACGTTGAAGACACTCAAGATATGCTTAATACATATGTTGATGCCGTTGAAACTGAGTTAGATAAAGAAAAAATCAAAGATCTCGTTCACGGATTATATGTTGAAGCACAAAACATGGAACTTATGTAATGATTCATTTTACGAAGATAAGGTGGAAGAACTTCCTTTCCACTGGGAATACCTTTACAGAAATTCAGCTTGACCGATCGCCATCTACGTTAATCGTAGGTCATAATGGTGCGGGTAAGTCTACTTTGCTCGATGCTCTTTCGTTTGCCTTATTTGGTAAACCGCATAGAGATATTAAGAAACTACAGCTGGTTAATAGTATCAATAACCGTGAAACTCTAGTTGAAGTGGAGTTTAGAATCGGTAAGGTAGAGTTTAAGGTTGTTCGTGGTATCAAGCCAAACAAGTTTGAGATATGGCAAAACGGTAAGATGGTCGACCAGTCGTCAACTAGCCGAGACTACCAGAAGTTCTTAGAGCAGAATATCTTAAAACTCAATCACAAGTCTTTCCATCAGGTAGTTGTTCTGGGTAGTAGTTCGTTCATTCCGTTTATGCAACTGCCCACCTATCACCGTAGAGAGGTTATCGAAGATCTACTGGATATTCAGATATTTGGTAAGATGAATCAGATACTGAAAGAGCAGTTCCAGCGTATCAAGGAAGATATAAAAGATAACAAGTACAACGTTGAGTTGGTAAAGGATAAGATCGGTTTACAGAAGAACTATATTCGTGAGATAGCTGATATCAACGATGAACAGATCTCCGCAAAGAGAACTACGATTGAAGAAAGTCAGGGGTCTATCAATACGTTACAAGAAGCAAATACTGCATTGTCTCTAGCGATAGAGGAATCTTCAAAGGGGTTAAAGGAAAATGTAAAGAAAGCCCAAGACAAAAAGCAGAGTCTGCTCAAGTACAAAGCGCAGTTCGAGCAACAGATTAAGTCTCTTGTTAAAGATGCTAAGTTCTATGAGAAACATGATAAGTGCCCAACTTGTGATCAGGATATTGATGAAGAACTCAGAGACGATAAACTAGAGCATGCTCATACTCAAGCCAAAGAGTTGAACAAGGCAGTAATTGATGTAGGTTTCGAGACTGCTAAAGTCGAAAATGACATATTGGAATTAGATGCTATTTCCGAAAAGGTTCGTGAAGATACTTCTGAGTTGACGGTCAATAACAAGGAGATTGCTCGTTTACAAAAGCAGATAACTGCCCTTGAAAAGGATATAACCAAACTAACTTCTAAGGAAGGAGATCTTGGCGAAGCAAACGAGAAACTATCTCAGCTGAAAGAGGAGCGTGATTCTCTAACTGAACGCAAGCTAGAACTTGCTGAGCAGAAAACCTTCAAGAAGCTGTAGGTGAGATGCTAAAGGATAGTGGTATCAAAACTAAGGTCATCAAGCAATATCTGCCTGTAATGAATAAACTAATCAATCATTACCTACAGGTTATGGACTTCTATGTTTCATTTAATCTTGACGAGAGTTTCACTGAGACTATCAAATCTAGATTCCGTGATTCGTTTAACTATGCCTCATTCAGTGAGGGCGAGAAACAGCGTATTGACTTGGCGTTATTGTTTACATGGCGTCAGATTGCTCGTATGAAGAATAGTGCTTCTTCTAACCTATTGATCCTAGATGAAACATTTGACTCCTCTCTAGATAATGATGGTATCGAGAATCTACTCAAGATCCTAGAGACTCTAGAGGAAGGAACTAATACCTTTATCATATCTCACAAAGGTGATGTTCTGGACGGGAAGTTTAGGTCTAAGATTGAGTTTACTAAGGAAAGGAACTTCAGTAAGATAAAATAATTCAAAATAATTCAAAAAAACCCTTTACTTTCTCAATTACTTATAGTATAATACATGTATTGATTGAGAGGTATTCTATATGACAGTTAAATCTACTCTAGCTAGATTGCTTGCTAATGAAAACATTGAGGTGCGTGAGGGTAACTACCAGACCGCATCATTCGATGTTGTTAACCGTATTCTAAATCTCCCCCTATGGAAAGACAAAGGTGCTGACGTTCAAGACCTGCTTATCGGTCATGAGGTCGGTCATGCTTTGTTTACTCCAAAAGAGGGTTGGCACGATTCTGATATAGATGTTGAGGGCATTCCTCGTTCATTCCTTAACATTATTGAAGATATCCGCATTGAACGCATGATCCGTAATAAATATCCTGGATTAGTAAAGTCGTTTCAAGGTGGTTATCAAGTTCTGTTTGACGAAAACTTCTTTGGTACTCAAGGTAGAGATTATGATTCTTATGCTTTGCCTGACCGTATCAATATAAAAGCCAAGCTGAACCAGTTAGTGAATATGCCATTCACTGACGAAGAACTTCCTGTTGTTAAAAAGTGTTTCTCTGCTGAAACATGGGAAGAAGTTGTTGATGCCGCAAGATCTTTGCTTGACTATATGGGTGCTGAGAAAGAACTACAGCAACCCCAAAATGATCAAAATCCTGAGGGGGATAATGATAATGATGAAGAAAGTATGGAACAAAGTACAGAAGATTCACCTTCAACTGAAAATCCGTCTAGCATTCCTGAGAGTCGAGATAGTGAAATGGACAGCGAACAACAAGACGTTGTCGAAGGAGTGGAAGCAGAGGATACTGAAGACAGCGAGGAAGATGTAAGTCAAGATATTGAGGAAGGATTCTCTAGCACTGCTGGTGCTGGTAATGAAATCGTTGAGACTGATGAGATGTTTCGCTCTAAAGAGTCTGAGCTTCTTGAATCTTATGAGGGTAATCCTCCTGTAGTTGTTCGCCCTCTGACTTCTAAGGAAGCCAAGAGCCTTGTTGCTGACTACAAAACTCTTATTAATGAAAGGTCTGATGAAAACAGTCTTTGGTATCATCGTAGATACCTGACCCAATCTTATGATGAGTTCTTGGCTGAGACAAAGTCTGTAGTTAATACTATGGCTCGTGAGTTTGAGATGAAGAAAGCTGCATATCGCTACTCAAGATCTAGAACTTCTAAGACTGGTTCTATTGATGTGTCTAAACTATACTCTTACAAATACAATGAAGATATCTTTGCTAGAACCACTAAGCTGGCTGACGCAAAGAACCATGGTCTGATAATGTTGGTTGACTACTCAGGTTCTATGGATGATTGTATTGCTAATGTTAAGAAACAAGCGATTACTATCTCTCACTTTTGTCGTAAAGTGAATATCCCTTTCCGTGTTTATGGGTTTACTTCTAATGGACTTAAAGAGAGAAACTTTAAACACATTATTGATTGGGAAGCAGTTTCTATATTTGAGTTACTTTCTAGCGATATGAGCAAGCATGACTTTGAAACAGCTTGTTATCAAATCTATAACTTCCACGAGTCTAGACATGAGATGATGGGTGGTACTCCTTTGAATCAGGCATTGATTGCTATGCATACTTTGATCCCTGATTTCCGTGATGCTTACAATCTAGACAAAGTAAACTTTACTCTGTTGAGTGATGGCGATACTAACGGTGTTCGGTTCAACTATAACATCATTAGTGAGATGAATGATTGTTACTACGACTCTTACAGTATGGTATTCACTATCGGTGGAGAGCGTGTTGAGTGTAAGACTAACTATGCTGGAACTCAAACGTTGATTGAATCGTTGAAGAAACACACTGGCTGTAATACTGTTTGCTACTTCCTAACTGACCGAGCCAATGATGTTAGATATCGTTTGTACCGCTCGGGAGATAAGAAGTACAATACCGAGCAAGATATCCGACCTTTGCTTACTGATTGGAGAAAAGGTGGAGTGTGCGTTGATAATCAGCTAGGTTTTGATAGATACTTCTTCCTGAAGACTCAGAAGCTAGATACCGCTAATGCGGACTTCGCCCCAAAGGATGATTCTAAAGGTGCGTTGACTCGTGAGTTTAAGAAGTTCGCTAAGTCTAAGAAAGGCAACCGTGTCCTTGCTGCTAAGTTTGCGGAGATGGTTGCTTAAAAAAGATCAAAAAAGTTGTAAAAAAGTGTTTACTTTTGTTTTTAATTGTAGTATAATATGCGTATTGAATGAGTTAATTGATTAGAGAGAGATTATATTATGAGTACATATGCTTTTGCTCCACTTTACCGTGAGTTGGCTAAACGTTTTCCTGACCGAAGCCACTTCCGTAACCAAGATATATATGATGCCTGTGATGCTACTGGCGTTTCAAAAGGTAAAGTCTACCGTGAGGTGATGATTGCCGATAACAAAGTTTCACGTGGTGTTTGGAATTTGGAAGCTCAGATTCTTCCTTTCCGTAATGTTAATGCTGAGCAAACTTCTAATGCTCCAGCTGAGAGTAGACCTGTAATGACTGCTGTACAATCTGTCACTAATAACGAAGTCTATGTTCCCTCTGCCGACTCTACCTATGTCAGCTGGGGTAACTTCAAAGACATCAAAACTATCATTGATTCGGGTATGTTCTATCCAACGTTCATTACTGGTCTATCTGGTAATGGTAAAACAATGATGGTTGAACAGGCTTGTGCTAAATCTAAGCGTGAGTATGTTCGTGTCCAGATTACTCCTGAGACTGATGAAGACGATCTAATCGGTGGTTTCCGTTTGATCAACGGTGAGACGGTTTTCCAAAAAGGTCCAGTTATCAAGGCAATGGAAGCTGGTGCGATCCTTCTTATTGATGAGGTTGACCGTTCTTCTAATCGCTTGATGGCTCTTCAGGGTGTTCTTGAGGGTAAGCCAGTTATGATTAAGAAAACTGGTGAGATGATTACTCCTGCTCCTGGATTCAACGTGATTGCTACCGCTAACACCAAAGGTCAAGGATCGGAAGATGGTAAGTTTGTTGCTGCTACGATTATTGATGAGGCATTCCTGGAGCGATTCAGTATTACTGTTGAACAACCTTATCCTTCTCTGGCGATAGAGAAAAAGATTCTCCTGAACCACATGGATAAGTTCGGTGCAGTTGATACTGATTTTGCTGATAAACTAACCACTTGGTCTGAGATTATTCGTAAGACTTACGTTGATGGTGGCGTTGAAGATATCGTTTCTACTCGTCGTTTGTGCCACATCGCCCAAACCTTTGCTATCTTTAACGACCGTGCTCGATCTATTGAGTTATGTGTGAATCGTTTTGATGAAGATACCAAGTCTGCGTTTTTGGACTTATACAGTAAAATTGATTCTAATGAAATTACTCCTGAGGTAAATCTGGGTGATGTGTTAGATGCTATTGATAATGATGAAGAACCATCTTTCTAGGAGATAAAATTGATTGATTATAAATTCAGAGAAGATGAGCTTCTCGATGAAATAAAGGATTATGTCGACGCCACCTATAGTCAGCACTATGGTGGCGACAAAATCCAAACGTCTGAGGTCATTGTTGATCGTGGACGTGGTATGGGTTTCTTCCTCGGAAACGTGGATAAATACTCAAACCGATATGGTCAAAAAGGTAGTCGTGCTGACCACCGCAAAGACCTGTTGAAGGTAATACACTATGGCTTGCTTGCCCTTTACGAGCATGACAGAGTTGAACAATCCTCCAACGCATCCCCAGCAAATGAAGTACCACTCGAAAGAAAACCTGCCGAGTCTGGTATCTCTCCTGCTTCTATCGATTCTGTTACTCCCCTTGAATGGGATGAAGTAGCAAAAAAACACTTTACTAATGGCGAGAAATAAGGTATAATATTGCCAACTTTAACTATGGAGAATAACATGAAAATCTCGAATGAAACGGTTGCGATGCTAAAGAACTTCTCAACGATTAATCCAAATATCGTTGTAAAGGCTGGTAACGTGATCAAAACTATTTCTGAGGCAAAGAACATTTTGGCAACAGCCAATGTAGCTGAATCGTTCCCTCAGGATTTTGGTATCTACGATCTGAATGAGTTCCTGTCAGTTGTAGGTATGTTTGAAGACCCAGAACTAGATTTCTGTTCTGATGGTAAGACTGTTAAGATTAGCGAGGGTGGTCAGTCTGTAAACTACTTCTTCTCTGATGCTTCTATCCTAACTACTCCGCAAAAAGACATTACTATGCCTGCTTGCGAGATTGAATTGGATATTACTGAAGATCAAATGTCGGCTATCCGACGTGCTGCAGCTGCACTAGGTGCTAGTGATGTTGTGGTTGTAGGTGAAGAGGGTGGTTCTGGCGTTACAATTAAAGTAACAGATACTAAAGACTCTACTGCTAACAGTTATGAAATGTCTATCCCATCTGCTACTAGACCTGACTCTTCATTCGAGATGATCTTTAATATCTCTAACTTCAAGTTTGTTGGCGGTGATATGAAAGTGTCTATTTCGTCTAAATTAATCTCTCAATTTGCAGCTGGTGATGTGACATACTGGGTTGCCCTTGAGAAAAATTCAAAGTTTAATGGATAAGGTAAATAAAATGAGCGAAGAAAATACTGTTGCTGAAGAAGCACAAACTCCCGATATCAGTATCAACGATATCCGTAATATGCTATCTGTGGTTGATGCTTGTGCTGTTAGAGGTGCGTGTACACCTGAAGAACTTGAAGGTGTAGGTGCTTTACGAAATAAAGTTGCTGCTTTTGTTGAAGCTAACCTGCCTCAAGAAGAGCCTGCTGATGAAGAGTCAGCTGAAGAAACCACTGAAGAAACTGCAGCAGAGTAATCTGCTGCCCAACTTGGAGATTATATAATGTCTAGTATTGTTATTCCTTCCTCACCCAATGATCGTCAAAATATTAAGAATGCGGTCGTAGAAATATCAAATTCTATGGTGAGACAGGACTCCGAACGTGAATTACAGCGTGATATTTGTGTAAAAATCAAAGATGAAGTTGGCTTAGATCCTAAATACTTAAAGCGTCTAGCAAAAGTATATCATAAGCAAAATTTCAGCGAAGTCCAATCCGAATCGGAGGACTTTGAAACTTTATACGAGGAAATAGTCAAATGAGCGATATTTTCGATTTTGGCTTCACGGCTGTAGATGAAAGTGAATTAGATGCAGTCCGTGAGGCACAAACAGTAGCAAGTGCGAGTTCAGATACTGCGTCAGAACTAGAGGACAGGTTGAATAAACTATACAACGCTGTACTTCCACTTTTAACTAACCTAAAAATGAATCCAGAGAAGGATTACATTTATTGGCCAAACCGTGTTGATAAGGTCGAGCAATTTGAAACTCATATTGCAAATATCATCAAGGAGTAATAAATGATAAGCGATTCTAAATTTCAAGAGTTATTCCCAAGGTGTAAGGATCCTTCCGCATGGTGTGATGCCATGCGTGAGTTATTCCCCCAATACGAGATTAATACTCCATATCGTATTGCGGCATTCCTAGCACAGTGTGGGCATGAGTCTGGTGGCTGGAGAGTATTCAGCGAAAACTTAAACTATTCGGCAAAGGCATTGGATGCTGTTTTTGGCAAATACTTCGCACGTGGTGATCACGATGCTGAAGAGTATGCTAGAAAACCTGAAGCGATTGCTAATGTAGTTTATGCTGATCGTATGGGTAATGGTCCGACAGTTTCAGGCGATGGTTGGAACTATCGTGGTCGTGGTCCGATTCAGCTAACTGGTAAAAATAATTATCTTACGTTTGCTGAGGACATGGATTGCCCCGAAGTAATTGATAACCCAGATCTACTCAGCGAAGATCCCAACTATGGTATCCTTGATCCAATTTGTCTCTGGAACGAAAACACCATTAATAAGTATGCTGATACTCAAGAAATGAAGAAACTAACCCGCAGAATTAATGGCGGTTATATCGGTCTTGAAGATAGAATACATCACTGGGAAGAAGCACTTCATGCTTTGGGCGTAGATTCCTTTGATAGTCAAGACCATGAAGAAGACGATGATGTAGATCTAGAAGATATTGGCGTATTGCGTAAAGGATCACGTGGCGAGGGTGTTAAGTTAATGCAAGAAGCATTAGGTATTGATGCTGATGGTATCTTCGGTGCTGGTACTGAGATTGTTCTAAAGGAATGGCAAGACAAAAATGGATTAGATGCCGATGGCATAGCTGGACCAGCCACACTAGGTCAGTTGCTGGATTAAGGATAAATTCGTATCAGCATACATTGACGTAGCCGAAAGGTTCTCAAAACTCAGTACAGCTAAAAAACTACAAGTTGGTGCGATTGTCGTAAAGGATGATCGCATCATCTCCATTGGTTATAATGGTATGCCCTCTGGTTGGGATAATACCTGTGAAGAAGAAATTAAATGGCCAAATGGTGATATTCAGTTTTTACAAACAAAGCCAGAAGTGTTACATGCGGAAGCAAATGCAATAACCAAACTTGCTAAATCATCTGAAAGTGGAGAGGGTGCCGATATATTCGTCACACATGCTCCCTGTATAGAATGTGCTAAGTTAATTTATCAATCTGGGATTAAGTCAGTAACGTATAAACATGAGTACAGGACTAATCAAGGTATTGAGTTTTTGAATGAATGTGGTATTGAAGTGAGGAAATATAATGAAAAATGAAATGTTGGAAGAGTTACAAACTATGTTGGTTGATCATGATTGGTTTTATCCAATGAGTGACGACCACAGAGCGTTTACAAAGGGTCGTGATGAGAGTCATGCTATTCAAGATAAGATGACTGAGTGTAGGAAAGCAGGCTTGTCTAATGAAGCATCGAAACTCTATCACAAATATGCACCAAAATTCTAAGGGATTGTAGTGAAGCTAATTCAATATAGAGATAATGAGTCTGATGAGATTCAATATTTTTGGGTAAACTCTAAAGACGTAACAATAAGTCCTAGATTCCCCAAGAAAACACTGGCTCTTGAGTGGTACACTATTCATGAAGAGTGGATGGAAGATGAAAGACCACCAAATTTGATGATACAGGAAGAATGAAATGTTTATTGATATACTTTATGGATTAGGATTAGCAATGGGGAGTTTACTTCTTACAGTTGCTACGTTTGATATTATCGCTTATATATGGAACAATCATTTATGAGTGAGAAGTCAGTTTGGCTCACTAAGTGGTTTGCCTCTATTATGATATTGCTTGCTGTTGCTTTTAGAAGCGCAGGCGATCAGTATTACATGTTTGATCTCTACCTATCTTTAATCGGCTCTATTGGCTGGTTGACTGTAAGTATTGCATGGAAAGACCGTGCGTTAATTATGCTAAATACAGTCATGACTTTAACACTTCTAACAGGTATATTGAAATGAGCGGAGAATGGGCAGGCGGTAAAGGTAGCAAACAGCGCAAGGCTGCAGACCAGAAGAAGTTTGACGATAACTGGGATGCTATCTTTGGGAAGAAAGACTTACCAAGTGCGGTAGATGATTGCGCAGACGTAACTGAAGAAAGCGCAGAAAAAGAAGTCCGTGAAAGAGAACCTTGGGATAATAGACCCTAATTAGGCTGGATTGTCAACTAGTATCAGATCGAAAGTAGCACCACCGCCACATGTGCTACCAGCATCGGCTTGAATTTCTATATCAGTCTTTTCAGAGAACACTAACGGTATTGGATAGTTGTGATCTAGTGGAGTTCCAAAAGTACCAAATTGTCCTTTAATATTGAACGCACCACCTTGTTCTCTTACCATTAGTTTGTAAATAACATCTACACTCTTATCGACCGACATTGTAAGGTTTAGTAAGTATCCTGTCTTACCAGCAGGGATAGTATATACAGCCATTAATGTTTGTCCTTTACCTGCTAGGATCTTTGCTCTTAATTGGCCACCAATATTTACCGAGATATCACCAACATTGCCAGTTTCTCCAGTTGCTGGTGTTTTAACTCTGGCTCTGAATACTCTAATAAGATTAGTCGCACCAGTTCCATCAATAGTAATATCCTGAGTTATCAAATGATAACTTGCATCAAGACCTTGAACTTCAATTACCGCACCATCATCATCTGATGACGAAGATGCTACTGTTACCGCACCTGCTGAAGTTGAGTAAGTATAGGTGTTTGATCCGTCCCAGATAGTAGAAAGATTTTGGATATTGTCACTATAACCAAACTTATTAATATGAGTATAACCAGTTACGGCACCAGAAGCAATGGGAATGTTAGATGCAGCTCCCGATGTGTTCAGGATGTTCCCATCTTTATCCGCAATCATAACCACTTCATGGATATCGTTATTATTCTTATGATAGTGTGACTGTCTAGATACGGAAAACTGTGCCATTACTTGGTTTCTCTATTCTTCTTTTTAGTTGCAGCCAGTCTCGCACGATCCATCATACGATCGTGTTTTGCTTTATCTGATTCTTTCTCTCTATCGATTGCAGCTTTCGCAACCGCAACCGCATCTTCTTTCTTCAACATGTGAGGCATTGTCGCAAGGTGTTTAGGTAACTTACCCTTGTCGATCAACTTGTGAAGTATTCTTTGTAATTCTTTTGCATCAACACCTGTCGCACCAGCCGCCTTCGTCAAACCTACTGAACCTTGTTTTGGATTCTTACGTCTCCAGTCAAGATACCAACGAATTGCTTGCTGGTATGCTTTCTGTTTCAAGCCAGGGATCTTAGTTGCAAGACTCATTGGAATACTGATAGACTCTTCGATTGCCTCATTGATGTCTTCGGTAGTGATGGTCTTGGACGTAGTTCGGAAGTTCTTCTTACGCATTATTGTTTTGTTAATAACTTCGAACTCATCTTTATCACGATTATAGTTGATCACAACAGGAAGGTTTAGATCTGTTTGTAGATCTTTGATCACTGCTTCACTGTCAGGATTCTGACGAATGTTCTTCGCCTTGTTACGTGCAATCTTCTTGAATACACGTTGTAATTCTTGCACCTTGATAGGTGGATCATTTCGTTTGTCGTTCATACGATCACCAAAGTGTCTGGTGAACTCGATGTCAACATTGAATTTCTTCAGGATACGATCCGCAAACTTCTCTAGGTCAACTAGTTGTTTCGGAGTTACTTCTTCCGATACAGGAGTATCTTTCTTGTACTTCTTGACTAGTTTATCTGTACCCTCATCTCCAGCACCATACTCTTCGTCAAACATATCTTTGAACGCTTTGGTGTACTTGGATGGTTTAGTTTTTGCAGTCGCATCGCCTGGAGCTGGTTTGTAGGAGTCTGGGTCGTCTTCTGGTTTGTCTGCTCCTTTTGCAAAAAATCTTGCTCGAGAAACAGCAGTAGATTTTGGTAACTTTACATTGTCTGGTCTACCTGAACAGCAGTCCTTAACACTTTATTATGGATTGATCGATGCTTCTGGATTAGTATTGTGGTCAACATCCATCTCCGGAGATACCAGAGAGAAGACAAGGCATGAACTTACCATGTGGGATGTATATGGTGATGGTTGGGATGGAACATATTTTGTTGTGACTGACTCCAATGGAGTCCAAGTAGCGAGCACCACAAGATCAATCGCACAATTCGACCACGACGGAGACGGCGACATCGATATCGAAGACGGAAAGTACGGAATTATAGAATACATCGACCTTGCTGATGGAGACTATACTTGGGAGTTGTTGGGAGGCGCATATCCGGAGGAGCACGACTTCACGTTTGTAAGGCAAGATAATAACCTC
>BCSF01000507.1_pt1 | contig 14973 bp, 18 predicted proteins | sample 1016431 | NCBI WGS metagenome assembly BCSF01 (sample SAMD00045685;SAMD00045686;SAMD00045687;SAMD00045688;SAMD00045689;SAMD00045690;SAMD00045691;SAMD00045692;SAMD00045684;SAMD00045690;SAMD00045691;SAMD00045692;SAMD00045684;SAMD00045685;SAMD00045686;SAMD00045687;SAMD00045688;SAMD00045689, study...
ATCGCGACAATCAGTTCTTTGAAGGCCCGTGATTTCCACATGGTCATCAACACAGGCTTGAGGATTAGAAGCATTGGCCTGGCCTAGTTACCCTTAAAGCGTAGCTCTGTTCCCCAATGGCAGAAACACCGCAAACCAAGCCGGAAGAGCAGGACGATCAACAGCACTCTTGGCTGGGTGATGTTGTCCGCGTGACTATCCTGCTGTGGTCAATGGGAATCCTCACCGCAAACTATCTCGGCATCTTTTCGCAGGCCGTAGATCCCACGTTCCCGGCTTCCTTGCTCACAGGTACGGCCGCGACCTATACGCCAGCCTTAGGCAAAATTGGCAAGAAAAAGAAGGAGGAGAACGGCGTTATCGTTGATAACAGCAAGTCATCTGCAGGCATCAAATGACCCGCGCACTTTTGGTATTGGGGATCACTTTGGCAGCTGCATTGCCTGCTAAGGCAGACATCACCCACAAGATTCAGTCCTCTGTGCAACTGCAAGTTGATGGCGCTGCATCACAGGCTTCAAGGATTGGCAGCACTCTTGCTGTCAGCGGTAGCAACGTTACTCTCGACACTGCTCCTGTTCTCGGGACTCTCAGTGCTGGTGACGCTGTGGGCTATACACCAGGTGAGTACAGCATCACAACAGCAGGAGACGCCTTCAGCTACAGCGAGTCCTACATCGAAGGTGATGCCACACCAAGCAACACTTCCGTAAGCAGCGGTGTCGTCACCTCACTCCCAATGCTTGGCAACACAACAACAACCTCAGGCGGTGTTTCTGGCAGCCTGGCTGGCACGATTGCCTCAGACGGGGCAATGACCATCACCGCTGGTGGCGCAGGAACCACCGCAACAGGTCAAGTGGTTCTAAGCATCGAAGTGGACTGATGCGCTGGCTTTTGCTGCTGTTGTTATCTGCACCAGCAGCACATGCAGTTCCCGTGGTTCCTAACTTCGCTCAAGGAACCATGACCAGTCACACAGAAACAACCAGCAAGGTCACTGAGACGATTGTCAGTGAAAACTATGCGACTGGTTTTGAATACAGTGCCAGCGGAGTGAACATTGCTCCAGACGGACCAATTAACCCTGTCTCCAGCACAACGGTCAACGCATGGACCTCATTAGGAGAGCGACCCAACTGGTCAATCGTCACACCTGGCGAGCCGTTCCAGTTTGTCGAAACACTGCACGGGCCTGGTCTCAAAAACAAAACCACGATTCAGCGCGTCACAGAAATCACAAGCGTCACAGATACGGTTTCCTCCTTTTCGGAATAATCGCCACTACCCCAGTCAACGCGCAGGACGTTGGCGGCATCTCTGCAACTGCATCGCCAACCGCCACATCATCCGGGTCAGTGAGTAATCAGGCTGTGCAGATCTTGCAGGGCTCTGCAATCACCAACACTTACGGCGGGAACATTCAGTGCCAAGGGCCAACTCTGACGGTCACCCCGTACCTGAACCGCACAAAATCTTGGGGTCTGCCTTACGAGTATTCCTATCCAGATCCTGTTTACGATCTCAGCGACCTTGACGATGACGGTCGCTTAGACAACCCAGGCGATGTCCTGTTTTTCAAAGACACGCGCACAGGGCAAAAAGACAACCACAACTGGAATGTGGGCCTGTCAATCCAAGCCACAATCCCGTTGGATCAAGGCTTGCAGCGCCGCTGCAAAGAGGCAGTTGACACCCAGCTCGCATTACAACAACAGCTGCTGGCCAACAAAAGGTTGGACTTTGAGATCAGCAGGCTCAAGCACTGCGGGGAGCTAATGATGAAGGGCATTCGCTTCGCCAAGGGCAGCCCCTATGAAAAGGTGTGCCGCGATGTGCGGGCACACCACCCAATCCCCCACACCCATTCTATTTCCGTAACGACCTCTGGAACTTCCGACGCTCACTGACGCTTTCTATTTTCGGTTTTTTACCGATTGCCTGTTGAAGTTTCTTTGCCAACTTCTTAATCGTCGGCCGGATTGCCTTGAGCAGCAGTGGCGTTGCTAGGGCTGCTGAAACAGCAATGGCTGATGTTGCTGCTGTGTTTACAGCCTGGGGAATTGTAGGAATCGCCTCAACAATACGCTGAGGCAAAGTTTTCACCTCGACCTTTGGCTCTGGAACTGCTGGCGGTGTTTCTGATTTTGGTGGTTTTTTTGTGGGGAGTTTGACCGGCGGTGGCTTCGCCGCTGGTGGATCAGCAGGTCGCGGCCTTGCAGGTTTTACAGGCTGCGGCTCAACCTCAGGCTCCATGTCGATCGGGTTGAAGTGCGGCAGGTCAATAACAGGCACGCCGATGTCCAATGTGACTGGCGGCGCTTGCGGGATTGCGACCTGGGGCAGATCTGTAACCGCGTTAATCTCAGGGACGACAATCTCAGGAATGTCCATGAAGTCAGATCGATTTGTAGCAGGTCAGCTGTGGATTGAACGTAACCGCAGACGTGAAGGACCGCCTGTTGTTTACACCGTAATGTCAGGCAAATCGGCTAGGCCATTTACAGATACAAAGGCGATTTTGAAATGGGTTAAGTGGCCCAAAGGTACGCCCACAGGTGACGCGCTACGCGATTGGCTTGCCTCGTTTGAGCAGAAACAAGAGGCACCCGCGCCAGAACTTGATTGGGACAAAATCAAGGCTGAAGGCTTCGGACCTGAAGCTCATGAAGATCAAGTCTTTGATCCAATCACCGGAGAGGAGATACCGGACGACCCAGTGACCGGCACCAAGATGATTATCTAAGGATTGAACCTGTCGATGGCTCGGTTTAGGTACCAGGCCGCCTTCTGCAGGTCTTGCACGGTGTTGCCCTTGTGCCATGCCCTCAGCAGATACTTGAGCGCCTGGCCGACCAAATACCCGGTGACAGCATCAGGCGCGCCAGCCACAACATCTTCAATCACCTCAATCGCTTCAACGCGACCTTTGGTGTAATGCGCTGGTGAGTTGACCTGATCGCTCACTTCAAACTGGGGATTGCTGGACCTGTTGCCTTAGGCAACTCTGGCATCTCAGGAATCTCTGGGACGGGCACTTGCTTGAGGATTGATTCCGTCAGCTCTAGTTTCAGCTCGCTGGCGTAGTTTTTGACCATTGACGGCACGCGCGTGTAAGCCATCACGCCCATGACTGCCATCGTGCCAGACATGACAAAGCCGAGAACGCCAAGCAGGTTGTAGACCTTTTGCATAGCTGAATAGATAAACAAAAGGCCCCCTTTCGGGAGCCCCTTGCTGTCCGGTGTGAGGAGACGATTGAGTTATAGCTCAGAAGCTGAACTTAGCTCCAGTCTTGAAACCAAGGCCAAGCTCGTCACCCGTACCAAACGAAACCTCGCCATAAAGAGGACCACCGCTGATGCCAGCCTTGCCGGTCAGCTCAATCTCTTTTTCACCAGCATCAGGGAAGATCGCAGCAGGACCCGCCTGGATGTAAGCACCGTTGTCGAAGTCATAGCCAATGTGGCCCTCAAGAATCCCGGAACCCACGCCAGAGTCAAGACCGGCCGAGACGTTCAGTTCCGGATTGACGTACCAATCGGCTTGAGCAGGAGATGCCAGCACAGCTGCCGCAGAAACGACGGCACCACTCACAAGAAGAGTTTTGAACATTGGAAAGGGGATTAACGTTTTCCTTGGCCACGATACTTCTTGCGGCCGTGTGACACTTTCGAGTGCTGTCCATTACCTTGGCGTGTCTTTTTGGGCCGGCTAGGGACAAAGTTTTGCCCGTTAAGTGACTTGGCCATCAGTAGCCGTCAGTTGACTGCAGGTTCTGATATTTAGCCGCCAAGCCAGTGAACAGACCATGCTGAGGATGGCTGATCATGTCGCGGCCATCAAGGAAAAACAATTCCTCAAGCCACAGCGTTCTTGCGGCCATCGCTTGCACATCAGACGCCCCCGGCTTAGAGGCGATCATTGGGTCAGGTCGTTGCATCAGATCACCAGCCAGAAGGTGTGCCAGATGCCTGGGTCGGCGTGATCTGCTCAACGATGCGTGCAGCTAGTGCATCTTGAATCTCAGTGACTTTTTCATCACCACCAAGCTTTGCCTGCACAGCAGCCACAATGTCAGCCTCAGTCAGATCCTCAAAATCAGCCAAGGTGTTAGGACGATCCAACCCGATGCTGCCGTAAGCGCCTGAGTTGTAGGCGTTGCCGTCAGAGTCAACCTGATCGCTGATTGCGGTCACCGTGTAATGGGCGGTATGCGCAAAATTATCCGACAGATTCCTGTCGAGGTTTGCGATCTTCCAGACGTAGGTATTGGCCATGATGAAGTGAAGTCAGGAAAAGTTTAGGCCGATCAGCAAGCCATCAGCACACAAGGTACGCAATAGCTGCCGTCTGAATAAGTGGTAGAAACCGTGGTGCTAGTCACCTTGGCAATCGTCTTAGAGCGCACGATGCCATCATCCTGCGGTTTTGCCGTTCCATCACCAGCAGACATCAGCAGATCACCGCGTGCAACGGTTGTACCTTGTGCAATGCGGATAACAAAGTCACCCGTCATCGCGCAGTAGAAGTCGTTGGTATACGTGTCATCGTCATCGTCCCAGGCTTGGAAAACGCCAGACACGTTGACATCACCCTCAACATCGCTGACCTTCATACGGTTCAGCTGTTCGTTGTCTTCCGTTCCAGCTGCAATGGCAGGTGTCTTTACGTCGCCAACGCTGACACCTTCAGGAAGTTCATCTTCCTCGGTGTAAAGCACTGCGTCTTGTGCCTCATAGGCCCATTCGCACATCTCATCAAGGTTGCTCAGTACAGAGCCACGCAGGATCTCTGCGCGTTCTGCACCGCCTGCAAGTTGTGACCAACGCGAAAGGTGACCGCCGTTGTATGAAACAGAAGAACCACTTACTGTGATGTTTCCTTCAGTAGCTCCGTCTTGAGCAAGGCGGACAAGTTCTCCATCATTGGACTGTCTATTAACTAACAGAGGAGAATCACCTGAACAAATGTGATAAGCCTGTCCGTTAGGCCCCAAAATATGTCCTGCTGTGCCAAAAGATGCGTTAGTTTGCCCAACAAGAAAATTACCAGAACTGTTGATTCTTGCTACTTCGTTGGCACTATTATCTCCGCTTGGAGTGGTATAAAAGATCATTCTTGTTGGCTTACTGCCAGTTGAATGTTCTCCATCAGCAGCTACTTCAATTTGACCAATAGTGTGATATACACCACTGCTATCATTTCCGTAGAAAGTAACCTGACCGATATTATTGCCATCAGTAACAGAAGTATCATCTCGGAGCAATCCTATTCTTGCACCAATACTATTTTCTACTTCAAGTCTGTTGCTGCTATCTGCAGGGGAAGTATGCCCCAGCAACAGATTCCCCGATGAATTAATCCTCATCCGCTCCGTCGGGCTGCTTGCACCGTCCGCTGTAGTCTCGAACTGAAGGCGACCTGGATAGTCATCCGTCCCTGTAGCGCCATCAGCTCGGCAAGTAACAGAGGCAAATGAAGCACCTGTTGAATCCGTAAAAGTAACATGTCCGATTTCCGTATTGCTACTAAAAGGCGCTGTAGCGGCTTGACCACGAGCAATGGCGAAATAGCCAGCTCCTGTATTACCGCCTGTATAACCTTGAATAAAAATTCGCGCATACTGACCATTGCCAGCACTAGGGCTTGTAGACGTCCCCGCGAGGAGCCTGCCACTTGAATCGAGGCGTGCTCGCTCTGATGAGTTTACCGTGAACCTTAGAGAGTTGTCGCTGTGTGCATATTGAATAATTCCTATATTGTTTGCGTCGTTGTCTCCAAAATTGATCTGAGATTGTCCGCTTGTATCGTTGCTAATTAAAAGTAATTGAGCAAGATCGCCGCCAGATCTTAGATTGATTTGAGCATTCCCCGATGCTGTTCTTGCGTCAACAAGATGGCTAGGCGACGACGTTCCTATGCCAATGCGATCATTTCCTGCATCGACAAACAGCATGTGAGTGTTGCCGTTTGACTCCACGCGGAAGTCATAATCAACGCTGTTCTCGTTAAAAACCGCCTCACTGGGAGAAAGACGAAGACGTTGAACTCCACCAGTGGCAATGCCGAGGTCGTTTGGATCGATTCTGAAGAAACCAGTATCTAGATCAGAAGCAAATGCAAGGCCAGGTGCTGAGACACTGCCGTTCTCCATCAGCATCGTGCCGTCAAGCTCACGCAGCGTGATCCAACCATCGTTAGAACTGTTGCGCAGCTTCAACACATTGGCGTTGGTATCTGCCCACCACTGATATGCGTAGGTCGTCCCAGGCTCAGAACTGCCGCTGTTGTTGCTGACGATTGCCGCTAGGGCATTGTTCAAATCAGAACGGACAGCCGCACCCGTGCCGTTTGCAATCACATAGTCGTGGGTTGCCATGCCTTAGCCCGTTTTCGACAACAGTGCCTCTATGTTAAACGGCCTTGCCATAGCCCACAGCCGCATAGGTGAAGTTGCGATCCACGTTGGCATCACTGCTGTTAAGGATGTCCACGTCAAAACCAGTAGCACTCACATTGCTGACGTTCAGGCGTTCACCGTTGCCAAGGTTTTGAACCGTGACTGCAACGCTCGGCAGATAAGCGTTTGTGCCACCAAGCGATGCTGTGCCCGTGAAGAACGCTTTGTCAAAGGTCACGCTCTTGGTGCTAGTGCCTGAAGCAATGGCGGCGTTGCTGTTTTCTTGCCTGCGCTGGAACGTGGCCTCATAGCCCAGCTCATCAATCAAAATGTTTTGGGCAATGTCAGAGCTGTTTAGCTCTGCCTTGAACTGAAACGCCCTGGCGTCAAATGTCCCAGAAATGAACTCCTGCCATGCCGTGTAAGTCGGAGAGCCTGACGGATCATCAAAGGTGCTGCGCATATAAAGCTTTGCGTTGACAGCGTCAGCCTCTGTGCCGTCAAAATCGCTCCAATCGTCCACGTTTGCCGTGCGCGAATCAATCAGGTCGTTAGGGAAGAACGCCCGCGTAACAAATCGGCGCTGTAAATCCAGCGAGAACCGTGCGCCAAGATCAAGGGCATTTACGAACTGGTATTCAGCAGAAGAGAGAATGTCGCCAAGCGTGTCGAAAGAATTAATGTCATCAAAATCCGTTTGGTCATCAAGGTCTTCATCGCCATCGATAATCAGCGCGTCTAAGTCCTCGTCATAGAAGCAATCGGTTTTAGTCCCTTGGAACGGTGGACTGTCTAAATCCTCTCTACGAGTTTCAATCGCAAGCCGTCCCAAGGTGTCTGGAAGCTGCACGATCACGCTGGTGGCGTTAGTGCTCTTGTTCCCCAAGTCGTCCTCAAACTTGGCAAATATTTCGCCAGCCACTAGCGGCACAATGGCCTCAGTTGAGTTACCCGCAACAGCAGGGATCAAGTCAACAGAGTTAGGCCAAGTCGCTGTCCCGTCAGTTAAGTTGCTGTGCTTGATGTGAACAAGGCCATTCACCTTCACGTCAAGGTCAACAGTCTTATCCCAGCGCAGGCGAGCACTATTGGCGCTGATTGCTTCAATCGACAAGTTCTGAACATCGCCAGGCACTGCCGTTTTACCTACAAGTTCAAACGTTGCTGACGCTGTTGAGCTTTGCTTGCCTAGATAGTTTTTGGCACGGATCTGGGCCGTAAGGGTGCCAGACCTCAGTGCTCGCAAAGTTACAGATGGGTTTGAAGTGTTGATCTCGGTGAAGTTATCATCGTCAATTTTGTATTTTACGGTAAATTCATTAACATTCAATCTGTCATGCTGCCAACTTAAATCGAACCCAGTGTGAACTGTCTGCCCTTCCTCGTATAAAAATTCAGTACCCGACAAACCTTCTGGAGCATTTGGCGTAGTGCTCAAATTGCTAATGTCACGCGTCGTTAGCTCTATATCTTGCTCGACATTTGCATAGATTGATTCGTTGTAGGCGACAGCAGTGACGCCCACCGTGCCATCGCCACCTTCAGCAACAGACACCACACGATATTGCTGCGATTGAATATCGCTGGTTTGGATCAGATAAATCGCCTGCGCCTGTGGCGCTTGGCTAAACGCCTCACTAACAGTGATTGCAGTGCCTGAGATGCTGCTGATTGTTTTTGTCTCAACCAAACCTGTTGGCAGCAGCACTGACAACGTCGGGCTATTTGACAGGTTCACAGACAGATCCGTGTCGCTGTCAATCGTGACGACAGTTGTCGTTGCAGAGCTGACCCTGCCGCTGCGGCGTGTGCCAGCACGCAAGGGATCAGCAATGTCGATCACGATGCCTGGTGTGACAGCAATGCCGGCATCAATAGAAACAGCAAAGCTGACTGTTTCTGACAGCAGCCTTTCGCTAGTCAGCAACCACTTGCCCAGCCTGTGCGCTTGGCCTTGGCTATAGCAGCCGATTGCTTTTACGTCCTTATTAACGATGCCGTACTTTGCAACGGCGTCATGATCTTCAACGTATTCATATTCAACCTCGCCGAGCGTGTCATAACTTTGCCAAGCCACTGTGGCGCAGGTGTGTCGCGCCTTCTCAGCTGTGCCGCTGTAGGTGAACAAGCCATCAACAACGTTGCTAGGGCCGAGCAGATACTGCGAATCAGCGGGCTTGTCCTGACGCAGAACAAGTGAGCCGGCGCCGTAGTAACTGATGCCCCTGAAAATGCTGGTTAGCTGCTGAATAACGTTGTAAACCTCATTCCGTGTGTTTAGCAGCAGGTTGAGGCTGAAGCGTGGCTCTTGCCCACCTTTGCCATCATCAACAAGCTCGCTGCAGTATCTGCTGATTTCATAGAAGTCGAACAGATCCAATGATGCTTCTGGAACGCCGCACCCATAGCGGGTGTCTGTGAGCAGGTCAAAAAGACACCAGGCCGGATCTGAAGTCCACGTTGCAGCAGACAGCGTGCCGTCAAAAAGCCCTGAATAAGTAATACGCCCCAGGTGTGTTGTGGTGTCAACAGTGCCGTTGCTAGGGATCCTGACCTTTGTGCCACGGATTAGATATTTGCGGCGTGGGATGTTTTGGAACTGCTTTGAGCTAAAGCGCAGACCAACTAAAGCGGAGTTTGGATAAGCAAGCTTCTCTGTTTGGATTTCAGTGAAGCTGGTGAAAAAGGTGCTGCTGACTTTTTTTGACGTAGTTTCGTCTGCACTAACTCTGACGACTCGCACATCTACAGGGAAACTGCCCGTGAGTGGGACTAAATAATCACGCTGATAACGGCTGCTGCTCTTGCCTGAAATTGTGTCAGATACAACGTCGTTGTATCCGCCGCCGTCATACTGAATCTGAATTTTTATCTGAACCGAGTGGCCAATGATGTCACCCTTGTCAGTTACCTCTTGCAGACTTGGGAGTGAAATAGTTAGACGGATCCTGTCAATCTCACTGTTAGTGATTGTTCGGGTAACTGGCGCAGCCTTAGTTACCTCAACATTGACTGAACGCTCCGTCTGAATCCCACCTGTTGCGTCAGGGATGGGGGACTGCCCCTGCGTTCCGTTGACTGAAGCAACTGCAAAGTTGTCAAAGTTGAAGCTCCCGTCAGCGTTTTGCAGCGGAGTGTCTTCTAAAAAAATGCTTTTTGCGCCGTCATCAAAGCCCTCAATCTCACCTTCACAAAGCAGATCAAGAACGTTGGCAAACTGCTCAGAAGAAAGCGAGTCATCTTGCTCAATAGGCGTGCGGCCACCACCGCCGTCACCCTTGCCGCGACCACCAGAACCAAGAATTAGTTTTTCTTCGGGCATCAGCTTTTACGGCGGAGGAGGAAAGCAAGAGTGAGATCTTCCTCGTCTTGATTGTTCGGAGAATGATCAACGTCTAGCCCGGCGCTGATGACAGCCGAACCAACAAAAAGCCGCCCATAGGCTATTGGCACCGCAAGGCCCTGCTGGCTGGTGTTGGTTATTCCGCTGAAGCTGAAGTTTTGAATCCGGTTGGCCTCTTTTAGCTCAGACCCAGGGGGAGGCGTGGGCGAGATAATTTGCGAGACGCCCGTCAGAACCAAGCCAGCACCAACAGCAGACAACGCCGTGCCAACGGTCGTCAGTGTTCCGATTGTCCCTGCCGACAAAGGACCAAAAACGCCAAAAGCAGAGCTTCCAAACAAGCCAGCGCCAGGGAACAAAAACGACGCACCAATCAGCAAGCCACCTAGCAAGAACCTGCCAAAACCACCAGCACCCGCGATTACAGGTGTGATGCTGAAAACCTCACGCTCTGACCACGGCAAGCCCAGCACACTCATATCTTCAGGACTTGCTTCCTCTTTGCCAACCCTTACCCGATAGCCAACGCCATCCTGCTCGCTATCAATCAGCCACTTGTCTAGGCCAGGAAAATTGACGCACAGGGCCTTGATCGCCTGGGCAGGTGTTGCCACGTTCAGCTCAAACCGGCACTGCCCTAATCGCTCCCGCAGAGCGCCGTAGACCTTAACGACTTTCATGACGTATCGCCCGGTCTGTGGCCTTCAAATAATAGCCACCCAGTAAATCCCTAGAACTCAAGCGGCCCTGCACATGATGCAAAATCTGCTGCTCGCCAAGGTAGATCGCAGCATGGTTGGGAACAGGTGACTGCAGGTTCATCAGCAGCAGATCACCGCGCTGCAGCTGCTCAATCGGCACCCGTGAAAACCCTTCCTTAGCGAAGTTCTCCACATACATATTTTCCCCGTTGTGCCACCACTGATCACGGCGGTGATAGTCCCTCAACGTGATGCCATATTCACGCTGAAAGAAGTCGCGCACCAACGTGTAGCAGTCCACAATCCCGTGAACAAACTCACGCCCTACATACTGCAGCTCAAACCCGTCTGGCTCGCAGTAGCCCCAGCCCTCAGTTTTCGGGTTGACAATGAACCAAGGCAGGCCGGACTTTTCACAGGCAACACGGTCAGCCTCTGACGGCCTGGGATTGGTCACAGGATGGCTGTGGCAAATCGCCACCACCTCGCCTTTGTCCTCCACCTCATGCCAGCCGTCCAAGACAAAATGCTCGTCGGGTGTCTGGGCAATGTTGCGACAGGGGAAGTAACGACGCCTGCCCTTCACAACAGCAACTAAGCCGCAGGCTTCCTTAGGAAACTCATCCTTAGCGTGCTGCAGGATTTCCGCCTGCATCGTGGCGGTCAGCTTCATCGCGTCAGGCCAGCTCCAGGGAAAGATCCGAACGGCAGCGTTCCGTTTTCACCAAACCGCAGCTTGCAAGATGCAAGACGCTTGCCGCACACATCCTCAGCCAACGTGCTGACGCTGTTGCCATTCACGTCAAAATAGTTGCTGCCGGTATAGCTGCACTCGCTGCTCCTGTAGATCCATTGGCAGGTGTTAGCCACAATCTGCCGCTTAGGCAGTTTTTGCCCGACAAGGTCAAACTCACTGGCAAGCTCAAAAGTGACAACGTCGCGGGTCTCTGTTGCCTTGCGGTTAATCCGCCAGATCTCTGTGGGAAACCTGGCGTTCGGGTCTGCCGTCGATTCACCGTCTAGGTAACGCTTTAGGGTGCGAATCCGCTTAACCGTCGCGCCTGTCAAATCGTTGCCCGTTGTTGTGGCATTGACCAGCGCCAGCAGCGTGGTCATGGTCCCGTCCAGGTTGGCGATGCTTAGCGTCGGCTGCGGGAGCGTGCCGCCGGAGCGCATTTCAAAACCATCAGCTTGAACAGGGAAGCGCGTATAGGCATTGCCATCAAACACGATGTTGCCTGTCACGTTGGCATTGCTGCCAGCGTGAAACCGATAAACGTCAGAGCTGCCGTGCAGGGTGCTGTCTAAGTGCAGCTCAAACAGCTCAATAATCGCGCTAGGCGCAAGAACAGAAACGTCCTCATAGACGCTGCTGATTGCAGTCCAAACAACACTGTTGTCAGTGATTGTGCTGCCAATGTCTGTCGGCCAGCTCGGCTCACTGCTGGCAGAGGTGCCAGCCGTTGTGCAGCGAAACCACAGGCCACTTGCTTGGCTTGTGGTGGCCCTGCGTATATCACCAACAGAGAAGGCGGTGCTGGCTGCCCAGGCTGCAACTGCTGCCATTACGGTTCAAAAACTTGGCGGAAGGTGGCGTTGATTGTTGCCAAGTTTGCGTATGGGATCGTTTTTGTCCAGCTGGGGCAGACCCACTTGTAAGAAGTAGAGGAGCCAGGCGGCTGCCAATCAAAGGACGCACCATCATCAGCGCGAGCATCCAGAAACGTTTCAATCGTGTCTGAATCAGTCTCTGAGATGTTCTGAAAGGTCAGCGTCCATTCTTTTGGATTCTGGCCCAGGCCGTAGTTGAGGCGCTGCTCATAGCCATCACCGAACTGCACACGCCGCAGCCTTGGTGCGCTGTTCTTCTGCGCGTTGTAGTCAGGATCAATAGAAGGAAAGGTTGCCATGATCAGACTGTTGCGAGCAAACCGCCAGGACGCTTCTGCTTCAGGATTTCAGTTTGAACAGCAACGCCAATAGCTTTGCCCAGCTGTGACGCCTGTGCGCTGTCACCCTGCACTGAAGAACTTGAAGCATCAACACTGACATTCACGGTAGTCATTCCACCGCCTGCAGCTTCAACACCAAGGCGACCGCCACGCCCGCGACGCAGCGGCATGATCGCCTCAGGGCCTGCTTCTCCCATCAGGCCCATACCGCGAGCCATAGGGAACAGCGTTGGCTTGTTTACAACACCGCCGTAGGCAAAAGGAACAACGTTGTTCTGTGCAAAAACGCCGCCCTTGGCAAACGGCAGGAAGCTAAACAGCTTGCCCATACCGAACTGCAGGAACATGCTGCCAAGCTGTCTCAGGATGCCAGACAAAGATTGGCCAAGGCGCTTAGTGCCATCGATCAAGCCCATAATTGCGTTGCCCAAGCCATCCTTAACAGTTGTCTTCATGTCCTCAAACAACTGCTGAGATTCGGTCAGCTTTGTGTTGACTTGGTCTTGCGCCTCGCCCATTGCTCTGACGACATCTAAACGCTCAAGCGTGTAATTTGTGAGCAAATTGCTTTGCTCAAGCTCAAGGTTGTTGCCTGTAATCCCTTTCTCTTTTAACTGTTGAATTGCAAGGTCATAACCTAAATCAATCTCTTTCAACCTGTTGCCGGCAAGCCTTGCGGCATTGATCTCTTTTGTTAGACGCAAAACGTCAGCAGAAGCCTGCTTCGGCGGCTTGCCTGCAGTGCCGGCTGTTCCTGTTGTGCTGCCAGGCGTGACTTGGACAGGCGTAAATCCTCCAGTGCTGCGCTGGAAGTAACTAGCCCCAGCCTCTGAGGAGCCGAACAAAACTTTTTGCTGCGCTTGCATGTCCTTAAAGAACTGCGAGCGCGTGTCTTCTAAACCAACTTGAGCAACATTTAGAGCCTCGCCAAACTTGCCCTGCCTGACAAGGTTTGCAATGGCCACCAAATCTGTGAGGACTCTTGTGAAGAACCTCATTGACTGAACAAGACCTAAAACAACCGCGCCAACACCACGCACGCCGACCTCAATGGTTTTGAACAACGGGCCAAAATCAGTGCCGCTGTCAAACAGATCGCTGAACACCTCAAGGATGGCGTTCAATGCAGGCAGCAGTGCGTCAGCAAGCTGCATCCTGAAGCCTTCAAACTGAATCTGCAGGATTGAGATCTGGTCGTTGAAATACTCTGCGTTTTGAGCAAAGTTCTCGCTGGTTTCGTAGTTAAAACGCTCAAGAGCCTCAGTGCCACCGTTCAGCAACGTGATCAGCTTTGACCCTGAACGGCCAAAGATGTCCATTGCAATGGCGGCCTTTTCAGGCCCGTTCGGCAAATCAGCAAACTTGTCCGCGATCTCGCCGAGCAACTCATCAGAAGGCTTAAGACTGCCGTCTGCTTTTTTGACGCTCAGCCCCAGCTTTGAATAAGCCTCTGAGTACGTTTTAACGCCATCAGCGGCCTCGCCCTGCGTGCGTGCCAGCGTCCGCAGACCTGTCTCAAGGTCGCTCTGACTAACATCAGCCAGTTTGCCTGCGTTGGCGTAAGCCTGCAGCTTGTCAGCCGCGATGCCTGTCCTGGTGCTGAGCTTGCCAAACGCATCAGCTGAATCAATCGCACCTTTTACAAAAGCGCTAAAACCTGCAACAGCAGCAGCAGCAAACAACGCCTTGAACGCGCTGCCAACACCACGCACCGCCATGCCAAGGTTCTTGGCCTTGCCCTCAACTCCCTGCATGGAGTTGCCAAGGCGCTTGATATTGTTTTCGCCCTTAGTTTTGGCGTCGATTAACAGACCAAACTTGGCAGTCATTTACTTGCTCTCCTTGTTCAGGATCTTGACCGCCGCAGCCTCCATGACCTGCAAATTCTCAAGCACGGTCGGCTGGTCCTCGACTTCATACAGTCTAAACAGCCATTCCACTGCTGAATAGTCCAGCCCACAAACGCCTGCAGACGTTGTGCGCCATTGCGTCTGGCAACGCAAGAACATCTCAACAGCAGGCCAGTTGTCAGGCCACACCTCAAAATGCTCAGGCGCATCAGGCTCAGGCAACGCCAAGCCAAACGCCTTGGCATCAGCCATCAGCTCTGACTTGTCATCAGGGCCGCTGAATAGATACTCAACGGCCTCCTCTAGTTTTTTCTCTTGGCTCCCTGCTTGCTTTCCAAATAAGCGCCAGCAATCGCGCTAGCCATCATCGGCACGTCGAGCAGCTCGTCACGCTTGGTGATGCTGTAAGGCAGTTCCTTGCCGTCCTCATCCTCAACACCTGCCCAGCCTGACATCACCTCGCGGGCAATCTCAACATCAGAAAGGTTGCCTTCACCGCTCAGCTCCGCAATCTCCAGCAGACGGCTTTGCGTCAAGTCTTTGAACTCAACATCAAAAGTGACCCGCTCATGTTTGCCCCCATCAACAGGGACATCCACAGAAACGGGCCACTTGTAGGTGTTGGACTTTTTAAGGACGAATCCCATAAAAGGAAAAATTCATCCCAAAACTAGCGCACTATGTAAGTGCCAGGCTGTACTCATCGTTGCCCGATGTTGTCGGG